>ERZ773239.48-NODE-48-length-141138-cov-9.201250_pt1 | contig 141138 bp, 143 predicted proteins | sample MGYA00580521_ERZ773239 | MGnify/ENA primary metagenome ERZ773239 (study PRJEB29015, sample SAMEA2737801) | human gut metagenome | biome: human gut; feature: human-associated habitat; material: faeces | place: China | collected 2012 ... | reverse complement strand
TGTAGCTGCGATTTAGTTTAAGTCACTTTGCATAATAAATTTGTTGGCATAAGAACTGGGAAAGGATTTTATATTCATGGATCAGGAATATCGTCTTAATATAGGAACATCTACATTCAAGGCTGACTTACTGTTCTTTCATCGTGGTTTACAGGCATTGGTTGCTGTGGAATTAAAAAAGACGAAGTTTCATCCTCGTGACCTTGGGCAACTAGAATTTTATTTGGAAGCACTCGATCGGGATGTAAAACGTTCAAACGAAAATCCGTCTATTGGTATCATTCTCTGCCCTGAAGCAGATCGGGTAGTAGTAGAATATGCTATGAGTCGAAGCATGAGTCCTACCATGATTGCTGAATACAAACGCATTCTCATTCCGCAAGAACGCATGCAGCAACAGCTGAATGAGTTTTGCAATCTATTCTTAAACAAAGACTAGCCGAAATGGATACAAAGAAATTACGTCAAAAAATATTAGATCTCGCCATTCGTGGTAAACTTGTTCCTCAAGATCCGAATGACGAACCTGCATCTGTATTGCTTGAACGCATTAAAGCAGAGAAGGAACGTTTGATAAAAGAGGGAAAAATAAAGCGTAGTAAAAAAACAACTAAAACTTCCGATACGCCCCATTATGAGAACGTACCATTTGAGATGCCCAATAATTGGGTATGGACGACAGTAGATGAATTATGTGATGTTGTTAGAGGAGGATCTCCACGTCCTGCAGGAGATGAAAAATATTATAATGGAGCAATTCCTTTTTTAAAAGTAGCAGATTTAACTAAAGATGATGAGATATATGTATATAAAGCAGAATATACAATAAAAGAGGCCGGCCTGAAAAAAACTAGATTGGTTAATGAAGGAACATTATTATTGACAAATAGTGGAGCAACTTTAGGCGTACCTAAAATTACTACTTTTTCAACGACTTTTAACGATGGTATTGCTGCTTTTCTTTATATAAATAAAGAAATACAGCTGTATTTATATTGGTTTCTTAAATCAAAGACAGATAGTTTTAGAAAAATAGACCAAGGTGCAGCCCAACCAAATCTTAATACAGATTTAATAAAATCGATACCAATTCCTTTACCACCTCTTACAGAGCAAAAACGGATAATAAAAGAAATAAAACGGTGGTTTTCTCTCATTAACCAAATAGACCAAAATAAATCAGACTTACAGACAATCATCAAGCAAGCCAAAAGCAAGATACTAGACCTTGCCATTCATGGTAAACTCGTACCACAAGATCCAAATGACGAACCCGCATCAGAACTGCTCAAGCGCATCAATCCGAGTACTAAAATTACTTGTGATAACGCGCATTATACGCAGTTACCTAAAGGATGGGCTATTTGTAGACTTGAGCAAATTACTGATTATGAACAACCAACGGATTATATCGTAGAATCTACGGATTATGATACTTCTTATTCAACTCCTGTTTTGACGGCTGGTAAGTCTTTTATAATTGGCTATACTAATGAAACGACAGGTATATATTCAAATCTTCCTTGTATAATATTTGATGATTTTACAACAGATTCAAAACTGGTTAATTTCCCTTTCAAGGTAAAATCATCGGCAATGAAAATACTTAAAGTAAATCAAAATGTTGAGATTGATTATGTAGCAATCTTTATGAGCATAACAAGATTAATAGGTGACACTCATAAACGATATTGGATTTCTGAATATTCTAAATTAGAGATACCAATACCACCCCAAAAAGAGCAAAAACGAATTGTTTTTGCCGTTCACAGTATCTTTGCTAAATTAGATATGATAATGGAGAGTTTATAAATTCTCCATTATCATATCTAGAAACATAAACGCTTTATTTATAGAATCTACTATCCTTTGTTGCTCCTTATAGGGTGGTATAGAAACTTTGATTTCTTTAAACAGCTTCTTGTTTAAATGAGGAATGGCAGAGCCAATCTTGTTCTCTCGCAATAATTTTCTATAAAAGTTGATAACTTGTAACAAATATTCTGTATTCATATTTTCGTTGATAGACAACTGTTTGAAAGTGCTACCTTGATAACCTTCGATTGGAGTTCTGAATACCTCACCAGAGTTCTCCCCATCAACTAAAATTAAAAGAGAATTTGCAGGTATAAATTTGCCTGAAGTTAAAGTCTTCGGTTCTCGTTCACCACGCAAATATTTGACATCAAGATTTATTCGTTCTATGCCATTTTGTTTATTGCCATCAATCAAAGAACATAGTATTTGCATGGGGGCAACTGACCATCCTTTAGGTAACTGCGTATAATGCGCGATACGTTTTTTTATATTATTATCATATTCATTTTAAATCAATGTAGTATGGTAACAAAATTCAAAAATCATTTAGCAAGAACTAATCTTGCTAGAAACACTATTAACTCGTATGTGTGGACTATAGAGTATTTTCTCAACCATTATGGGGAAGTGAACAAAAGGAACCTTTTAGCATACAAGGGGTATTTAGTCGAAAACTTCAAACCTCAAACTGTCAATCTTCGTTTGCAGGGAATTAACAAGTATCTGGAGTTTACAAAGCAAGAAAAATTGAAAGTGAAGTTTGTAAAGGTACAACAGAAAAATTTTTTGGAAAACGTAATCAGTGATGCAGATTATAAATTTCTCAAAGCCAGACTTAAGACAGATGGTTATGATGAATGGTATTTCATAGTGTGGTTTATGGCTGCTACCGGAGCACGAGTTAGTGAATTGCTCCATATCAAAGCGGAACATATCGGTGTAGGTTATCTTGACCTATATAGTAAAGGTGGAAAGATTCGTAGGTTATATATACCTAAGACTCTACGAACAGAGGCAGATAAATGGTTAAAAGGCCAAGGCTTAACATCTGGATATATCTTTCTAAATCGTTTTGGGCAGCGTATTACCACTCGTGGTATAGCAACACAACTCAAACATTTTGCAGAAAAATATGGAATGAACAAAGAAGTGGTTTACCCTCATTCATTCCGTCATCGTTTTGCCAAAAACTTTCTTGACCGTTTCAATGATCTCGCTCTACTTGCCGACCTTATGGGGCATGAAAGTATTGAAACAACCCGCATTTATCTTCGCCGTACAGCAAGTGAACAGCAAAAAATTGTAGATAAGGTAGTAAATTGGTAAAATTACTTTAGAAGCGTGTTTTCACGCTTCTAAGGCTTTTTGGATATTATCAAAATAAGAATATAATTCTTCTATCTTTTGAACGATGCGTTTTTGTTCCATAAGAGGTGGAAGTAGAAACTGAAGTTCACATATAATTTTTGAACTTATATTAGGCTGTGCTCCTCCATATGCTAACTTAAGGATTTTTTCAATTTGTGAGAACATATAATAATTCCTATATTCTGGTAGTAATACATTTTTCTTAATCTTTAAATTTCCTACTCGCTGATTTAGGTATGCTATATTCTCATTTTCGTAAACTCCCATTTTTCCTGTTGTAGCTCCAGACAATGCTATAAGTAAATCTCCATTTTTAACTATAAATCTATCATCTACCTCTTTTTTAACAAAGACACATCCATTCAAATTAATAGTATTATCTGAAATATTGGAGATTCTTACTAATGGTATACCTTGTTGTTTATAATCATCGCTGCTAAATGCATAACCATTCTCCAACGCACAAATCTCACCTAATTTACACATAATCCATCCTGTAGGAACTTTAAACGTATAATGCGCGTTATCACAAGTAATCTCAGCTTTCGGGTTAATGCGTTTTAGTAACTCAGAAGCAGGCTCATCACTTGGTTCTTGCGGTACAAGCTTACCATGAATGGCTATATTAAGAATCTTATTTTTAGCTTGTTTGATAGCTTCTTGTAAATCTAATTTGTCTTGCTCAATTTGATTAATTAAGGCAAACCAATGCTCTATCTCTGAGACTATTCGGTATTGCTCAGTAAGAGGAGGAAGAGGGAAAAATATTCGTTCCAAATTATATTTAGGTAATCCCTCACGACCACTACCTGTTATCTTTATAGATTTAGAGAATGAAGACGATAGAACAAACGCATGGAAATATTCAGATACAATAAGTATTGGACGCATAATGCAAACGTGTTGACTTACATTACCCCGTTGAAAATTTGCAGGTACGATTGCACAACGCCCTAAAGATCCTCCTGTTATATTTAAAAGTAGATCATTAGGCAAAACTTCTGTACCAATCATAGTCTGATGTATATCTTCTGATATAAATTTGATATCTTCGTAAACTAAACCATTGTTATAAATATTTTGAGATCGGAAGAATGGAATTCCTTTAGAAGAATAGTTACTACCTCGTGGAGTACTTCCAGAACCTATTTTTGAGCAAATATTTTCTATGTCTGTCCATACCCAATTCTCCGGAATCTCAAATGGTACGTTCTCATAATGGGGCGTATCGGAAGTTTTTATTAGGTGTAGTGTTGATAAATGTTATTGAAATGTAAAAAATGAGTTTGATATTTTGAATCATTCGGGTAAGTTTATTATAAATTAAAGAATCTCTTTTGTAGCATTTTTTTATATTGTATTCAAACTTATAGGCGATATTGATGCCACAAAAAAACGGATTCACCCGCTGAAATCCAGCACGGTGAATCCGTTTTCTATATAGATAAAGAATAAGTTTATTCCTTGTCTTTCAATGCGTCAAAAATCAGTTTTTCCAGTTCGTCGGCCAGTTCCGGATTATCCTGGATGCACTGTTTGGCCGCATCACGTCCTTGACCTAATTTGGTGTCGTTGTAGCTGTACCATGAACCACTCTTCTTGATGATGCCTAATTCAGCTCCCAAGTCGATAATTTCACCGCTGCGAGAGATACCTTCACCGAACATGATGTCGAATTCGGCTTTGCGGAAAGGAGGAGCTACCTTGTTCTTTACAACTTTGACACGTACCTGGTTACCGATGACTTCTTCGCCGTCTTTCAGCTGAGTAGCGCGACGGATGTCCAGACGGACAGAAGCATAGAACTTCAGGGCGTTACCACCGGTGGTAGTTTCGGGATTACCGAACATCACACCAATCTTCTCACGCAACTGGTTGATGAAGATACAAGTGGTGTTGGTCTTGCTGATGGCAGAAGTCAGCTTACGCAGTGCCTGTGACATCAGGCGGGCTTGCAAGCCTACCTTGTTGTCGCCCATGTCGCCTTCGATTTCTGCTTTCGGGGTAAGGGCAGCTACAGAGTCGATGACAATGATGTCGATAGCTGATGAACGAATCAGCTGTTCGGCGATTTCCAGCGCCTGTTCACCGTTGTCGGGCTGTGAAATCCACAAGTTGTCGATGTCCACTCCTAACTTGGCAGCATAGAAACGGTCGAATGCATGCTCAGCATCGATGAAAGCAGCGATACCGCCTGCTCTCTGTGCTTCGGCAATGGCATGAATGGCCAGTGTGGTCTTACCAGATGATTCCGGACCGTAGATTTCGATGATACGTCCTTTCGGATAACCGCCTACACCGAGTGCGGCGTTCAAGGCGATAGAACCGGTCGGGATGACTTCTACTTCCTGCACGTGGTCGTCGCCCATTTTCATGATAGAGCCTTTTCCAAAGCTCTTTTCAATCTTGTCCATGGCGGCCTGCAGGGCTTTCAGCTTTTCGCTGTTATTGGGTTTCGGGGCATTTTCAATGCCACCTTCAAACTCTAATTCGTCTTTTTTTGCCATAAATTACTGTAAGATTTGTGAGGCATGGTCTTTGGTCTTTACTTCTTTAGGAGAAATAATCCGTTCGATAATGCCTTCTTCGTTAATGATGAAAGTGGTACGGAAGGTACCCATGTATTTGCGTCCGTACATGCTTTTTTCTCCCCATACACCGAAGGTCTCTACCAGTTTGTGTTCCGTATCGGCAATCAGTGTGAACGGAAGCTGGTTCTTTTCGATGAATTTCTGGTGTGACTTCTCGTCGTTGATGCTGACGCCGATTACTTCGTAACCCGCCTGCTTGAGTTCGGCATAGTTGTCGCGAAGGTTGCAGGCCTGTGCCGTGCAGCCGGAAGTCATGTCTTTAGGGTAAAAATAGAGTACGATTTTTTTGCCTGCATAATTGCTCAGGCGGATTTCTTCACCTTTTTCGTTGATTCCCAGTATTTCGGGAGCTTTGTCTCCAATATTCATATCGTAAGGGAAATTTTTAGAAAAAAAATCAGGAACGAAGAATGAGTACTCCTTCTTCATTCTTGATTCTTTTTATGGTTAAGGTAATGTGATTACAGTTCCAGGTCACCGTCGAATACTTCATGCCAAGGCAATCCGTATTTGTTCAAAGCTTCCATGAATGGATCCGGATCGAATTCTTCTACGTTCCATACGCCCGGACGCTTCCATAAGCCTTTCAGGAACATCATGGCACCGATCATGGCCGGTACACCGGTAGTGTAGCTTACGCCCTGCATACCTGTTTCCTGATAAGCTGCCTGGTGAGAGCAGTTGTTGTATACATAATAAGTATGTTCTTTTCCGTCTTTGATACCACGGATACGGCAACCGATTGAAGTTTCGCCTTCGTAGTTTTCACCAAGGTCTTGCGGATTAGGCAGCACGGCTTTCAGGAACTGCAAAGGAACGATTTCCATACCGTTGTAGTTGATTGGTTCGATGCTGGCCATACCGATGTTCTGGATTACACGCAAGTGAGTCAGGTATTCCTGTCCGAAAGTCATCCAGAAACGGGCGCGCTTGATGGTCGGGAAATTCTTGACCAGTGATTCCAGTTCTTCGTGATACAGAAGATAAGAATCACGCGGACCGATGTTAGGATAAGTCAGGTCTTTGTGGAATTCCAGCGGCTGGGTAGTAACCCATTGTCCGTTTTCGTAATAACGTCCGTTCTGCGTGATTTCGCGGATGTTGATTTCCGGATTGAAGTTGGTAGCGAAAGCCTTGTGATGATTTCCGGCATTGCAGTCTACGATGTCCAGGTAGTGGATTTCATCGAAATGATGTTTTGCTGCGTATGCGGTGTATACTCCACTTACTCCCGGGTCGAATCCGCAACCCAGAATGGCAGTCAGTCCGGCATCTTCAAAGCGTTTCTTGTATGCCCACTGCCAGCTGTATTCAAAGTGTGCCTCGTCTTTAGGCTCGTAGTTTGCTGTATCCAGGTAGTTCACTCCCGCCTGAAGACACGCTTCCATAATCGTTAAATCCTGGTAGGGAAGTGCTACGTTAATAACGATTTCGGGTTTAAAACTGTTGAATAAAGACACAAGTTCATCCACATTGTCGGCATCTACCTTAGCGGTCTTGATGTTGGGGTTACCAATTGCTTTGACAATTGCGTCGCATTTTGACTGTGTGCGGCTGGCAATCATGATTTCAGAAAAGACTTCCGGATGCTGAGCCACTTTGTGTGCAACAACGGTACCTACACCGCCTGCACCGATAATCAATACTTTACTCATTTATTACTTTGAAACTTTAAATGCCCGGTAAACGTTACCGTTCAGTATGCAAAGATAGAAAATAATTCAAAATATGGTGCAGTATTCTGGGGATATACGTATTTTTGTAAATGAACAATTCTTAAAAATGGATTGTTTGTGAATTTGTGATTAAGATTAAAAAGGAAAAACAAGTTATGAATAAGAAGTATTTTGCAGCCGCAGCTTTGGCTTGCGCACTGATGAGTTGTGGAACCGGAAAGAATTCGGTAGCAGTAGTAGACTTTACAGGGGAATGGAATATTGTAGAAGTGAACGGAGAAAAGGTGAGTGCGGAAAATGCACCATTCTTGGGCTTTGACAAGAACGGACACCGTTTGTATGGCAATGCTGGATGCAATCGCCTGATGGGAAGCTTTGAATTGGATACCCTGAATGCCGGAAAAGTGAAATTTGGTCAGGTGGCTGCTACCCGGATGATGTGTCCGGATATGACATTGGAGCAGAATGTGCTGGAAGCATTGAATAAAGTGGCTGGATATGAAACAGTAGGTGAAGATGTAGCACTGAACGATGCGGAAGGTAAACCGGTAATATTGTTGCAGAAGCGTGAAGTGGCAGAGGTATCTGTAAACGACCTGAATGGTGCCTGGGAAATTGTTTCTGTAAAAGGTAATCCTGTGAGGGAAGTGGAAAAACAGCCGCAATTGGTTTTTAATGTAGCTGAAAAAAGAGTACACGGTAATGCCAGTTGCAATACGATAAACGGTTCTTTCACACAGGAAGAAGGACAGGCTGCTTCTCTCCGTTTCAGTCAGATGATTTCTACCATGATGGCATGCCCGAACATGGATGTGGAGTCTTCTATCTTGAAAGCTTTGGATGAAGTACGTAGCTTTGAAATCAAGGCAGACGGAACCGTAAGCCTTTTGGGAGCAGACGGAGCAGAAGTATTGTCATTGAAGAAGCTAGCCGAAACAGAAGCTGAAGCTTGATAAATCTGCCGGCTGTAGTATAAGGTCCGAGGAAAAATATTATCTTTGCAGAAAGAAGCATAAACCTTATAATAATATGACTAAAAAAATACTTTTGTTGGGTTCCGGGGAACTCGGAAAGGAATTTACCATTGCTGCCCAGCGTTTGGGACAGTATGTAATTGCGTGTGACTCTTATGCTGGTGCACCGGCTATGCAGGTGGCAGATGCATGCGAGGTATTCAGTATGTTGGATGGAGAAGCTTTGGACCGTGTGGTAGAAAAGTATCGTCCGGATATAATTGTTCCTGAAATAGAAGCAATTCGTACTGAACGGCTTTATCACCTGGAAAAAGAAGGTATACAGGTTGTACCAAGTGCCCGTGCGGTGAATTTTACGATGAACCGTAAGGCTATCCGTGATTTGGCAGCGAAGGAACTGGGACTGAAGACGGCAAAGTATTTTTACGCTTCTTCTTATGAAGAACTGAAGGAAGCTGCCGGAAAGATTGGCTATCCTTGTGTCATCAAGCCGTTGATGTCTTCTTCAGGTAAGGGACAGTCTGTTGCCAAGAGTGAGGAAGACTTAAAGTATTCTTGGGAATACGGATGCAGCGGAAGCCGTGGGGATATTAAGGAACTCATTGTAGAAGAGTTCATTCACTTTGACAGTGAGATTACCCTGCTGACCGTGACACAGAAGAATGGTCCTACCTTGTTCTGTCCTCCTATCGGACACGTTCAGAAAGGTGGTGACTACCGTGAAAGTTTCCAGCCGGCTCATATCGCACCGGAACATCTGGCTGAGGCTCAGCAAATGGCAGAGAAGGTGACTCGTGCTTTGACGGGCTATGGCTTGTGGGGAGTAGAATTCTTCCTGAGCCACGAAAACGGAGTTTATTTTTCTGAGTTGTCTCCTCGTCCACACGATACAGGAATGGTTACACTGGCCAATACACAAAACTTGAACGAGTTTGAGCTGCATTTATATGCAGTGTTGGGACTCCCGATTCCAGGTATTACACAGGAACATATCGGAGCTAGTGCCGTAATTCTTTCTCCTGTTTCCAGCCAAAAGGCACCGCAGTATAGAGGAGAGGAACTTGTTTGCTCTCAGCCTAATACTTATCTCCGTATTTTCGGAAAACCTGCTACCCGCTTGAATCGTCGTATGGGAGTGGTGGTTTGCTATGACAAGAATGACGGTGATTTGGATGCACTGCGTGATAAGTGTAAGTCACTGGCTGCCAAGGTAGAAGTATATTGAGAATTGATTTATGTCATGAAAATTGCATAAATAAACGAAAAACTTCATTGCTATGTTTTAGAAATATGTTTTAAATACATATATTTGCGCTCGCAAAATTAAACTAAACATAAATGGCAGAAAACAAAACAGTGAAGTATCATATTCCTCACAGAGGGATATATATGTATTCTCATGTACACGAAGGAAAAACTGAAATGATTGTGCTGAATAGCACTGGTTCAGAACAAATTCTGGATAGTGAGTGCTATACTGTCTTAACTAAGGATTCTAAAGAAGGTAGAGATGTTTCGAGCGGGAAAAAGATTGACTTGACAAAGAATTTGGTAATTTCTCCTCGTAAATCATTGATTATTGAATTCTGAGAAATGTTTATAAATAAGGAGACTGTCGTGATGCTGAATCGGACAGTCTCCTTGTTTTTATACCATATCGTCGCCTGCTTTGGTGTATTTCACGCGAATTGTCTTATGGAACGGTATGAAACGTGAAACAATGGCTATGACCAGTGAGATGACAAACAGATAGCCTAATATGTGCTTGAGCGAAAGCAGAAGGCTTTGCTGCTGTAGAGTGGCATAGAGTGTCTGGGTAGCCATTTGTGTAGCTTCTGTATATTCGTGCCCTTGTGCCAGATGCTGTGTGAGGGACTGGTTGAACTGGCTGGCAGCCAACGGGTCGGTCTGACTGATTGTTTCGGACAGGGAGTACATGTATTTTTGTTCCAGCCGGTAGAGGGTATTGCTGTAAAAAGAGGTTGCCAGAATGGGGGCCAGTACCGAACGGAAGCAAATCAGGAAAAAGGCATTGGCCAGCAGGAATTTAGGATTCAGCTCCTCTACGGCGAACAGGGCAAAGGCTATGATGAGTACCAGCATGCCTAATCCTCTTAAGAATACAGGAAGAAAAAGCATCTCGTATGTGCTTTCAGGAGAAACCGTGAAATACAATATTCCGAAAAAGGCTGCAAAGCAACTCATGCCGCCGGCTATCAGAAAGCGGAAACGCCAGCGCTGCCAGCGGAACCACCAGAAGCAGATGAAAGCTCCCAATACATATCCAGGTAACAGATAGATGTAAAGCTGGTACGTGTGCGTACTGTCCACCTTCAGAATGCTGGTCATATAATTGGTCAGCAGGGTGGTAGAGGTACTGAAAAACATGACCAGCATCATGTAGAAGTAACCTACGATGGCTTTTGGCTGGTACAATGGAGCTAGGTTTACATACGGCTGCTTGGAGTGATATTGTTTCCAGATGAAGAAAGCGATTAAGATGGGAGCAATAACCAGATAGAGCCGGATTTTAAAAGAAGACGTCCAGTCGAGTACTTTCCCATAGTTAATGACGTACATCAGCATCAGTAATCCGGTGGCAATGACAAGCATTTCCCGAATGTGCAGTTCCGAAAGCCGGATGGGTTTAAGCGGTCGGTTGTGACGGAAACAGACGATGACAATCAGAATGGATGTCATGAGCATCATCATCATGAAGTAATACATGTATTGCCAGTTGTAGTGATAGGCCAGCTCAGCGGTCACAATCATGGACACTTGTCCTCCGGCAAATACTAACGGGTAGAAATAGGAATAGAATTCACTTCGTACATTTTTCGGACTGAAAATCTTGGTCGCTCTTCGGATGAACCAAAGCATGAGAAATCCTTTCAGAAAGCCGATAAAGAAACTGCAGATGATGACCAAGTCAATGTTTTGCGAACGGGCACATACCCAGCTGAGCAGGAACTGTATGCTTAGGTCAGTCAGTAGCAGAAACTTGGATGAAAGGGCATCAAGCACTTTGGGTACAATGGGGTAGGCTATGGCCATTCCGGCAGAAGCAGCATAGTATCCCATGGTGATGTCTTCTGTATTGGTTCCCAGTGTACTGGATACTTCGAGCATACTGCCGGTGTAGGAGCCGTTCAGCATGGTTACGGGAAGGATAATAAAGAAGATACATATCATCCCCAACCAGTCGGGAACCCATTGACGTACGGGGACGTCGAGTTGTTTCATGGTCATCATTTGCGTAAGGCTTCAGTTTCTACCATCATTCCGGCTCTCAGACTGCTCATTTCTTCCGGAGTTATGTCTTTCAGGTCAATCCTTACGGGGATACGTTGCTGTACTTTGACAAAGTTTCCGGCAGAATTGTCGGTAGGAACCAGCGAATATTTGGAGCCTGTAGCTTCCGAAATAGCCGTTACAGTGCCGTGAAAGAGTTTTCCAGGGAGGGCGTCTACCTTGATGCGCACTTCTTGTCCGATGTAAATATGGATAATCTGTGTTTCCTTGTAATTGGCTGTCACCCATTTATCCGTATTCCGAACCAGATACGAGATGGTTTGCCCAGCCTGTACATATTGACCGGGTTCCAGGGTTCGGCGTCCCATATAACCGTCATACGGAGCTGTCAGTACGGTATATGACAAATTAAGCCGGGCCAAATCCAGGCTGGCTTCCTTGCTCAAGATGGCTGCTTCTGCGCTGGTGGTTCGTCGGGTAGTTTCCGTGAACTGCGATTGAGCCGCTTTTCGCTGTTCTAACAATGCCTGATAGCGGGCCTGGGCTGCTTCGTAAGACGCTTTGGCCTGTTCATATTGCTGTTCGGGCACAGATTCCTCTTTGAGCAGTCTGGCAAAACGGCGGTAGTCCTGCTCCAGCTGCCACAATTTGGCTTTCGCTTCGGCAATATTGGCATCTTGCACGGCGATGTTGGTTTGTGAAGTCTCTATACCGGAATGAAGTACCTCTTTGGAACCTTTTACATCCAGCAGGGCAGCTTCCGCCTCTTTCACCTTTATCTGATACTCACGGTTGTCCAGTATCAGCAGTGTATCTCCCTGATGTACATACTGATGTTCTTTGAAGCGTACTTCCTTGATGTATCCGGAGGCACGGATGTTCAGCGGACTTACGTACTGGTCAATAAAGGCATCGTTCGTAATTTCATAATGAATGTATTTCCAAAAGTAATTGGCCACCCATATCAGTCCGGATCCGGCAATCAGAATGCATAGAAAGTTGAGCAGGATGTTCTGCAGTCTTCTTTTCCGGAGTTTCTTGTGTGTATCTTGTAGCGTCATATTCTTTATAGTTTAGTGAAGTTATAATCTTCCGCAAGCTTTTTGCAGCTGGTAGTAGGTGTAAATGATTCTGGTGCGCGAAGAGGTCAATTGTAGCTCGGCATTGAGCAACACGGAATTGGCATCCAGCAGGTCGGTGAGTATGGCCAGCTGGTTCATGTAACGGTTTTGCATGATGCGGTAGTTTTCCTGTGCCTGGCGGACCGACAATTCCCAGGCTTCTTCTTCCTGTAAGGCTTCCTTGTGGCGCAGGATGGCGTTGTAAATATCCATCTGCAGCTGTTGTTTTTTCAGCTCTTCTTCTTTTTTCTGTACGGCAACCTGAAGCTGGCTTTCCTTGATTTTGTGTCCGTTCTTGAATAAGGAAGAGAGCGGATACGACACGGAAAGTCCGATATTCCAGTTATTGTTGTATAAGTCGGTCATGGTACGCGTGATGGGGCGGGCCAGGGTGTTCGACGCATACAGGTTGATGTTCGGCCTGCGTGAGGCACGGTCTATCTCTATCTGGTTCTGGGCCAGTTCGGTTTCCTTGCGTAGCAGCTGCATGTCTGGTGCCTGCTCGTAGGCTGACAGGAGGTAGTCGTCGTAGCTGTCCAGCGGGGTAGCTTGCTGAAGCAGTGTCGTGTCGGGCGTAATAATCGGGTTACGGTCGTTTCCTAACAGCAGGTTCAGTTGTTGCGACACGATGTGAATGCTGTTTTCCGTTTCCTGCAAAGACAGCCGGTCATTGGTCAGTTGCATTTCGCTGCGCAATACGTCATTGTTGGTGATAAGTCCCTCTTTCTTCATTTGACGTATATCTTGCAGGCGACGTTCGGATTCTTCGATGTTACGGGTAAGTACAAGATGCTGTTTGAATAAGGTAAAAAGCGTCAGGTACTGGTTGAGTAATCCCAATTTGATGTCGGCCTGATTCGTCATCCGTTGCAGTCTGGCTATTTCGGTTTCAATGTCTGCCTTCTGGATGGAACGGCGGATTTTTCCTCCCTGATAAAGCGGCTGGTTAAAGTCGACCGTATAATTCTGCGACCAGTCCGGAGTATCAGGGTAGGTGGGGTTGGAAAGTCCGTTCTGAAAGACCACGGGCTGACCGATGATGCCTCCTTTCAGCCCTATTTCCAAATCAGGAAGCAGGCCGGTTTTGGCATACAATTTCCGTTCATGAGCCATTCTTTCTTTCAGGCTGTCACTCTGCAATTGCAGGCTGCTTTTGATGCCCGATTCGAACAGTTGTTCGACCGACAAGAATAAAGAGTCCTGCTGTGCCTGTGCGGAGACAGCCCAAAACAGACTACCTGTAAAAATCAGTTTTCGGATGATGTTAGAAACCTTCAAGGACATTTTGTACTGTTTTTAATTCAGATAATATCTTTGCCGTTCGTTCGGTAGACAATATTTCTTCTGCGTTGGCGTATACCAGATTAAGAATCGGGCGAATCTGGACTTTAAGTGCTTCTCCTTCAGGGGTGAGGTACACCAGCTTGTTGCGTCGGTCGTTTGTATCCTCTTTCCGGTAGACATATCCCTTCTTTTCCAGGTTGTTCATCAGGTTGGTCAGGCAGGCTTTGTCTTTGGCAGTACGCTCAGCCAGTGCCTGTTGGGTAATGCCCTGTTCATGCCAGAGACTGCTTAAAACTTGAAGCATTTCGAAGGTGATGCCGGCATTATTATCTTTTAGGGTGCGTTGCATGGCACGTCGAAAGGCCATGCGAGTGCGGAAAATTTGTATCATGAGTTCCCGGAACTCGTTTCCTTCTTTCATTTTATGAGGTGATTTTTTAGTTATCCGGCTACAAATATAGCTCCTTTTTTTTGAAGTAGTAAAATATTTGACTATTTTGTAGGGAGAAACCTGTGCTTTCATTTGAAAGCGGAGGGGGAAATTCTCAGTACTTCCGAAGGAGTACTCCAGTACTTTCAAGGAAGTACTCGAATACTTTCGGGGAAGTACTTCAGTACTGCCTAAGAAGTACTGAAAAGTAACAATAGGTTTATAATGAGTGTGTTAGAATTTCAGGTAACCGTTCTCTTGCCGGATGATTTCCTCGGAAACTAAGTAGGATACCACTTTAATCAGGTGGTTTTCAGGTACTTGCATTTTGTCCTTTATCTCTTGCAACGAAAGCGGATTTTCTTTCAGTAATGCTTGCAATTGCTGACTGATGGCTTCAAACTCTCCCGACTTTAGGCCGGACTGATGTTGCTGCAGGCATACGTCACATTGCCCGCAATTGTGCTCGTTCTTTTCACCGAAATAGCGTAACAGCATCCGGCTTCGGCAGCGGTTCTCGCTTTCTGCATATTCTATCATGGCGTTGATACGCTGCACATAGCTTTCTTTTCTGTCTTCGTAGACTTCCTTACTTAAATAAACGCGTTCCGTTTCTTGTCTTTCGCGCGTATAGATAATGTAAGGTGTCTTTTTTGCGGGGATATAATGCAGGATATGCTGCCGGCTCAGCGAGAGCAGGGTTTCATAGATTTGTTGTTTGCTCAGTCCCGAACGGGTCGACAGATTGTCTTCACTGAAATAAGCATAGTCCGTGAAAAGCCCGGTGTAGGTTCTCAGTAGGATACGAAGCAGTTTCTCTGTGTCTTCGCTTTGTTCGCGGATGCGGTACAGTTCTTCCTTGGTGATGGTGAACATGATGCGCGAAGCATTATCTTGCTCATCGGTATATTCCAGATAGCCTGCGCGAGTCAGGATTTTCAAGGCACTGTCGGTCTGTACGGGAAAGTGCCTGAAGTTACGGCAGAATTCATCGATATTGAACGCGAAGGTGCAGCCTCTTCCGTCTCCCATGGCCATTTGGTAATAGAAGTTGATGTCTTCGTAAATTTTTTGGATATAACTTTTCTCGGGAAATGTATCGCTTACCCGCTGTTTGAGTGTGATTTTATCGCGGGCACAGAACAGCAGTACGGCATAGGCTTTCATGCCGTCTCTTCCAGCTCGTCCGGCTTCCTGAAAGTAGGCTTCGGGCGAGTCGGGCACATCGGCATGGATAACCACGCGTACGTCTGGTTTGTCAATTCCCATACCAAAGGCATTGGTGGCTACCATTACACGGAATTCTCCTTTCAGCCAGGCTTTTTGTCGGGAATCTTTGGTCTCGTCGTTGAGTCCGGCATGATAAAAAGTGGCTGTGATGTGGTTGCGGTTCAGGAACTGGGAAATCTCTTTCGTCTTTTTCCGGTTGCGGGTATAGACAATTCCCGACCCGTCGACGCGTTGCAGGATGTGGAGCAGTTCGCTTTCCTTGTCTTCCGTATGACGTACCACGTAGGCCAGGTTCTTCCGTTCAAAGCTCATGCGGAACACATTTTCCTGGCGGAACTGAAGGCGTTGCTGGATGTCGCTGACCACTTCCGGAGTGGCAGTGGCCGTCAGTGCGATGACGGGAACTTCCGGGAGTAGCTGACGTATATCCGCTATTTTCAGGTAAGCAGGGCGGAAGTCGTATCCCCATTGCGAGATGCAGTGTGACTCATCCACGGTGATGAGGCTGACGTGCATGCTGCGGAGTTTGATTTGAAAGATTTCGGTGTCCAGTCTTTCCGGAGATACATAAAGGAATTTGTAGTTGCCGAAGATGCAGTTCTCCAATGCGATGACAATCTCTTCGCGCGTCATGCCGGAATAGATGGCGGTTGCTTTGATGCCCCGTTCGCGCAGGTTTCTCACCTGGTCTTTCATCAGGGCAATCAGAGGGGTAATGACCAGGCATAACCCTTCTTGGGCGAGGGCGGGCACTTGAAAGGTGATGGATTTACCACCTCCTGTGGGCATGAGTCCCAATGTGTCCCGGCCTTCGCCTATGCTGCGGATAATGTCTTCCTGTATGCCTCGGAAATTGTCATATCCCCAGTATTGTTTCAGGATTTTTCGGTAGTCAGTCATGAGTCGCTAACTTCGACTGGGCTTGATGTCTTCTATCTGTAGTTGGATTTCTCCCCGCTTATGGGTATTTTCCTCAATGGTATAACAGATATTGAACGACTGTTTGGTCTTGATGTAACGCACCTGTGAACTTTGTCCGAAAGCGATACCGTTCATGACGTTGTTCGACTTGTTGTCCACCAGTTCCAGTTTGATGTGTTCCTGGTCTCTTCCTACCACCTTGCTGGTACCATAATCGTACACATTCAAGGTTGCGAAAACAGGCTTGTGGTTCTCTGGACCAAATGGGTTGAACTTCTTCAGGTCGAAGAAAAACTTCGGAGTAATGTCTCTGAAGTCCAGTTGTGCATCAATCTGGATGGTAGCGTTGGTCTGCTCCGGAAGAATGTGGTTGGTTACGTATTCTTCAAACCGTCTGGTAAATTCCGGCACATTTTCCACCTTCATGGATAAACCGGCCGCATAGGTATGCCCGCCAAAATTCTCCAGTAGGTCACGGCAATGTTCTATGGCTTTGTATACATCGAAGCCGGAAACAGAACGTGCTGATCCCGTAGCCAGGTTCTCGGTACGTGTCAAGACCACGGCAGGACGGTAGTAGATTTCCGTCAGACGCGAAGCGACAATTCCGATGACTCCCTTGTGCCAGTCCTCATTGAAAATCACGATAGATCTTCTTTCAGACAAGTCGGACAGGTTATCCACGATTTTATTGGCCTCTTCTGTCATGTTCTTGTCGAGGTCCTTACGCGTTTCGTTGTAGCTGTTGATGCGGTTGCTCTTTTTCAATGCAGACGCAAAATCCTTTTCAATCAGCAAGTCGACCGCTTCCTTTCCGTTTTGTATTCTTCCCGAAGCATTGATGCGGGGACCTATCTTGAATACGATGTCACTCATCGTAATTTCTTTTTCAGCCAGTCCGCATACATCAATAATGGCTTTCAGGCCGATGCTGGGATTAGCATTGAGCTGACGCAGTCCGTGATAGGCCAAAATACGGTTTTCTCCCATAATAGGTACAATGTCGGATGCGATGCTGACTGCTACCAAATCGAGCAGGGGAGTAAGCTGATGAAACTCAATGCCGTTGTTCTGGGCAAAAGCTTGCATAAACTTGAATCCTACTCCGCAACCAGACAGGTGTTCGTATGGATACGTAGAATCCGGACGCTTGGCATTCAGAATGGCGGCAGCAGGAGGAAGTACCTCATCGGGTACATGATGGTCGCAGATAATGAAATCGATGCCTTTTTCTTTGGCGTAACTGATTTCTTCTACCGCCTTGATACCACAGTCCAGTACGATGACCAGTTTTACTCCGGTAGAGTAAGCATAGTCGACTCCCTTTTTTGACACACCATACCCTTCATTATATCGGTCGGGGATATAATAATCGATGTTCGAGTAGAACTGTTGAAGAAATTTGAAAACAAGGGCGACAGCCGTAGTGCCGTCCACGTCATAATCTCCATACACCAGGATACGCTCTTTTCGTCCCATGGCCAGGTTTAGGCGTTCCACTGCCACGTCCATGTCGTTCATTAGGAACGGGTCATGGAGGTCATTAAGCTGAGGTCGGAAAAACCGTTTGGCCTCTGCGGCAGAATGGATACCTCTTTCCTGCAGTAGCTTACATAAAATAGGACTGATGCCAATCTCTCTGGAGAGGGCTCTGGCAGCTTCTCTTTCTTGAAGTGTTGGAGGTTGATAGTTCCATTTGTAGTTCATTTATATATGTTTTTTCTTTTTTTTCTTTTCGGGTGGGGGTTCGCCAATCTGCCGGTTGTAAGCCTGTACGACTTTGTTGCAGTAACCAAATCGGCAAAACTTGTAATTGGATAAAATCTTCTTATCCACTTCAATCCGTAAAATTAGTAAAAAGAAAGAAAAAAGCGGCTCATTCCATCTTAAATTTATGGAACGAGCCGCTTTTTATTTATAATTAGTCTATATAATAGGACCTTAGAATCCTAATTTTTTTGCGATGTGTGCAGGGATTGCTTTCTTGTTCACCAGTATGTTCATGGTTTTGTATTTGGCAAAAGCTTTAGATGCATACCAGATACCTTTGTACTTGCCGCTTAATCCCCATGAGTTTTTCACCATGTAGTATTCTTTGCCGTTCTGGTCTTTAGCGATACCGTAGATAAGCATTCCGTGGTCATCGGTAGTTTCCCAGTTGTCGAATGCTACCTGACGCATTTCCTGAGTCACTTCAATTTCAGGAAGCGGTTTGCTGGTCAGTTCCTTGCGCTTGTCTGCTTTGCTCAAGCCCAGCCAGTGTGCCATATCTGAACCAGTCAGTTCGGCTCCTTTTTCTGCATTCGGACATACGGCAATACCGTCGCGGGTAAATCCTTCTTCGCTGACATCAGCTCCCCATGCGAAAGTATATCCGTTGTTGATGGCATTGTCCATCACTTCCATCAACTCATCGATAGGCAAGTTGTAAGACAATGCGTTGCGCCAGTTGTCCTGTACCTCGATGCTGAATGTCTGGTAGAAAGGATGATGTGTGTAAGAAGTCAGTGATACATAGTCGTTCATATTCAGTCCAAGCACTTCATCTGCAAATGTTCTCGGAGTGTAAGTCTTTCCTTTGTAAGTGAATTCTTTCGGACATTCTCCCAGGTAAGTATCGTAAATGGCTGTGACGCCTTTTTTCCATACCGGACTCAGTTTGCTCTGATTTCCTTTTCCAATAGCCTGTACGTATGCTCCAGCTACCTCATCCAGTTCATTGTGGTTAGGCAGTGAGTCACCGTATTCGATACCCGGCATTACGTCCTGAGGAACCATACCGTAGTTCTTGTAGCAGAAAACGATGTCTTCAAAGCTTCCACCCGGTGAGAACGAAGCATCTCCGTGATAGCGTACATAGTTTACCGCACGGTCTTCCATGGTTTTGTGCACTACAAACATTTCAGAAAGGTCGAATTCTCCTTTTCCTTCACGCAGCAATTCTGATTCCAGGAATCCAAGGCTGGAGAATGACCAGCATGTGCTTGAACGGTTCTGGTTCTTTATGGAAGTAATAGGGTTTTCTTTTACGGTAGTAAATACGAATCCTTCTTCTGCTTTGTCTTTCTTCGGATTTTTTGCATAGATGTTACCAAAGCAAAGTCCTGCAACAGCTACTAAAATCAGTTTGTTCATTGTTTTGATCTTTATGGTTATAGGGTTAATAAATACGTGATTATTCATTCATGATGGCTTCTACCTCATCAAATGTGATGGGGATACGTTTTTCGCCCAGGAATCTGGAACCGTTTTCGGTAATCAGGATGTCATCTTCCAGACGGATACCTCCGAAGTCCTTGTATTTTTCGATTTCGTCGAAATTCAAGAAATCGGTGTGCAGTTTTTCTGCCTTCCATTTATCAATCAGGGCCGGAATAAAGTAGCATCCCGGTTCGTCGGTAATGACAAAACCTTTCTGGAGCTTTCTTCCCATACGGAGCGAAGCCAGTCCGAACTGAGTGGATGGCTGGACTTCTTCGTCATAACCCACGTAGCACTGGCCTAAGTCTTCCATGTCGTGTACGTCCAGTCCCATCATGTGTCCCAATCCGTGCGGCAAGAATAAGGCATGAGCACCTGCAGCTACAGCTTCATCAGTATTTCCTTTCATCAAGCCCAGTCCTTTCAGCCCTTCTGTAAGTACCTTGCATACTTCCAGGTGTACCGACTTGTATGTCACTCCCGGGCGTGCCAGTTCCAGTGCCTTGTCATGGCAGGCAAGTACGATGCCGTAGATGTCACGCTGGCGACTGGTAAATTTTCCTCCTACAGGAATTGTACGGGTATGATCTGAACAGTAATAATTCATCAGTTCGGCTCCTGCATCCGTCAGCATCAGTCTGCCTTCTTGCAGGATGTGGCTGTGGTCATGATTGTGCAGGGTTTGTCCGTTCTGTGTAAGAATGGTGGCAAATGAAACCATTCGTCCGTAAGAGGAAGCGATGCCGTCAAGCACTCCGGCTATGTATTGCTCGGATACTCCCGGTTTGCACAGACGCATGGCAGCTGTATGCATTTCATATCCTACGTTGCAGGCCTTGTCGATTTCCGCGATTTCGCATTCTTCTTTTACTGAACGCAGCGATACGACTGCCTTAATCAGTTCAAGAGAAGCGTGTTTCTTGGTCATGGATGCCCGGATACCTGTCAAATCTTCCAGTAGCATCATGTTGTCATAACGATAGGGAGGGAGGAAGTGGATTTTTCTTCGCTGAGCGATGGCTTTTCCCACAAATTCCTTCAACATGTCGAAGGGATAGCTTTTCTCGACTCCCACCTGTGCCGCCAGTTCTTTTACACTGGGCTGCGGACCCATCCAGATGATGTCGTCCATGTCGACGTCGTTGCCAAAGAAATAATCTTTGTCATTATCTATGTCGATGATGCCGGCATAACCCGGGTGTGAATGTCCGAAGAAATAGACAAAAGAACTGTCTTGTCTGAACTTGTATGTGTTGTCGGGATAGTTGGCCGGTGCTTCATTATTTCCTAAAATAAGAATGATACCGTTGCTCATCTTTTCCCGCAGCGCTTTCCGACGTTTTTGATAAGTAAGAGAATCAAACATAGTTATTTCTTTTTGATGTAATGTTTGTGAAAATAATGTTGCAAATGTAGTAAATAAAATAGAAAAAATGGCTGCGGTGTAATGGAAAAACATATATTTGCAATTACCAAGATTACTTTAAAAACTGAGGTCGTATGAATCTGGATTTGCAAAAAACAGGGTTGGTTCTCGAAGGAGGAGGTATGCGAGGGGTGTTTACTTGTGGAGTCTTGGATTTCATGATGGATCACCACATGCAGTTCCCTTATGTGATAGGTGTGTCAGCAGGAGCTTGTAATGGATTGTCGTATATGTCCCATCAGCGAGGGCGGGCAAAGTTTAGCAACATTGATATGCTGGCAGAATATCATTATATCGGGTTGAAATATCTCTGGTATCAGCATAGTATTCTGGATCAGCATTTGCTTTATGACTTGTTTCCCACCAAGATTCTTCCCTACGATTTTCAAGCCTATTTTAATAATCCTGCCCGTTTTGAAATGGTAACGACCAACTGCGTGACGGGAAGAGCTTGTTATCTGGAAGAGAAAGAAAACCGGGATGGCTGGAGACTGGTGGATATTGCCAAAGCTTCAAGCAGTCTTCCGTATGTTTGTCCGATTACGTATGTAGATGGGCGTCCGATGCTCGATGGAGGCATTGTCGATTCTATACCTGTCTTGCGGGCCATAAGTCAGGGCTATGAAAAAAATGTAGTAGTTCTCACTCGTAACAGAGGCTATCGTAAGACTGAAAAAGATATTCGGGTTCCCCGGTTCATTTATCGCCGTTATCCTCGGCTGAGGTTAGTGCTTAGCCGACGTTGTGCGGTGTACAATGAGCAATTGGAGATGGTCGAAAAGTTAGAAGATGAAGGACGTATCATAGCGATTCGGCCGGAAAAGAAAGTGGTGGTGAATCGTATCGAGAAGGATATTAAGAAACTGACTGATTTATATGAAGAAGGGTATGCCTGTGCGGAGAAAGTGTTGACACCTTATTTGAAAGTATAGGACATAAAAAAATCCGGAAGTTCATTCCGGATTTTTTTATTATTTATTTTGCGAAGCTGACTGCGCGGGTTTCACGGATAACCGTAATCTTAACTTGTCCCGGATAAGTCATTTCGTCCTGAATCTTCTTGGCGATTTCAGTTGACAAGCTTTCTGTCTGTTTGTCGTCAATCTTATCTGCACCTACAATGACACGCAACTCACGACCGGCCTGGATAGCGTAAGTCTTGGTTACACCCGGATAAGACATGGCCAATTGTTCGAGGTCATTCAGACGTTTGATGTAAGCCTCTACAATTTCCCGGCGTGCTCCCGGACGTGCACCAGAAATGGCGTCACATACTTGTACAATAGGAGCCAGAAGGCTGGTCATTTCCACTTCGTCGTGGTGTGCACCAATGGCATTGCAGATATCTGCTTTTTCTTTGTACTTTTCAGCCAATTTCATACCCAACAATGCGTGTGGCAATTCCGGTTCTTCATCGGGCACCTTACCAATATCATGCAGCAGTCCGGCACGTTTTGCTTTTTTCGGGTTCAGACCTAATTCAGAAGCCATTACTGCACACAAGTTGGCTGTTTCACGTGCATGCTGCAATAGATTCTGTCCGTATGAAGAACGGTATTTCATCTTACCGATGATACGAATCAGTTCAGGATGCAGTCCATGGATACCTAAGTCGATTGTGGTACGTTTACCTGTTTCAATGATTTCGTCTTCTACTTGCTTGCGTACTTTTGCTACCACTTCCTCGATACGTGCCGGGTGAATACGACCGTCAGTTACCAGCTGATGCAAAGCCAGACGTGCAATTTCGCGGCGTACCGGGTCAAAGGCTGAAAGTACGATTGCTTCCGGTGTGTCATCCACTACAATTTCTACACCTGTAGCGGCTTCCAGTGCACGGATATTACGTCCTTCACGTCCGATGATGCGTCCTTTTATTTCATCCGATTCAATGTGGAATACAGTGACAGAGTTTTCAATGGCAGTTTCAGTAGCCACTCTCTGAATAGACTGAATTACGATACGTTTCGCTTCACGGTTTGCGGTAAGCTTGGCATCGTCCATGATGTCATTGATGTAAGACTGCGCTTGTGTCTTCGCTTCTTCCTTCAGTGATTCCACCAAGCGTTCTTTTGCTTCTTCAGCCGACAAGCCTGAGATTGTCTCCAGTTTCTCTCTTTCCTGTGCCTGAAGGTTATCTAATTCCTCTTTCTTCTTTTCAATAATTACCAACTGAGCATCCAGATTTTCTTTGATAGCTTCTGTTTCATTGCGTTTACGCTGAAGTTCTTCGTTCTTCTGGTTGAGTACCATTTCGCGTTGCTTTAACTTATTCTCAGCTTGCTGGATTTTCTGATTACGCTGGGCAACCTCTTTTTCCAAATCCGCTTTTTTATTCAAGAATTTTTCCTTTACTTCCAGAAGCTTGTTCTTCTTGATTACTTCAGCTTCAGTTTCGGCTTCTTTGATAATTGTGTCATATTTTGTCTTTAAGCCGTACTTAAAGAATCCATACGACAATGCCCCTCCCACCAGGAAGGCCACAATTGTTAGTATTACTGTCGTCAACATTATAATTAATTTAAGTATATAAATAAAAAACGCATAAACTTATCCGTTGGGAAAATCCCTTCGAATAAAGCTTATGCGTGAATTTCCTGTTATAATATCTTTCTATAAACCTTCGCCCCGGTCAGGTTGGATACATCTTTCAATATCCTCTTCCAGTTCTTTAAGTTTTTCCATATAAGGTCGGGTGTCATTTCTTCCTTTCATGGATATATTTTCATACGCTAAATCAAGTGCCACCATCTTCCAGTGTTGTATGCTGTTGAATTCAGGAAAAGCACTGCGATATTTATTCAGTTTATAGTTAATCTGTTTGGCAGCTTCCCGGTAACCTTCCTCTTCCGCAGGGAGTATGGACACAGGATACCGTTCGTTGTCAATTAGTAGATTAAATCTCTTTTTTTCGTCCATAAAAGTATATACTTTACCGCATTGTTATTCATTCAGCAAAGCGATGCATTTATCGACTTCACGCACAAGTTTCGCCAGTCTTTGTTTCGTATCGCGGAGGTCATTGTCGTTGATACTGAGTATGCGGGCGTTTTTCAAGTTGATATACTTGGCTTCCAATTCTTTATTATTACATTCCAATTGGGCTATTTCTGCATTCTTTCTGTCAATTTCATTTCTCAATGAGAGGTTTTCTTTTTTCAACTCTTCATAAAGAAATAGCAATTGCCTGAGTTTGCCTTCGAAAGTATGTAACAGTTTTTTGTCCTCTTCCGTCATTCGTATATCAAAAATGTGTATACAAATATACTGTATTGGTTGGAAAATCAAAAATATTTGTTGTGGATTTTATTAAAATTTGTGAGATTTCGTGGGTGTCAAATCTTTGCGAATGGATTTTTTCTATCAGATAATTCTTTTTACCTTTGTCGTTGCATTGAGGTGACATTAAATGCAGTGTTTTTTAATCTTTTAAAAATCAAAAAGTTATGTATACAGTAATTAAACGCATGGAAATTTCAGCTTCACATCGCCTGAAACTTTCTTATGAGAGCAAGTGTGAAAACCTGCATGGTCACAATTGGATTATCACCGTATATTGCCAGGCAGAGCAATTGAACGAAGATGGTATGGTAGTTGATTTTACGCATATAAAGGAAGTGGTAAAAGGGCAGCTTGACCATAAGAACCTGAACGATGTGCTTCCTTGTAATCCTACGGCCGAAAATATTGCCCGATTGATTTGTGAGCAGGTACCCCATTGTGTAAAGGTGGAAGTGTGTGAGTCTGAAGGTAATCGGGTGATTTATGAAAAAGATTAATGAGATATTCTATAGCCTTCAGGGGGAAGGCTTCCATGTGGGTACACCTGCCGTCTTTGTCCGTTTCTCAGGATGTAATTTAAAATGTGAGTTTTGTGACACGCGCCATGAAGAAGGAGTCATGATGTCGGATGAGGAGATAGTGGAGAAAGTCTGTCAATATCCCTGCAAGACGATAATTTTGACAGGTGGTGAGCCGGGACTGTGGGTGGATGAAGATTTAGTTGCTGCCTTGCATAAGGCTGGAAAATACGTTTGCATTGAAACAAATGGCACATGTGTACTTCCTGAGTCGATTGACTGGGTTACCTGTTCTCCCAAATTAGGTGCCTCGTTACGTGTCCGTCGTATGGATGAGGTGAAAGTGGTTTTTTTAGGACAGGATGTATCCCCTTATCTTCAATTAAAGGCTTCTTCTTATTTTTTGCAGCCCTGTTCTTGTCGGAATACGGCAGAGGTCGTAGAATATATCAAGTCTCATCCCCAGTGGCGACTGAGTTTGCAGACCCATAAACTGATTGATATTCCCTGAATTCTGTCATACAATTTGTAAGAATATGCATTCTGTGGGAGTTGTTGTTTTTTAACATCCTTCTCCTTCGTTTTTGTTAATAAACATATTTTTTGTTTGAAACAGATGAAAAAAAGATACTCCCGCTGAACACTTTCAGCAGGAGTATCACAACACAAAAACTAAACTAGACTTAATCTTGTGAATGTGATACTTCTTGCTGAAATTCAATTAATTATAGATGTTGACTTTTAGCCGACTGGAATAAAAGTGGAATATATTTTTAATATGATATTTCTCAATATTGCAATTTAGCTTTCTGCATGAAAAATATTTGTATGTTTGCAACAAAAAGCGATATGTTTAAGAAACTGAAAATATCTGAAACTGCAATTAGAGGAATCATATATCAAATGAGATACCTTATCAGTGAAAAGAATGCAAGTGATGAAATGCTTGTTTGGCATTTGAAAAACATTCTTTCTGATTTAGGTATAAAAGTTGATTATATTCCTGAACCTCCGCCATGGAAAAAGAAAAGGGAATAAGTCATATCATTGTGGCAAATCTTTAATTTCATTTTCCACAGCAAATCTTATACCTAATTTTATAATTGATTGTACGTCATCTGATGCTCCTTTTATTATGATGTTTTTAAAAAAACATTCAGATCCTAATTCGATATAAAGTCTGCCGAAAATTTGTTTTGCACAAAATGTTGCCATTGATTTTATACTTGACATATCAATAGTAACTTTATTATTTAATGGCTCATTTTTCTTAATCTCATTGTATATTTTCTCTCCTGTGGTTTTATCACTTATGATTGGAGAGTAGTTTTTTAAATCTATTGTATTCATTGAAAATTTATTTTTAAATCGTTAAACTCTTCAGATGTAAAGTCTTCTATATCGGAGAGCGTTTTAGGTGTGGATAATCGTAAGAACATGTAAATTATAGTTCCTTTCCAATAAGAACACTCTCCTTTTGCAAATCTACCAAAATGGTTTAGATAATATGCTCCTTCTGAAAATATATATAATCTTCCTTTTGATAGATTTGTTATCTGGTTTAAAATCCATAATCCGCACCCCATGTGGTCAGTTTCTTTTTTTGAAGTAACAAATTTCTCCATCGCTTTAGCAAGAATATCATCCTTTGAGTATAATTTATTTAGTACAGGTTTTAGGGTTGATATAATTCCATTTCCTGTATCTGCACATATTATCTCCGCATAATCAGAGTTTCCGTTTGCTACAATAATGGATTTTGTATCTTCTACTGCATGCTCCCAAAAGTTTAATAATATTTCACTAAAACATTGCAATATCATTGATGAAACCTTGGTTTTGTCTATATTCCTTTCTTCAGGAATATTCTTGTAATATTCTTCTATTTTAGGAAGGAAGTCATCTTTAATCTTTTCCTTTGAGAATTTATCTTTTCTTAATAATGCTACTGTTGCTATAAAAAACTCGCCCTTAATTTTAAAGTCAAGTTTCTTGTAGTTTGCTTTTTTTTCTTTGATGTATGCTTGAAGTAAATCCCAAAAATAATATTCCATCAATTTATCTTCAACTAAGTCATTAGCACTTAGTTTTGATTTGCAAATACAATTATGTTCAACAGCAAATTCAATTATTTTATAGTTTAATAGAAGTCCGGTAAGGTCTATGTCTTCTATTTCAAGCATATTAAACACAACATCTGGTTCAAATTTGTTTTCCAAAGAGAATATTTCCTCAACGGCTTTAAGAAATTTAAAAATCTCCCCAATAGTACAAATCCTGGGTATTTTAATTTCTCTGCTCATTGTAGTATTCCTTTAATAGTTTTTTTATTTCTGATTCTTTTTGTACGTCTCTATTATTGTTGTTTGCAATCCCTTTATAATAATCAGAGAATTCTATAAGTTTCTCAAATATATTTGAAGGTAAGATAAGTTCGTTGTCTATAATTTTATTTGTGAAGCTATTAACCTCTGCTATTCGTAATGGATTGGTATTTTCAAATTTTCTGATATTAGAATATAAATCCTTGATTATGCATAGCCTTTCTCTGTTGTATTCATCTTTTTTGTTTAGCTGATACATCAGAAAAGTTAGAACACATGTTAATACAACAGAATAAACTCCACCTATATAATCTCCAAAAAATGCCCAATTCTCTGGATTGTTACTTATGGCATGTCCCATGAAGTTTAATAAATAGACTACTATGGGAATCGCTGCTATTATACAGTAAATATATTTCATATTAATATTATTACTTTTCTGTTTCCAATGCTTTGTTCAGTTCTTCTTCAGATACTTCTTTTTTCAATAGCCAGTGGTATACGTTTTGATTTCCCATTGTGACTGCGTAAGCTTGTACAAATTCCCATCCTTGTTTTCCGAAGTAGTTCATTGCATCAACCATAGAATTGAATTCTATATTCTTCCCGTTTTCGTCTTTCATATATGATATACCTTTCCAGAAAGACGTTTCCTGGCCATAGTCAACTTGAACTTTAACTTTGTTGCTCATTAGTTTTGTAGTCCCAACAAGTTCGCAGTAAATATAATTTTCTGCATAAAGTCCAACTGTACTAATAATAAGTGCAAGTGCGATAAAAATAAATCTTTTCATGTTTATCCTATTTTACGTTGATTATTAGCTATTATCAGTTCCGCTTCCAGTTCCTTGATTCTTCTCTGCAGGTTGTTGATGGTGTCCTGCTGGAAGGCTATTGTGTCAATCAGCTTGCTTAATCTGTCGTTTTCGTTTGAAGCAGTTGGCTGTTCAGATGTCAGCAGCATTTCTCCATTACCGCGAAGAAGCCATTCTGCTGATATTTCAGGATAGCAACTCAATACGGTATATACTGTTGTTAAACTCAATTCTCTTGCTCCATTAAGCTGTCTGCTTAAAGTATTCTGGGCTATACCACAACTCAATGCAAACTGCCTGTCAGATATTCCCAAATGGGAAATTATCTGTTTTAACCTTTCAACCATCATAATAGTTATAATCTACATAAATGTTAAAAAATACCAAATGGGATAATTATTCTGCTTTTTGCTTGCATATTATACCAAATGGGATTACCTTTGCAATACAAACATACACACATACAAAAATAGAAATTAAAACGAATAATTGAAAATGAAAACTGATGAATTTTTCTACGAAAATGAAGCTGAAAGACTTAAAGCTGACATCGAAAAAGCAAAGTCTATGACAGAAGAAGAGATGCAATCTTACTTCAATACAGACGACAGCAAGGAAGATTTCATAAGTTTTCTTGAAAATGAACTCAAAGTTGCTGAAAGCAACATTGAAAATGATGATGATTTCAGCAGTGTTGACCCCGGCTTTGCAAGTGAAGCCGATTATTTGAGATACAAATTTGCGTAATAAAAACCTCACTAAAAGTCAAAACCATTATGGAAATTAAACCAACCAAGTATCAGCCAGGACAGAAAGTCTGGACACTTATAGGAATGAAGGCTGAAGAGAAAACAATCAAGGGTATCAACATCAGTGTAGATTCCGACGGAGTACAGAAGAACTACTATTACATGTTGGTTCCAAAAGAAAAGGAATGCTCCAGTGAAGCATTTGCATCCTATTCCGAGAAAGAACTTTTTAGTTCAAAGGAAGAGATGAGAATTAGTGTTTTCGGTGATTGACAAATCACATCCCGGTGTGGCCTGACCGCCTATCCGGGAACAATAGAGAAGAGTTCCTTGACATCTTTTGGCTGACGGACATACTGGTATGGTATAGTAATTCACCGTGGATAACGGGCGGTCCGACAGAGTGTAGAATTGTAGCAATTCGGCCTATTGTAATAGGTTTTACGATATGATATAGCTGGAGTAGCTTAACGGTAGAGCGCAACACTGGGTTATAAAAAATAGATGAATGCAATAATGATTATCGTTGATGAAAGGGTTCGACTCCCTTCTCCAGCCCTAATTCAAATTAGTTTGTTATGGTTATAGATAATTCGATAGAAACTGCCGAGTCATTGAAAAATCTATTTGCAATGCTTTATTTTGTGGCAGCATGGGCATTCGGCATGGTTTCTCCATGCCTTGTTTATGAAATATGGAAATCGTGTAAGGAAGAGCGACCTTTTGATTTTAACGGAGCCAATTATTGGTGTCCTATTGCGATTGTGATGTTGGTCATTTCTTCTGTATTATGTATGATTTCTTTTTTCTTTATGATTGCTGAGCTTCTTTTGAGATTCGTTAATTGCTTGGATTAAGCAATTTTCTGTAGTCTCTTCAAATTTCGTGAATGCTTCCTCGTATTTATTGATTTTATCGGGGTATGGCAAATCCTTGCTGTATATTATGTCTCTGAGTTCATCATAAAGCAGTGAGGAACTTTGTACGAGTGAATCATATTTTTCATAAAGTCCTTTATCAAGGTAGAAATGCAATTTCAGGTTCTTGTTTTTCATGTCAATAAGAGGCTCATAAGCTATCTTATTCAATTCAAGGATGTCTGTTTGCCCATTGAGGATGTCAATCAGGTTGATGTTTCTCATTGCTGCCTTGTATGAAAGAAAAGAGTCGAGGAATTCTGATATGGAATTGACGGAGTTTGAGTAGAAGGTTTTGAATTTTAGTTCTTTTTTTCTGATACTCAACTTGTAAAGTTCTCTGATAAAAAAGAATATAATTCCTACTAGTAATGATAAGGAATCTAAGTGGTTAAGAAGAAGTTCGATAAAATGTTTCATAAATCTTAATTTTTTAGTTTGACAGCGTAAAATTAAGAAATCCCTCCGGAGAAATCCCATGATTATAAAATTCTGGAGGGAACATTCCGAGGTTGTTTAATGGCAGAACGGCACCAGTCTGAGGGCATAAGGATTTTTGGTGCAGGTGGCGGTTCGAATCCGTCTCTCGGAACTTAAACTTATTAGTTATGAAAGTATTTAGTCGTATATGGATGCTGATGGTAGCTATATGTGCTGTTGGCATGTTGTATGGAGCAATCACAATACCAAGTCCGGTGCAGGGTATATGGATATGCTCCTGTATAATCATTGTAATTGCATCGGTATATGCTTGTGTTATAATATGGAAAGAAAGGTAGAAGTTATGGGCAAAAGACCTATTGTATCGACATTACGATCCATGAAAATAGATGAAGAGGTTATTTTTGGTATTCATCAGAGAATTTCTCTTATGGGTACAATAGCCAATAGGTTGGATGTTGAACGTGCTTCAGGTATGTCATGGAAATGCAAGACAGACCGTGAAGCCGGAATTGTAACGGTTAAACGTGTTAGCTGATGGTGTTCGAATTAAATGGGAAGTTTATGACTACAATATTGTCAGATAATACAGCAGGAATGATTCTTGAGAACATACTTCTTGCAATGGAAGGAATAAAGTTCAGCAAGTCTCAGGCATCAGGAATAGTCGGTTCCGAGAACCGGTTGGAAAAGCTTGTTGAGAGCGGTAAGATACGTGCTGAGAAGAAGGCAGATTGTCAGAACGGAAAATGGTTCTGCAATGGTGCTGATGTGTTAAGGTACTGTTCGTACAAGAAGAGACATAAAAAAAGGAACAAGTCTAAAAGCCTGTGAAGGTGGTTATTTTCTACATAAATGTTTACGTTTTAATTTCTTGGTGTACGGACTGGCTTGTGAAAGTCGTCCGTACTATTTTTTTCTGGGCACTTGGTCTAATGGTAGAACATCGGCATAATTCCATTCCATGTTTGTTTGTTAGTGTTAGAAATCTCTATTGTTAGTCGAAGATGCGGGTTCGATTCCCGTAGTGCCCACAAATAATCTCAAAAATAAAGAATATGGAAACGAAAAAAATAACTAAGACTGTTTACATTGCTAATGATGGAAAAGAGTTTCTTACAGAAGAAGAATGCAAGAAGCATGAAGCGTATGTGAAAGAGATTTTGCGAAATATTTCCTATTTCTGTATCCGTTGCAGCCCTGATTTAACTGAAACAGGATACTATATGCATAGAATATATGCAGCAGTCCTTTCTAAAAATGGATTATTCAGTGAAGAAATCGCATTTCAATGGGCTTTAAAGAAGTTTGGTAGTTACTTAGGAGAAAGCGTAATGGGATATGGTTTCCAACCACGCTTTAGTGTGAGTGAAGTTTCTAAAGAAGAATATGAAGAATGTCCTGCTACTATATGGGGAGGCACTCCATTGAAAAGTGAGAAAATATTCCTTAGTCCTAAATCGGTAGAGGGATTTCCTGAAAATATTGACTACATGAAAGAATGGGGATTTAAATAATATGCCATACTACAACAAGAAACCTAAAAAGAAGAAAGAAAATCCGTTATTAAATCCGAAAGTAGGGCGAAGATAGCGCAGGGTTTCATCCGCGCAGCATCGGTTAGCCGTTGACTCTATCTGAAATGTAACGCGAAATCGGAAAGGATTGATTGTGTGTGATGTGCCCTGGGGAATACGCCCCAGGGTTTTATTTATCATAATGAGAACAAAGGTTAAGGCGTAAAAATGGCGAAGTTTCGGATTGCAAAACTTGACTATCTGAACTACCTTTACAGATGTAAAGAACTAAAAGTCAAACCATTAATATTTTAATTATGGCTGAAAGAAAAGCTAAAACAGACGTTCCTGAAAAAGATAATCAGGAAGAAAAACAGGAAGAAAAAGAAGTGCAACAGACACTTTCTGACAAAATTGTGAACATAAGAACCCTGAGAGCAAACGAGATTGAATGCCGAATAGGTACAATCAATGAGAAAGGATGCACATTGTTGCTGTACAAGGATGCCCGTGTGGATATGAGACTTCTTGATGAGGTGTTCGGACCAATGAACTGGAAGAGAGACCACGAAGTTGTGAACGGAAACCTATTCTGCACCATATCAATCTACGATGAAAAGAAAAAGGAATGGGTGAGCAAGCAGGATGTCGGAACTGAATCCAATACGGAAAAGGAGAAAGGTCAGGCTTCCGATGCATTCAAGCGTGCCGGATTCAACTGGGGGATTGGTCGAGAACTTTACTCGGCACCTTTTATTTGGGTAAAACTTGAACCAAACGAAATCTTTAAGAGCACTTCGGGAAAATGTTCTACTTATACTAAGTTCTCTGTAAGTGAGATTGAGTATGACGAGAACAGAGAGGTTAGTAAATGTATCATTGTAGACAACAATGGTGTGATAAGATACCAGTTCCCTATACCAAAGGAAAAGAAGTCTGAAAAGACTCAGCAAAATTCAAGTGTATTTTCTGGTAAACAGCTAAAGGAAGCGATTGATGAAGTAAAGGTATGTAAGAGTCGAGCAGAAGTTAATGCTGTGTGGAAAAAATACGCTGCTATGCAAAACAATCTTGAGTTTAAGAATGAGATTCAAACAATGTGTAAAAGATTTCCAAAATGATAGAGTTAGTTAAGTCAGGTGTGGTTTTCAATGAAGAGAACCACACATATTTCCTGGGCGACAAGCAGCTTTCAGGAATAACGGGAATGATTAAGAGACAGTTGTTCCCGGATAAGTATAAGGATGTTCCTCAGTTCGTCTTAGAAAGGGCTGCAGAAAGGGGAACAAAGGTTCATCATGACTGCCAGTTTGCAGACGTTACAGGATTTGAGCCTGAAAGCCAGGAGGCAGTCAGTTATATTATGATACGTACTGGTGCCGGTTATTCTGCACTTGACAATGAATACACTGTATCAGATGAAGAGCACTTCGCTTCAAACATTGATTGTGTATGGGAGAAGGATGGCACTATAGCACTTGCCGACATCAAGACAACGTATAAGCCGGATATTGAATACCTCGAATGGCAGTTGTCAATATATGCGTACCTGTTCGAAAAGCAGAATCCTGAGCTGAAGGTTTCTAAACTGTACGGTGTATGGCTTTACAATGAAAAGTCAGAGCTTATTCCACTTGTCCGGAAATCTGACGTGGAGGTCAAAAGGCTGTTGCAGTGTGAGATTGAGGGAACACGTTACCTTGATACTGAAACTGCACTTGAACACAAGCAGGATGAAGTACAGCTATTGCCAAAGGACGTGATAAACAAATATCTTGAAGCTGTAGCGGAAGTTGAGAGAATACAGCCGTTCATTGACGGTTTCAAGGATTCGTTGAAACGCGCAATGGTTGAACACGATGTCAAGTCGTGGGACACAGGTGTATTGAAAGCTACCATAACACCTGCAGGAATCAAAAAATCTTTCGACACTAAGAGGTTTCAATCTGAGCATCCAGAGTTGTATAAACAGTACATCAAGGAGACTGAAACTGCTGCATCTATAAGAATCACATTAAGAAAGGAGGAAGAAAATGCTTAATAAGGTAATGCTGATAGGGCATCTTGGAAAGGACCCTGATGTAAGAACGCTTGATTCCGGAACAAAAGTCTGCCAGTTCACACTGGCAACGACGGAAAAGGGATACACGTTGCAGAATGGTACTCAGGTACCGGACAGGACAGAGTGGCACAACATTGTACTATGGAAGGGGCTTGCTGAGGTTGCAGGTAAATATCTACACAAGGGAGACAAGGTTTTTATCGAAGGTAAAATCAGATCCAGAAGTTATGAGGATAACAGTAAGGTGAAGAGATATATTACAGAGATATTCGCAGATAACATGGAGATTCTTTCAACATCTAAGAGTGGTTCACAGGATAGTAGTTCACGGAATAATTCTTCGAACGCTCCATTACCATCAGGGACTCCAAGTGATGATTTACCGTTCTGATTGTTATGGAGGCTACAATTATTAAGAAAGACGGGAAGGCTACCATGGACAAGGATTTCAACTTCATGCTAAGCCTTCTCCGTAATGGTGAATATACTCTTACCATCAAGAGAAAGACTAAGCCCAGGACGCTTGACCAGAACGCGCTCATGTGGATGTGGTTCAGATGCGTGGGTGGTGCCTTACGTGAGTTCACCGGTGAAGCGTACTGGAGTACAAAGGAAGGGGTGGAAACGATACATGACCTGTATTGTAAGAAATTCCTTACGAAGATGGTTATCACCCCGAAAGGTGAGAGGACGGAACTTGCAAGGGGCACAAAGGGACTTAGCACAATGGAGATGTCACATTTCCTGGATGCCGTCAAGACTGATATAATGACTGAATACGGAATCCAGCTACCGTTACCTACAGACCAATATTATTCGGCATTTGCAGCCGAGTACGAAAACAAATATTAATATGGCAATAATTAAAGATTACGAACCGGAAGAACTGCAATTCGTTCTTCCGGAGGCAGTTCGGGAACAGTTTCCATTGGAACTGCATTTTGAGAACGCTGAGAGTGAGAAAGACATCCTTAAGGCAGTGAATGAACACTTCAATGCTTTGTTCCCTGAGAACGAGATGGCGCTGCGTTACATGGATGATGTGGAGAAATCGGACCTTCGTGGGAAATACTGCAAGCTTGTAGAGCAGGAGCTTCCTGAAGCTGAGAATGCTTTGTTGAACGCTAAGGAGGAAGCCAAACGTATCAAGACGGATGCGGAGGAACGGTTGAATTCATTGAGCAAGCAGATTAAGGATTACGCTGCAAAAGTACAGGAAGGAACGGAGGAAAAGCAACTTCCGGCTACAAAGACTTTCCGCATTGCATTGAATGGATATTTTCTGTATTACTCAATTCTTAACAGAAAGGTCGTACTGGCCAAATCTGAAAAGATTCCATCCTACGACAAATCATCATTGTGGGCTCAGGAAGATAAGAACCGTGTAGCAATGATGGAACTGTTCGGTCTTGATTTCCCTGCTCCGGAGAAACCTTCTGATGAAGAGTTTGATGAAGAACATGACATGCTTCCAGACAACGATGATGGAGAAGTGATGGGAGAGGAAGAATTCAATCAAACTGTAGGGGATGAGTAGATTACAGCATAAGCGTGGCCGCAAATCCAATTATGCACGTTCGCTTAACAATCCATATTGGGAAAAGGTTGCAAGGAATGTGAGGTTAAGGGATGGGCATAAGTGCAGGATTTGCGGTTCACGCTATCCTTTGGAAGTGCATCACAAACGATATAAGGTAAATGGTGTATCAATCGTAGGAAAGGAACTTGAATACCTTGACTGCCTTGTCACTCTGTGCGCTTCCTGTCATGAAAAAGTTCATAAAGGAATAATCAGAATATGAAGTTTCAATTAAGAGATTATCAGCAGAATGCCAGTAATGCAGCTATATCACATTATAGGCTTAAGGGCGGAAAGAACTACTTGATGGTGTTACCTACCGGTTGTCATGCAAAAGGTTCTAAAATTCTTATGTATGACGGTTCTATGAAGAATGTTGAGGACATAAAGGTAGGAGATTGCCTTGTAGGAGATGACGGAAAAAAACGTACTGTGCTTGAGCTTCATAGAGGTATTGACAAACTTTATGAGATTAAGCCAATAAAGGGTAAGACATTTATTGTAAATGGAGGTCATATACTGTCCCTTTACAAAACGAATGAAGGGAAGAATCATCCTTCTTGCATGTCGAGAATAGACGAAATATCAGTAGAAGAATACATCACGAAGAGTAATAATTATAAACATCTCCATAAACTGAGAAGAGTGAAATTCGTAGATTTTGGGAACGAGGAAATAAAGGTTTTTGAACCTTACTTTCTTGGATTGTATCTTGGTGACGGCACTTCGACAAATGGAATAAGCATTACGTCACAACGTAAGGAAGTTGAGGAATATTTGTACTCATTTGCTGCAAAGCATAATGTAAAGGTAAGGAAAGCGACAAAGCCTGACAACCTTGCGTCATCTTACTGCTTTTCTAATATTAGAGTGAGCAGGATGACACCCAATCCTATAAAATTGGTTTTGGAAAGTCTTGGTCTATCAGGATTGACATCTGCTTTTAAGTTTATACCGATGGACTACAAGACAGCTTCCGAATCTGACAGATTAGAACTCCTTGCAGGGTTGCTTGATACAGATTCTTACTACGATAAGGATAGAAACATGTATGAATATTGCACTAAATCCGAAAGGCTTGCTGACGATATTGCATTCCTCTGTCGTTCGCTTGGTTTTTACTGCGGAGATAAATCAATTAAGATAGTAAACGGTGAAACATATTACCGAATGACGATAACAGGAGAGCTTGATATTATCCCGACAAAAGTTAAAATCAGGAAAGGGAAACCTCGCTTACAAAAGAAGAGTGTTCTTGTTACAGGATTTTCCGTTCATTACATAGGTAATGGTGAATATTACGGATTTACCATAGATGGGAACCATTTATATTGTGATGGTCAGTTTTTCATTCATCATAACAGTGGAAAAAGCCTCATCATAGCTGATATTGCAGCGAGATTGAACGAACCTTTGTTGGTATTTCAACCTAATAAGGAAATCCTGGAACAGAATTTTGCCAAGCTTCAGACATACGGAATCATTGATGCCGGATGCTATTCTGCCTCTGTCAAGAGAAAGGATATAAACAGAATTACCTTCGCCACTATCGGTAGCGTATATAATCACATGGAAGATTTCAAGCATTTCAGGTATATTCTTATTGATGAATGCCATTTGGTTAACCCGACAGAAGGAATGTATGCTGATTTCTTCGCAGCTGCTGAGAGACGTATTATCGGACTTACTGCTACTCCTTACAGATTGTGCAGCACGATGAACGGTTCAATGCTAAAGTTCCTTACGCGTACAAGGCCAAGGGTTTTTTCGGACGTAATTTATTATTGTCAGGTGAGCGAACTGCTTGCAAGAGGATTCCTTACCAAACTGAAGTATTACGACTTGACAAAAATAGAACTTGTGAATGTCAGAAGGAATTCAACTGGTGCTGACTTCGATGAAGCGAGTCTTTCAAAGGAATTTGAACGTGTTGACCTGTATGGCTATCTGATTAGCATGGTAAGAAGGCTGCTGGCTCCTAAGAGTGGAATACCGAGACGTGGAATACTTGTGTTCACGAGGTTTGTAAAGGAAGCTGAAATGCTAACCCATGAGATACCAGACAGTGCAGTGGTCAGTGGAACGACTCCGAAGAAAGAACGTGAACGGATCTTGTCAGACTTCAAGTCCGGAAAGATAAAGGTTGTCGCTAATTGCGGTGTCCTCACTACTGGATTTGACTACCCGGAGTTGGATACAATCGTTCTTTGCCGGCCTACGATGTCACTTGCTTTATACTACCAGATGATAGGTCGTGTTATCCGTCCATACCCAGGGAAGGAAGGATGGGTTGTTGATTTGTGTGGAAACATTAAAACATTCGGTAGGGTAGAGGATTTGAGGATTGAGCAGCCGGAAAAAGGAAAGTGGATGATAAAGACTAACGGAAAACAATTAACCAATGTAATACTATAGCTTATGTATGTGATAAGAGGACAGATACCAAGTAAGAGTAACTGTTATAAGATAGTAAATGTCGGTGGTCATGCAAAGCTGGCCAAACAGAAGGTTCTTACTGAATATGAAAAGAATTTCTATATCCAGTGTCCGGAACGTGGTAGGATGGTAAAGGGATATTTCAAGCTGAAAGCAAAGATATATTATTCAAGTAACCGACCGGATCTGGACAATTCTCTTAAGATTCTTCTTGATTGCCTGCAGCAGACCAAGACGATTGATAATGACAGATATTGTGTTCAAATAGACATTCAGAAGTTCATCGACAAGAAGGAACCACGTATCGAATATGAGGTAACTCCGATTGAGTTCTGAATGTAACTTAGCTTTGTAACGTATCAAAAACATTAATATGGGAAGAAATAAGAAGATTGGTCTTGATTATTTCCCTTTTGATATTGATTTTTTTCAAGATTTGAGAATTAGAAAACTAATCAAATACCAGGGTGGTAAGGCTGTTACAGTATATGCTCTCCTGCTATGTAATATCTACAAACAAGGGTATTACATGAGGTGGGATGAAGAGTTGCCTTTCTTTGTATCGGAACAAACGGGCTTTGAAGAGGCGTATATACGTGAGGTCATTAAATGCTGCTTGGTAATCGGGTTATTTTCTAAGGAATTGTATGATTCTGAAAAAATATTGACGTCAAAAGGAATACAAGAAAGGTACCAGAAGATATGCGATTTATGTAGAAGAAATAATGAAATTCACGAATATAACATCATTTCTTCCGAAGATATAGCTTTTTCTTCCGAAGAAATGATGATTTCTTCCTCAAAAAGTACACAAAGTAAAGTAAAGGAAAGGAAAGAAAAGAAAAGTAAAAAAAATAATAAAGAAATATCTCCTTCAGGAGATACAAAGAAAGACGAGCTTTCTTTGAATCCTCATCCGCAAATAGAGCATGTTGATTTTGTCAGATTGCAGGAATACTTCAATACTACTTTCAACGGTAAATTGTCAATGGTAGTGAACATGACCGAAGCAAGGCGCAAGGCTGTCAAGGCAAGAATAGCCCAGTACGACAAGGAAACTGTATTCACCGTATTGAAGAAGGTGGCTGCCAGTCCATTTCTTTTAGGGTGTAACGACAGAAACTGGAAGTGCGATTTTGACTGGATTTTCAAGGCTGGAAACTTCACTAAGATATTGGAGGGTAATTATGACGAAAAACGAAATAACAATACGGCAGGAGGCAGAAAGGAATCAGTTAGCCGTCTTAAAGGCCTCGCCGAAGCAATACTTACAGATTCTGAAACCTAAGAGTATCGATGATGTTTTTTCATCATCAGTGCCGGCACTTGTAAAAGTTGCCATGGAATTCGGAGAAAATCATGCACGTGCAATTGTTGTGATATTGCTGTCGGAGGTTGTGGATTTCTTCAATGCGTCAAATACAATGAATGATTCACAGGTAGCCATTACAACTGATTTAATTATCGAGGAATATCCGTATTTCAAGATTGATGATTTGAAGTTGGCTTTCCGAAATGCTATGAAGGGTAGATACGGAGAGATATATAATCGTCTGGATGGCTCTGTTATCATGGGATGGCTGAATCAATACAATCGTGAGAGATGCGCTAAGGCTGACGTAATATCGTACAATGAGCATAAGGTAAGAGTTCAGGAGGAATCTGGGTTGTATTATGATGATTACCGCAAACAATTGAAGGTTCTGGCATCACATGGAGACAAGAGTGCACAGGAAGCGCTCCGTAGATCTGATGATATACTTTCCTTCATGAAAGAGAAGAAACTTGAAAGACTGAAAAAACAGCTTGAAGAGTATGACTGCAAACATAAGGGTGTATGAAATAAAGTTCAACAAAAAAGGGCTTAGGAAAAAGGATGAGATATGTAGTCATTTTGAATGGTACAATGTCCATCTTACAGTTAACGGACATTGTATTGTACGTGTTAGCATGGATAAGATGAATGCGTTTGAAAAGACTGTTGAACGTGAATTTATTTCAGTGATTAAAAGGCTATAAAATGGCGAAGTTTCTGTTTGCAAAACTTGTCATTCTGAACTATCTTTACTGATGTAATAAACTAAAAGTCAAACCAATAAATATTAAAATTATGGCACAAATCGAAAAAATACCGGTGATGTACATACATACTTCACCGATGAATCCTCGTAAAACTTTTGATGAAGCGAAGATTGAGGAACTCGCTCAGAATATTGAAGAACAGGGCTTGTTACAGCCTATCACAGTCAGGAAAATCAGCGATGAAGAAACACATATTGATGAAGAAACACATATTGATGAAGAAACCGGCGAGGTTGTATCTGTAGAACCGAGGTACGAGATTGTATGCGGTGAAAGACGTTTCCGAGCATGGAATATGCTGGCTAAAAAATCTGACAAGTACAATGAAATACCTTGCATAGTAAGGGAAATGACTGACGAACAGGCTTTCGACGCTATGATAACAGAGAATTTGCAGCGCCAGGATGTAGATCCTGTTGAGGAAGCGATAGCATTTTCCTTGCTTCTTGAAAACGGAAATGCGGTTGAGGACATTGCTGTCAGATTCGGTAAGTCAATCAGATTCATTCAGGACAGAGTTAAGCTGAAAGGGCTTATTCCTGAGCTTATAGATATGTTAAGACAGGAACTTATCCCAATATCAGGAGCAATGTTGCTGGCTAAACTCGATATAGATGCGCAGAAAGAATTCTATAATGAGAACGTGAATGGTGAGAGTGCTGCAAGCATATCTGATATAAAGGAATATATTGATGACTTGTTCTGTGTTATTGATAAGGCACAGTTCTTTTCTGAGGATAATTTCAGTGATTCGATTCCATCATGTTCCGGATGCATCAATAATACGGCAAATCATGGGTGCCTTTTCTATGAAATGAAAGGAAAGGAACAGAAGTGCATTAATCGTGAATGTTTCGAGAAGAAGCAGCAGGAATATGTCAAATACCGTGTCATGAAGGAGGCTGACAATCTTGTTAAAAAGGGAGAGCCGCTGACATTCGGAAAATCAGTCATTCTAATTGAATCTCCAAAATCATGGGATAATGAAAATGATAAGAAGAGAAAGGAAGAGGCAGTTAGGATGTACAATGATATGGGCTTTGAGGTAGTGTATGATAACGTATTCGACCATCAATGCTGGTATAATGAGGGTGATGAAAGGATTGCAGAGAAGCTCGAAAATAATGAGTTGTATAGATGTATTGAGGTACTTAATTATAGAAGACCTGAATTCAAGGTTTCTTTTTATTATCTCAAGAAATCTTCATCTGTTAAAGGTGCTTGTACTGTATCAAAGCAGATTGAGGCAGAGAATATCAGACAGAAGATTAAGCGTAATAAGGAACTCATGGTTGAGAAGTCAACTGAAACCATGCGTAAATGGGCAGATGATATGACTGACTATACAAGCAAATCCGATGGAATGACATTGAACGAGCAGACGATTTTGGATGTGTTGGTGTTGAAGAATTGTGGGTATCAGTTCCTTAATTCAATAGGACTGAAAACAGGTCAGATGGATATGGTGAAATATGTTACAGATAATGCTAAGGATAGAAACAGATGGTACAGAGAATTTATTCGTACAAAATTATCTGAAGCTTCTGTAATGTATGACAGTCAGTTGAAGGAATTGCAGAATATGCTTTTCAGCGAGCAATATCCTGAAAAGTACAATGAGATGACTTCAAAACTCAAAAGTGCATACTCCAAGAAGGAAGAGAAGATGAATGAGAGACTTAAGGAACTTGAAAGTGAGCAGTAAATTAGAATACGGAGGAGTCATTTAGACTCCTCTTTTGTTTAACCTTAACAACCATTATGGAGAAAATTCATTCGCCCTGAATCATTTGCTTAATTGATATATAGTCCGATAACAATAACTTAGATAATTATGATTACGTTAAACAGACTTGCAAAAAGATGTTTTGATATAGCGTTGAAGCGAAAAAAAATGACAGAAACTACTTCTCCTAAAGCCGTAGTGCTGGCCATATCGTCAGAATGGAGGGAACTTGCTGAAGCTGGTAAGGAGCGAAGCAATCATATACCATCTTGGAGTGAACGTGAGGAAGAAGCCGCAGATGTCATAATAGCTACGCTTACCTATCTTGAGAAGATAGGATGCAATGACATCGAACAACTATTGAAGGATAAGGTTGAGTTTAATTCATACCGCGTTGACTAAGTGATGTTCCGGCTATTGTGTGATGCTGATTATTAGTGTTGTTGATTTAAATAGTTGGTATATGACAACAGAATTTGATTTCAAAACAATCCAGATCAGTTTGCTGGATTTCAACAAGGGCCAGCTTGATGGCCTTCCGAAAAATCCCCGGTTCTTCAGGGATTACCGTTATGATGCAATGAAGAAAAGCATAGAGGACAGTCCTGAGATGCTTAATCTTCGTGAACTAATTGTCTATCCTGTAGGAGAAAGATACATTGTAGTGTGCGGTAATTTAAGACTTAGGGCCTGCAAGGAACTTGGGTACAAGGAACTTCCTTGCAAGGTTCTAAATCCTGAGACTCCTGTAAAGAAGCTGCGTGAATATGCGACAAAGGATAACGTGTCATTCGGTGAGAATGATATGGACGTGATGATGAACGACTGGGACAAGTCTGAACTTCAGGACTGGGGTATTGAGTTTGCTCCGGAACCTGAAAAGGACGAATTCAAGGAGCGTTTCGAAGCCATAACGGATGAAACTGCTGTTTATCCACTTATACCCAAGTATGATGAAAAATATGAGCTATTCATCATTATGTCGGCTAGTGAAGTGGATAGCAACTGGTTACGTGAAGCACTTGACATGCAGCACATGCAGAGTTACAAGACCGGTAAAGTGAGCAAAAGCAATGTAGTTGATATTAAGGATGTACGCCATGCAATTGAGAATCGTAATACCAAGTCATAAGCGACATGACAGGGTGTTCGCTAAAAAGCTGGTGAACGACCCGATAATCTGTGTGGCAGAGAGCCAGGCGGACCTATACAGACAGTTCAATCCAGATTGTGAGATAGTCACTCATCCGGACGATGTTGTAGGACTCATCCCCAAACGTAACTGGATGGCTAAGCATTTCGGAAATCTGTTCATGCTTGACGATGATGTCCACGCCTGCAAATCTATATGTGTAGAAAAAGGAGAACCGTCGAGGATTAAGGATAAGAACGAGATAACGCGTATAATATTCAATCTTGCCGAGATTGCTCAGATGATGGATGTGCATCTGTTCGGATTTACTGCACGAATATCTCCGGTCATGTACGATGAAACTGCATTTCTATCGTTGTCAAAGATGATAACCGGATGTTCTTATGGCGTGTTTTACAACAAGAACACATGGTGGAATGAAGAGCTCAGGCTTAAGGAGGATTTTTGGATTTCCTGTTACATGAAGTACAAGGAAAGAAGAATACTTACTGACCTAAGATACAACTTCGAGCAGAAATCCACATTCGTCAACTCCGGAGGACTGGCAGCCTTCAGGAATCAGGCTGAGGAACAGAGGGCGATAATGCTTATAAAGAAACATTTCGGCGACAGCATCAATCTCAAGGGAACTACCAATAACGGTAAAGACAAGACCAAGCAGCTTGTTCAGTACAATATAACGTGTAAGTTCAAGTATTGATAAATGGCGTAAAAATGGCGAAGTTTCTGTTTGCAAAACTTGTCATTCTGAACTATCTTTACTGATGTAATAAACTAAAAGTCAATGCTATATGCTTATAAGAACCGTTAGAGGATATGATTTTTTTGAGGTTTCTTCAGCCATGCAGAAGGCGATAAGGAGAGCTGATGCGGCGGTTGCCGGATATTTTGCTCTTGAGTTGTGGACCAGTGGATATAGGGACTATGTATGGAAGAGACTTTTTACCATAAGTGCTGAGGATTGTTACGGTGTGATAACGAAAGAGATTGAAGCCTTGTGGCAAGGTCATGAACTGGTTAACAAGGGAAGCAAGGAGCCAAAGGGTAGAATATTTGTCAGCAAGGCAGTAATACTTCTGTGCGAGTGTCGTAAATGTAGGGACGCTGATCACCTGCAGAACTTCATTTATGACAAACTTCTGATAGATGCTGATGAATGGTTGGAAGATGTAAGGCAAAATCCGATACCAATTCCTTCATATACATTCGATGTACATACCAGAAGAGGAAAGAAGATGGGACGGACAAAAGAGGAATTTTTCAGAGATGAATATGAATCTTTGAATCCCAGGGAAAAGGGACTGTTTGATGGTCTCATGTAAGAATATGCCACGCTTTGTCGTGGCATATTTATTAAAAGTCAAACCAATAAAGAAAGAATTATGGGAAAAGAAATGTACGGCCAAAGTTGTTTTGATAGCCGTGAAGAGAATGTTTCAAAAAAGATTGATCTGGAAAAGAATCCAAATGGTACAGAAATCAAGGTTTACCAGCAGCGTGAACGTGAAAAGCATGGAAGATATGTTTCGGTTCCTGGAGACAAAACGTATACACGTATTTTCGTGCGTGATGGTGAGGATGCGGAAAAGAAGATAGCCACATACTTAGAAAGAATCAACAACCGGCCTCAAAAATGGAACTGATATGGAAGACGTAAATAAAAAAATATTTATAGAATACGTATCCCACTTGTATAGTACCGATAAAAGCTATGAAGTTATTGGTAAAAGCATTAAAGCTGTAAAGTTATTCCTTGAAAGTGATTATCAGGTGAACCGTAAAGGATACAAGGCTTATATCAGAGAAAATGCAGTTGAATTATCTGATAAGCCATACATTAAAGATGCTCTATGTGGGTTCCTTAATTTTCTTGGTATTGGATATTCACGCACACGAAAGGAGAAATCAGTTAAACCTCTGGAGAAGCTAAGCGATGTTTCTGAAAAGAACATGAAACTGATGAATGAATTTGTGTATTACCTTACGCAGGATGAAGATTACTCTCCACACACTATTGAAATATATTCATTTTCAATTAAGAAATATTTCGAATACGCCAACGAGGTATCAGTTGACAATTACAAGCGTTTTGTACGGATGCTAGAGGATGAGGGATTGTCTCCCAGAACAATACGCCTACGTATTACCGCACTTGAACGTTTCAGCAAATGGATGAAGAAGCCGATAGAGTTGAAGCGCCCAAAGTTCAAGAAGGAGTTGAATACGGAGAATGTTCCGACAGAAGCCGAATACAACCGGCTGCTTGAGTATTTGAAAACTTGTCCTAACAGGGACAGGTACTTCTTCATCAAGATACTGGCTACAACCGGGGCTAGGGTAAGCGAGTTCTTCCAATTCAAGTGGGAGGACATCCTTTCCGGTGAAGTCACTCTAAAGGGAAAGGGAAACAAGTACCGGAGGTTCTTTTTCAGCAGGCAGTTACAGGCGGAAGTAAAAGCATACGTAAAGGAGAGTCACAAGACAGGATATGTAGCAGTTGGTAAGTGCGGAAGGCTGACACAGCGGAGCTTGTGCCAGTCAATGAAAGACTGGGGCGATAAGTGCGGAATAGATAGAAGCAAGATGCATCCTCATGCTTTCCGGCATTTCTTCGCAAAAATGTATCTGAAAAAGAACAATGACGTGGTACAGTTGGCAGACCTGTTGGGACACGGAAGTATTGATACGACAAGAATTTATTTACAGAAAAGTTATGACGAACAGAAAAAAGAATTTAATAGAAGCGTTGTATGGTAGCTTCATGTTTATGGATAACCTTCCGGAATTGATAGACAGGGAAAACATTTACGATGAGACCGGACACGTGGATTTGGAGTTTATGACTGCAATCCTGCAATGGATGTCAAGGATGGCAGAAATAAGTGTGAAAGTGCAGAAGTCGTTGAATCGTCTGTTGGGGTGTGACGAACTGGAGCAGAACAACAAGCGCAATAAGGATGATTCGGGAAGTAAATGGAGTGTGGAGGAAATCCTCATGCACTGCACGCTTGAGGACAATGTTTTAAAACTTCCTCAAGTACAATTTAATAAGAAGTCCTATGCTGAAGCAAAGAAATGGATTGAAGAAGCTGGTGGAAGCTGGCAAGGCGGTAAGGTGCAGGGATTCACGTTTCCATTCAACGCCGATCGTGTATTCTCTATTCTTCATGAAGGTAAGCGGTGCAATTTACAGCAGGACTTCCAGTTTTTTGCAACACCTCCCGAAGTTGCAGACTGGCTTGTAATGCTTGCAGGAGGTGTTCATGAGGATGAAAAGGTGCTGGAACCCAGTGCTGGTACTGGTGCTATCATAGATGCGATTCATCGAAGCTGTCCGGACGTAATTGTAGATTGCTATGAACTTATGCCTGAGAATAAGGAGATTCTATCGAAAAAGGATAATATACGTATTCTTGGAGATGACTTCACGAAGTGTGATGTTGCACAATATGATAAGATTATAGCAAATCCACCATTCAGTAAAAATCAGGACATTCGGCATGTAAGGCGTATGTATGAGTGCTTAAATCCCGGAGGTATCCTGGCTGCAATAACTGGTCCTCACTGGGAATTTGGAAGTGAATCTGAGTGTAAGGATTTTAGACAATGGCTGGAGGATAATGGAGGGAAGAAATTCGAGATTGAAGAAGGTGCATTCCTTGAAAGCGGAACTGGAACTAAAACTATAGCAATAGTAATTAATAAGTGAGATGGGAAAGCAGGAATGCGTGAGCGGTTTTTATCAGTATGCAAATGATTTGGCCAAAGCAGAAAAGGAGCTGAAGATTGAGCAATGGGTTGAAGTAAATATTTACTACGGATATGCAGAAAAACAAGTAAGCTTATATCACTACAATCTTCCCCGTGAGATGTATTTCAGGTACCAATGGGTAATCAGATGGAGGATGGCGAAATTACAGTGCCAATACCCCAAACAGATTGTATCTACAAGCCTGTACTTCTACGACAAGCGTTCAGGAGAGTCGCTTGAAGTGAGTTCTTGCCTGTCTAAGCTGATTTCGGCCAAAGCCCAGATAACAAAAGCAGAACGCAAGATGAATGAATACATAGAACACAACCATCAGAACAATCTGTTCTTTGACGAGAATACGGACGAGGAGCTGGTTAAGTTCCGGGAGAAACTGGAGCGCAAGAAAATCGAGTGTGCTGAGTGTGAGAAGAGACTTGAACAATTTGTAGAAAAAAGGAGGAAAGAAAATGGCAAACATTGTCAAATTGACTGGATGCAAGGAGGTTTCGCATGATATATATGCTTACTTCACTTGTGATGCTGAAAAAGCATTGAAGGCTTTGGAACTTGAGATACCGTGTACTGGAGCAAATAGCACTGGAGCATACAACATTTACTTTAATGATGGGGGAGAAACTATCTGTGAGTACATGACATTCTGCGTTACACGTGAGTTTAAAAAGGTTTCATCCATACAGGATGCTGTTGAATGGATGGATAAGAAAATGAAGAAGGAAAAGTGATGAAATACTACGTAAAAGCAACAATAATCATAATTATCTGTGAAATTGTTACGGCAGTGATTGCAGATTTGATTAACGCTGACAGAAGCGAATCCATTATTCGTTTTATGATTGTTTATATGTGTATTGATACAATTGTAAGACAATTAAAAGAATGAATGAAGAATCTAAAATAATAGAACTTGACACCATTCTTGAATACAAGGATGGTCAGGTGTACATCAAGAATATGGTTACAAACGAAATGCCGGCTACACTGACATTCAATATTATCGAAGCATTAAATAAAACGATTGTTGAGTATTATAAAAAAGATAATCAATGAAAACTAAATTATATTACCTGTTCCTGGCAGTCATGTAGTGGCTGCTGGGATAGGTGGAAAGGAGAAAGAATGGGAAGAGGAGAACTATATATACCACCACAACGTCTTACGCGCAATGCTGTAAACGGGCGTTTCATGAAAGGACATGTTCCTTTCAACAAGGGGAAAAAATGGAGTGACTACATGGATATGCGTAAAGCAAAGAGAGTAAAACGCATTGGAATGAAGAATCTAAAACGAGGATATGTGATTGCTGGGTGGAATGCAAAACCTGTAGTTGCCATTCTTGATGGTAAAATTGCGGGTATATATCCATCGTCAAATGAGGCTGGACGCAAGACTGAAGTATGCAGCCGCAATATTAGGCGTTGTTGCGATGGGAAATGTCATCATGCTGGTGGTTTCCGATGGTTTTGGGAGGATGACAATACATGGTTTGACTTAATTGAGTAAGTATGGGAAGGAAAAGATACAAGATAAACGAGACGTTCAGTTTTCATGAGGATTTCCACCGCTTTTTCCCGGATATACGCATTGAGTACATGAGGGACTGCTTGTTAACGCTAATAAATGGATATATTACGATAGACATCACACGCTTTGGCAAGCAGATAGAGAAGACTTATCCTGATGAATGGAACGTCATGTCAATAACAGAGATAGTAACCAAGCATTACGGCAAGGAAGCCGATGATTTTCTAAACGCAATAATATGATATACGGATATTTGAGAGTATCGTCTGATGAGCAGGACGTTAATTCGCAGCGGCAAGGAGTTGAACTGTTTGCATCAGAAAGAGGATGGAACATAGACAGCTACATTACCGATGAAGGGGTAAGCGGAGGAAAAGATCCGGACAAGCGTAACCTTGGCCCACTTTTGAAGAAGGTAAAAAAGGAAGATGTGATAATATGTAGCGAGATAAGTCGTCTCGGTCGTGACCTGTACATGGTGATGGATATTCTTCACTTCTGCATGGAGCAGGGCTGCATCATTTATACTGTAAAAGATAAGTTTGTTTTGGGTGACGATATTCAGAGTAAGGTGCTTGCATTTGCTTTTGGCTTATCAGCCGAAATAGAAAGGCAGATGATAAGGCAGAGAACAAAGGAAGGTCTTAGACTAAGGATGAAACTTGGTATATTGGTAGGCCGACCTATAGGGCGTTTGTCAGACTCTGTGAAACTTGATCCTGTTAAAGAACGTGTAATCGAGCAATATAACTGGGGTGTTCCTTTGCGGAGATTGGCAAAGAACTTTAATGTTGACCGAAATACTTTGTCACGTACATTAGGTCGTTGGGGAGTAATAGAAACTAAGGAATGGTTCAAGAATGAGAGAGAAATTCGTCGTGAGCAGTCACGACGTTACAAGGATGAGCCTTACAAAGTTGTTGAGCTTAACAGGGATAAATGTCGTGAACTGATAATGAAAGACTATACTATTCCTGAAATAGCAGAACATTTCCCTGGATATTCGTATGAACAGGTATATGATACGATTCTTTGTGATGAGGAATTTAATCCTTTGTATAGAGAACACGGACAAATTAAAATCAAGAAAAGAAGATAAATATGACAAAAGAAGACATTAAAAAGGCGGCAGAAGAATATGCCAAAGAAGCTTGTCGTCCACTTTGGAGAGCTGGTTATGAACAGGTCTGTATGGCCGATTTCATGGAAGGAGCAGAATGGCGCATCAGCAACGCTTGGCATGATGTTAACAAAGAATTACCAGAATATAACAAACATGTTGTAAACGAGGATTGGTTTGATTTTCAAGTTAAAGATGAAAATGATTTAAAACGGATATTGGACAAATACCCATTTAAGAGATGGGCATACGTAGAAGATTTAAAACCTAATATGGAGGAATGAATATGACAAGAAAGGAAGAAATGCTTAGGGAAGCCGTTCACGATCATTATCAGTGTAACGGAAAGTATGCTTGTGAAGAACGTGCTTATTGTAGATTTTGCGATGGAGATAACATAGCACATGACTGTGATGAAGATTGCTGTGCAGATGAGTTTAGCGAAGGATTTTTAGCAGGTTGGGATGCCTGCTTAAAATACCTTGGGAATATACCTTGGAATGAAGCCATGAATGAGATAGCAAATCATCTTGAAACCAATCGTTCGGAGAAATTGAATGATTACCAAAATGAATAGTTATGGAAGAAAATAGTGTAATAATTGAGCTTGATACCGTTCTTGAATACAGGGACGGTCAAGTGTACATAAAGAAGATGGTTACAAGTGAAATGCCTGTTACACTGATATTTGATGTTATCGAAGCATTGAATAAAACGATTGTTGAGTATTATAAAAAACGATAGGAAATGAAAAAATTTGAAGATATATATGCTGAACTTGTAAAAGAGCACGGAAGTGATTCCGGAGAGGAGTTTGCAAAAGCAATGTTTGATGCAGGTCGTGATGTAAGTTTTACTCAGAACCTGAAAGATTTAGTCACGAACGAAGAGATTATGGTAAGTCTTTTAACATTTAATGCAATTGCTATGGCAGAGCGTGCTGTTAAGGTAAATGCTGCAGATCTTAGCATTTCAACTGAGATTACGATAAATGAAAATAAATACTTCACTCGGCTTAGTTCAATTACATTTAGTGCTGAGAAAAAAACTTTGGAAGAAAGAGCTGTAGAGATTGCTAAAAACATTCTCAATTCAACTGTTATCTATGATTTTGAAGCTGTGTTGTCTAAGGCTATTTTGGCTGGGTATAACTTACGAAAAGAAGATTTCGAGGAGGACTGAATGTGAAAGGAAAACTTAGTTTTTGGGATTTTAATATGGAGGAAACAAAATGAGCTTACTTATTAAAGAAACTCAGTTGCAAAGAATAATCAGAAAAACCGGCCGCAAACCGATACAGTGTAAATGCAAGTTATGTAAGCAGCAATGTCATACGCCTTGTTTGGGTACTCCGCAAGATGTTTTAAGGCTTATCGAAGCCGGATATAAAGACAGGCTTGCAGCAACGGAATGGTATGTAGGAATCCTTATGGGGGTAGTTGATATGCCCGTACCGATGATACAGGCCAAACAAGAAGGAGACTGGTGTACATTCTACAAAGACGGTTTATGTGAATTGCATGATTCAGGATTGAAACCGACAGAAGGAAAATTGTCTCACCATAGTATTCGAATTGATAATTTCAAAGCGAGTAAAAGCATTGCGTGGAATGTGGCCAAGGAATGGTTAAACGAAGAAAATACTGAATGCATAGAGAAAATATGCGAAGCACTGCAGTAAATGAACAGCATTAATGTATGATTTTGAATTGAATTATTAACCGGCAAAAATTGATTTATGAAAGCAAAGAAAAAACAAGTTGTAGGCCTGCTCATCAATCTGTTAGAGTGGGCAATTGTATCAATGGTATTATCATCATTGATAATCTTAGGAGGTTTTGATGTACCGTCCAGTTGGGTTTATCTGTCCTCTGTGGTAGTTTCATTTCTCATCCTATATGTGTTCTACTGGGAGCGTGGAACATATTATTTTGTCTCATTCGTCGCTGGTGGAGTTCCAGGAAGGGTGTTCCTGAAGTTTGACGAGCGTGTATCTCTTGATGTGATTGAGAATACCATATCCGGCCTGTATTCCGGTGAACGTGTACTTGTTACCGGATATAAGACCGTCAGCAGATATGAGTACGAACTTAATATCAAGTCCTGATGGAACATTATCAGGCCAAAGGAGTAATATTTATGATTGTGGCTGTCCTGTTCTGCTATTCCATCGGGATGGTTGAGCAGGATACCGCACTTATGATAATAATAGTGATGTTACTGGGTAACATACTGAATGTTTTATGTAAAATTCTAAACAAGCTGTGATGATGAAAATTGTCGTAACCGGCAGTGAAGGCTTTATAGGTAAAGCCCTCTGCAAGAATCTGAGAAGTCGTGGTGTTGAAGTGGTCGGTATCGACCGTGTGTGTGGAACTGAAGCTGCCGGCGTTCCGTGCCTTCTGGCCGGGGGTGGAATCGATGCTGTTATACATCTTGCCGCACAGACCAGCGTTTTCAATTCGGATCATGAAAAAATACTTCGTGACAACATTGATTCATTCGTTGCGATAGCTGACGGATGTACGCGCTTCGGTGTGAAACTGGTGTATGCAAGTTCTTCCACCGCAAATCCATGCAACACGACAAGTATGTACGGTGTAAGCAAACATTTTGATGAAGTCTATGCTTCAATTTATTGTAGGAATGCGACTGGTGTACGCCTTCATAACGTGTACGGACCTGACCAGCGGAAAGGGACTCTTCTCTATGCTCTCATGAATTCGGAAAAGGTCAGTCTGTATAATGGAGGAATGAACACCAGGTGCTTCACCTACATAGATGATGTGGTGGACGGGTTGATATATGCGATAGGTTCTGACAAGAAGCTGGTAAACATTGTCAATCCTGAATCTTGTACAATACTTCAATTTGCGGAAGAAGTAAGGAAATACAATGGCGTTGATATTCAGTGTGTTTCCGAAAAGAGAGAATTCGACAATCCTGTACAATCTGTCGATGAAGGTATTTTTTCAGTACCTTTGAATTACACCTCAGTCAGTAAAGGGATAGCAAAGGTTTTTGGCTGTGAGGAAAGGTAGAAAGATAAGGATTGATGACTGGGACAAACCCGCCCGCGGCTGGAGGAAATACGAAAGGTTATGCAACATGCAGCCTAAAGTAAGAATCCACCGTAAGGGCGGGTTTTATTACATATCCCTGTTTGCAAGGACAAAGGATGGAATCCAATTTGAGGAAATCAAGAGTTCGGGTGAGTGTGCAGAAGTCATTTCGGAAGCCGCTACGGAACTGATACTTTCATTGATACGGCCGGACGATGAATGGTGCATAATTACCACACCGAAGCGCAGGCACATCACAGAGTACCATTTCGCCACTGACATTTGCCAAAAAATTGCCCAGGGGGTGAAAATAAAATTCTATGAATCTGCAATGCAGTGCCTCAACAGGACACGTATCAATCCTGAGTTTTATCTTCTCCGGCCAATTAAGGAACAGAGAGTAATACTCTTTGATGACATCTGCACGACAGGAAGTACATTAACAGCAGCCTACGATTTGCTGAAAGACCGAAAACAGGTAATCTGCATCGTCGGCATTAATAACCATTAGCCTATGAGGAAATTGACCGAAAAACAGGAAAAGTTCTGCAATTATTACCTTGACTGTGACGGTAATGCAAGTGAAGCATACAGGATGGCCTATGACGCATCAAAGATGCAGCCTGAGACGATATGGAGCAATGCAAGCCGGATGCTGGCAAGTAACAAGGTTGCAGCAAGGATAGACGAATTGAGGGCCCAACGTGCAGAAGCATCGAAAATTAGCCGTGATAAGGTGGAAAAGGTTCTCATGGATATTGTCATGATGGACCCGAACGATTTGTATCTTGTAGATCCTGTAACAGGAAAGATAAAACTTAAATCCCCAAGCCAGATGCCGAAGCGTGTGAGAAATGCCATGAAGAAGATAAGCAATGACAAGGGTAAGGTAAGCTATGAGTTCAACGGTAAGGTGGAAGCGGCGAAGCTTCTGGCCAGCATGAACGGATGGAACGCGCCACAACAGATTTCCATCGGAGGTAATCAAGGTGGAAATATTAATGAAATTCGTATAGGTTTTGACCAAGAAGAGGAGTAAATTCTAAAAAATAGAACGATAGTATTAGAAGAAATACGGAGGTTATACAAAAAAGACTCTCATAATTCTAAAAAATAGAACATTTATGCTCATAAATCACAAGAAACTCAATCCGAATGCATTTTACCTGCTGAAATATCTGAATGATGCCACACTTCGATTCATCATCTTGTATGGTGGTTCATCATCTAGCAAGTCTTTCAGCGTAGCACAGTGCGTGCTGATACAGACATTGCAGGACGGTGAGAATACGCTTGTGATGAGAAAGGTCGGAGCATCCATCAGCAAAACCATATATGAGGATTATAAGGTAGCTGCATCATTGTTAGGAATCACACAATACTTCAAGTTCAACCAGAATGTAATCCGTTGCCTGTATAACGGTGCGAAGATTGACTTCTCAGGTTTGGATGATCCGGAAAAGATTAAGGGTATCAGTAACTATAAGAGGGTTCAGCTTGAAGAGTTGTCAGAGTTTGAGTATGCCGACCTGAAGCAGATACGTAAGCGTCTGCGTGGTAAGAAGGGGCAGCAGATTATTGCCGACTTCAACCCTATCAGTGAAACACACTGGATAAAGAAAGACTGGCTTGACAACGAGAAACTGCATGATGTTCCTATGGTTGTAGAAATTGGCGGCCGGATAATACCGGCAGAGCTGACAAAGGTGAAGTCTTTAAAGATGAACGAGGGGCGCTCAATAGTGAATCCTGTAACTAAGGAAATTGAGGAGTATCCTCCAAATATGGTAGTTATACAGACAACATACCTGAATAACTTCTGGGTTGTCGGTTCACCGGATGGAACGTATGGATACTACGATGAGCAGTGTGTGATGGACTTCGAGCATGACCGTATTCATGACCCGGACTACTACAACGTGTATGCGTTGGGAGAGTGGGGTGTAATTAAGACCGGAAACGAGTTCCTCGGTTCGTTCAATGTAGGAAAGAACAGCGGTGAATACAGTTACATACCTGGATTGCCGATTCATCTTTCTGTCGATAGTAACGTATTGCCGTACATATCTGTCGGCTACTGGCAGGTAGACTTTAGCAAAGGTAAGGATATGTACCAGATAGCAGAAACAACGGCTGAAAGCCCGAACAACAGCGCAAGAAGAGCCGCGAAACTGGTATCCAAGCGACTGCAGGAGTTAGGATATGACGGTAAAATCTACCTTCATGGTGATGCATCAGCCAAATCCGCCAACACTATCGACGATGAGAAGCGTTCATTCATGGACCTGTTTATTGACACGTTGAAGAAAGACAACTGGATTGTTGAGGATAAGGTGGGTAAAAGGAACCCGTCCGTATCTATGACCGGTGAGTTTGTCAATGCTGTTTTTGAGAAATCGTTGCCCGGCCTCAGCATAAGCATAGACGATAGTTGCAGGGTATCAATCGAGGACTACCAGAGCGTACAGAAGGATGCTAATGGCGCAATCCTCAAGACAAAGATAAAGGACAGCGTAACGAAACAATCCTATGAGGAACACGGGCACCTTACCGATACTTTGAGATATGTTGTACATGACATCATGTACGAGGAGTATTCCCAGTTCTCGAGCCGTCGTAAACGCAACATGTATTCTGACAGAAGCGTGTTCGGATTCTTCAATCCTTCAGTCGAGTATCAGTATTCACAGAAGATAGTGTACATCATGCCGAATGTTGGAGGAAAGTTCTATATGTGTCAGGTTGCAAGGTGTGGAGAAAAATGGCATGTTCTTGACCTCGTAATGCGTGAAACTGTATCACTCGAAGAGATGAAGTCTGTTATATGTTCACATGATGCAGGAACGTACATCGTGGAATCGTCACCTGCATATTACCAAATGGCAAGGGAACTGAGAAATACGCTTCCGGAAGTAAGGATTAAGAAGGAATATCAGGATATGGATAAGAGAATAGCTGCTACATCCGATTTCATCAAGTCATACTTCCTGCTTTCTGAGACCGGTATGGAAAATGATGAGTATATGGCATTCATAACTGAAGTTCTTGACTACAATGATGAAAATATAAGTGGAGCCAGTGCCCTGTTAAGTGGTATTGCATATACTATCATAAAATTAGGGTAAGCTTGGTTTTATTTACAATATGTTGATACATAGTATTTTATTTGCATTTTCCATGTTTGGGTAAATTGCAAGATTTTTGCAAAATCAACATCGTATATACCCATAATTTATCTTTGTCATATAAGGATAAACTATGGGATATACAATTTTAAAACAGGATACTATTCCGGCATGTGCTGGGCTGAAAATGGCCAGTGAACCACAGACTATATCAACACCAAAGGAGGGTGTAAAAGATAGTGGTTATATTGACCGTTGTGACGTGCATGAGTTATTCGTATCCCCACTGGTTTGCGGCCATAATTACATGGAACTGTTCCGTTCTGTTCCAGAAGTATTCTTTCCGATTGATTACATTGCTTCACGTATATCAGGTTCCGGATTCCAATTGAAGAAGGTAAAGGACGACAGCGTGGTCTGGGAAAACAAGAGAATGAACCAGATTCTCACAAAGCCAAATTGTCTTATGTCTTGGAACGAGATGATATATTCACACTTCGTATATAAGCTGTGCACTGGCAATGCTTTCTTTCGTGCTGCTATGGGAGAAACATTCAAGGACCAGCCAAAGTGGAAATGGTGTGATAACTTTTGGGAACTTCCTGCTGATTTTGTTAATGTAGAGCCTAACAGAAGTGTCAATAGTCCAATCTTTGGAATAGCATCTGAAGATGATATTATCCGTTGTTACCGTCTGAATTACGGATATGTGAGTACGATGGAAATCCCTTCATATCAGATATGGCATGACCGTGACGGCTCACCTGAATATATGTCAATAAACGGGTTCCTGAAATCAAAGAGCAGGTTGGACGCTCATCTGAAACCTATATCCAACCTTATTGCTGTATATGAAGCGAGAAACGTGATTTACGTAAAACGTGGTGGTTTGGGGTTCCTGGTATCCAATAAGAAGGATGAAGCTGGTACTGCAGCAATGACAGAAGATGAAAAGAAGGAAATACTTGACAGCCATTTTGGAAAATTTGGGCTGGACCAACGTAGACTTCCTTATGGTTTAAGTGATGTTCCTCTGTCGTTCGTTAGGACAAATCTTACTATCAGTGAGTTGCAGCCATTTGAAGAAACTCTTACCGACGCAATACAGATAGCCGGAGCATACGGTATCCCTTCAGTGCTTGTACCGCGTAAGGACCAGGCAACATTCAGCAATCAGGCAACAGCGGAAAAGGCTGTATATACATCTACCATCATACCGATGGCCAAGAAATTCTGCAAGCAACTAACTGCATTTCTTGGACTTGAAGAAGGTGGCTATTACTTGGATTGTGATTTTTCTGATGTGGATTGTCTGCAGCAGGGATTGAAGGAAGCTGAGGAAGTCAAGACAATGGTTAATACTAGATGTAAGGAGCAGTTCCTTAGCGGCCTCATCAGTATAAATGACTGGAGGGCACAAATCAAGGAAAGCAGATTCGAAGAACCTCTGTTTGACAAGACTTTGTTCGAGATGTCAGACGAGGAGAGAGAGATAGTAAAACAAGTAATAAGTCTTAACACAAAAAGTGAAGTTGAAAATGGAAGAGAAAACCAAAAGCCTACAGTACAAAACGAAGGCAAATGATGTGGATGAGAAGGGTATCGTAACGGTAGCTGTGAACGGTATCGGTGTGAAAGACTCACAGAACGACGTTTCCATGCCTGGCTCTTTCAATAAGACGTTGAAAGAGAATATAGGCAGAATGAGATGGTTCCTTAATCACCGTACAGACCAGTTACTTGGCGTTCCACTGAGCGGAGAAGAAAAAGAAGGAAACCTAATCATGGTTGGCAAGCTTAATCTTGAGAAGCAGATTGGACGTGATACATTGGCTGATTACAAGCTGTATGCTGAGAATGGCAGAACACTTGAACACTCTATCGGTGTGAAAGCAATCAAGCGTGATGAGACAGACCCGTGCAAGGTGCTTGAATGGAAGATGTTCGAGTATTCGACTCTGACAAGCTGGGGAAGCAACCCCCAAACATTCCTTGTAAATCTCAAGTCAGGTACGCAGGAACAGGTTAAGGAGGCAGTTGAGTTCATCAGGAAAGCGTTCAGAAATACTGATTATTCGGAAGAACGATTAAAACAATATGATATGGAATTGAATCTTCTGCTTAAAGCAATTAATGGAGGTAACGTGGTTACTTGCCCGCATTGCGGACACCAGTTTGATTACGATGAACAACATGAGCATACATTTACTCAGCAGGTGCTTGATAATGCTGCCATGTATTCGAGCTGGCTTACTGACCGTATCGTAAGTCAGGAGATAGACAAACTGGAACCGGAAGTACGTGCAGAAGTTATTGCACTTATTGATTCCGTAAAGTCGGAAGGACTGGAGTTGACCGAGAAATCTGTACAGAACTTCATGGCATACGTCCGTTGTCCGGCATGTTATGGAAGAGTATATAGAAGTAACGCCTTGTTGCAGGATAATAGAACTAACATCTTCTCCGGAAAGTCTGAGCCGTCCAATGACACTCAGGATAAAACTGACGGTAAGCAAGAAGATGATAATGTTGAGAAAAAAGCCGCTGATAGCACTTCTTTCTTTGGTAAACTGAATGAGGTATTTAGTAATAATTATTAAAATTTTGATTGAAAATGAAGAAATTTACAGTTGCGGATTTTGGTCTTAAGACTGACGGCCTGCCTCAGGATCAGGCTACATTTATGAATAACATCGCAAATATGATGTGTAATGTCATTAACAAGGCGATGGAAGGTGTTATTTCTCCTGATGATATGGAAAGCAGATTGAAGTCTCTCAACGAAAAGTTTAACGGATATGACGATGAGAAGTTCAAGCAGCTTGCCAAGGATAACGAGGAACTCATTAAAACGGTTAAAGGTCTTGGTGAGACTATCGAGAAGCTGAAATCTAAAGGTATCGGAATGGAAGTCATCAACAAGTTTGATGAGAAGTTGAACGAAATGCTTGATTCAGAGAAATTCAAGGAGTTCGCTTCTGGAAACTGCCGTAAGTCAGGTGTGTTCGAAGGTTTCTGCTTGAAGGATATTGTTTCCATGACTGATAACTATAGCGGTGACCATCTGATTACTCAACAGCAGAACAGGGTTGTATCACAGGTATCTAACAAACGTATTCATATGCGTGATGTATTGAATACATTGGATGGCGATCCTAAATACCCTAACCTTGCATTTACTCAGGTATATGAATTCGACCGTAATGCGCGTTATGTAACAGAAAACGGAAGATTGCCTGAATCAAGTTTTAAGGTAAAGGAGGTACAGACAGGTACAAAACGTCTTGGAACTCACCTGAATATTTCCAAGAGAATGCTTAAGAGCCGTGTATTTATCCGCTCATTTATCTTGAAGATGTTGCCTGAAGCTGTATATCAGGCTGAAGATTGGAATATTCTGTTCGGTGACGGTAATGGAGAAAATCTGCTTGGTATTGCCAACCACAAAGGCGTTTATCCTGTTGAAACTATCATCTCTGAAGATTATGTTAGTGGTTCTGCTGGCTCTGTCAAATCAGTTTCAGGTTATAACTCTAATAAGGACACAGTCGTAGAGTTTACAAACCCTCAAGACCAGATTCTTGATGGTATGACTATCACATTTACTGGTGCTACTGGACTTACTGCTCTCAACAGCGCTAACCAGCTCGTGAAAATTAACGACCGCCAGATTTTGTTGAAAGGTGTTGCTTATACAGAGGAAACCTCAACATCATCAATGACCTTCAAGGTAAGCCATGGCGCATTTAAGTCAGTTGAGGAACCTAACTCTCTTGATGTCGTCAAAACTGGTTTTGCTGTGATGACATACGCACAGTACACACCGAATGCTATTGCGTTGAATCCTATCACAGTTAATTCTATGGAAAGTGAAAAGGATACAACCGGGCGTAATCTTGGTATTATCCAGATGATAGGCGGTGTTAAATATATTGCAGGACGTCCTATTATTGAAACAAACAACATTCTTCCTGGTAAGTATCTGATTGGTGACTTTAATATAGCTGCAAATCTCGTGGATTACACCTTATTGACTCTTGAATGGGCTGAAGATGTAGAAAGCAAGTTGAAGAATGAGATTGTCCTTATTGCTCAGGAAGAAGTTATCTTCCCTGTATATATGCCATGGGCATTCGCTTATGGTGACTTGGCAGCTTTGAAAGAAGCAATCACTAAATCTTAATGCTTATGTATTTGCTTAATGGAGAAAAGAAGGCTCTTGAATCTGTCATAAAAGAACAGCGTATCCGTATTGGCCGTGGGTTGATTTCTATCACCCCGGTCTCGGAAGCTGGACTTGTGTCTGAGGAAGATGTCGAAAAGGCATTAGAGAGCAAACAGAAGGTTATAGATGAGCTTTCTGTTGAGAATGAGAGTCAAAAGAAAGAAATTGATGAACTGAAAGCCAAACTGGCAGAACTTGATTCACATGTGGATGATGCTAAGGATGTTCAAGAAGACAATAAAAATGTTGAGCAGACCGACACAAAGGAGGTTTCTGCCGAGGATGATAAGGCAGCCGTTGTTCAGGACGAGAAAAAAGTTTCTGCTTCGAAATCGAAGAAATAAGGAATTGCCATGTTGATTGATGTGTCATATTTTGTAGCAGGCCCACGTCATATTCTAAATGCCTCAACGTCAAAGACGGCCGGTGCCGATTCTTTAGCAGTAACCGGTCATATTGAAGCATATATCAAGAAGTTGCAGCCTGTTTTTCTTGAATCCATGCTCGGTGAGAATGAAGCAGGTTATGCAATGGATTACCTTGATATGTCTGATGATGAAGGAAACGAAGATACTGAGCCGTCTAAGTATGAAATCGTATGCAACAAACTGAAAGAGCCTTTTGCTGATTACGTGCTGTTCCACATACTTCGTGATTCTTCATCGGAAGCTACAATAACAGGGAATGTCCGGCTGAAGTGTGCCAATGAGTACATTTCACCTGTTAATGCCCAGGTTATTGCATGGAATAGGATGGTTTCCGCCAATGTGAAGTTTATCCAGTGGGCGCGTGATGGTAATTGTCCGATTGACCTTGTCACACAGACTAACATGTTGATTAAGATTAACCAGTTCAATCTATGAAAGGTATCGTTGAGATTATTGGAGATGTAGTAAAGGAAATGAGTGGGAACCTTACAATCGTAATGCCTGCTGACATCGAGAATGACAGGTTCGAGGAAGTTAAGAATCCTGAACTGAACTACATATTTGGTTCGGCCCAGTATGTAAAGGATAAACTTGATGAATACAGCAAAGTGCCTTCAACATCAGAACGTAAGTTCCCTCTTGTCGTACTGTTCTGTCCTGTTACAGAGAAGAGAGACAGTCTGGACTATTATTCAAAGGTTTCACTGAATATCCTTATAGCGTGTTCATCAACGAAGAGCTGGAGCAATGAATGGCGTCTGTATGCTTCATTCATCAACATTCTTCGACCAATTTATGAAAGGCTGATTGAGGTAGTTAGAAATGATGGGAGGTTTGATATATACTATGACAGTATCGTTCCGCATGAATATTCTGAGAACTACTCGTATGGCAGATACGGAGCCTATACGGAATCCGGAGAGGAAGTGAGCGAGCCTATTGATGCCATAAATATACGCTCGATGGAATTAATAGTTAAAAATCAAAGTTGTAGGTAATGAGAAATACAAGAGTGTGCGAAAGCGCAGAAATGAATACCGGTGGTTCGGCCTGCAAGGTTGACTGGGGTAAGGTAAAGGGAGCAATACTTGTAGAGCATGGAGTAAAACTACCGGCAAATATTACTGCCGATGAGTTGGAAAAAATGTGTCATGCTGACAGACCAGGCAGAATTTATCCTATTCATACATTCGTTGAATATGCGAAGAATGGTGGTGAAGCTCAGGTTAGTGCTGTGGGATACGGGGCAAACCAGTACAATGGCCTCAACGCTCAGACAGATACTTTCACACTTCCTCGTTTTGATGAAATTCTGAATGCTGAGCTGTTGCGTTGTGCTAACAAGGAATGGGATGTGTACTTCTGGGATTCAAACAGAATGCTTATCGGTTACAATGATGGAACTGATATTCTTGCCGGAATTCCGATGTCAACAGTATATCCAGGTGCCACACCGTTCAGCACAAGCAGTGCGAAGTCAAGTATGACGGTAAATTTCTGCCACATGGATGCAGAAGACAGCCAGTTGAACTTTGACTACTTAAAGTTGGATTTCAATCCTGCGAATGTGATTAAGGGACTGACTGAGGTCATGTTAGTTGAAAACGAAAGCAACAAATTCAAGATTATTGAATGTGTAGGTGGATATGACAGAACTGCTGAATTTGCAACAGAATTGTCCTCAGGTGCATCCGAGGTATTTGATGGGGTTACATCAGCTTCGTATGAGGACGGTTATCTCACAATTACTCCTGGTGAAGGTGAGATTTCAGTTAAATCACCTTCAGTTCTGTACGAGAAAGATGTCAAATGGGTTGAATTTGTAAAAGTAGTTAAAGCAAAAGCATGATTGTAGATGGAGTCAATTTTGTGGAAAAGCAGGTCAAGATGATGTCGAAAAAGAAATTCATTGATACCCACATGACCTGTATCTGGCAGAAAGTTTCTGAGGAGAATCGAAAAAAGAAACTTTCTGACGTGTATGAACGAATTACTGGTAAGTCTGTAAAGGATGCTGACGGTGAGTCTGCTGATAAGTGATGGTTTTGGTTGATTAAGCCGGGCGGAAGTCCGGCTTTAATTTTAATTGTATGGCTGATTTCGAGAAATTGGAGAATGTGATAAACAGAATTGCATCAGGATTTGAAAAGTCATGTATGGATTGCCTTCAGGAAAACAATATAGAAGTTGCAGACCTTGTAAGGGAACAGCTATATTCAGGTCTTGACGGTAATACAGACAGTCTTAGACCAGGATATTCAGAAGATCCATATTTTAGAGAAACTACATCTATGTGGCATAATGATCCAGACGGGTATATTGAATGGAAAAGGAAGATAACACCTCCGATAAAAAGTCCGAGACTGAATCTTCCTCCAAGGCCTGTTGATGTTCCTAACTTGTATATTACCGGTCCGTTCCATGAAAGTATCCGCGCATCTGTTGCAGGTGACACTCTTTCGATTGATACTGTGGGATTCGTTGATGGTCCTGACATAGTAAGGAAATACGGGAATGACATTCTCATGTTGGGAAAGGACGCAAGAGAGTATGTTGTACTTCAACTTCTCGAGCCTTTTTTGAAACGTTTTTTCAAACAATGTGGGTATAAATGATGGGATGCGGTTGCGAGAATAAGAAAATCATGTCTGACTATGAGCGTGTGGCCATGCTTGCAAAAAAAGCTGCCATGCTGGACGGATGTGTGTACGTTGTGTACAGGAAGAGTGACGGTACCTACTTATTCGATAAGGAAGGTACCAAGGTGGATGGCGTTATTGTTGAATATAAACATTACTTGTGATGGGAAATTTGAAATTGAAGGATTTCGTCGATGAGGAATCATTGAAGAAGTTGCAGGAACTTAGGAGTACAATATCAGATGTAAGGCAGGATTACAAGGATGCTGCATCGGAACTTATCAAGGGACTTACTGTTGACGTCAAGGTAAAGGGAGATATTGACAAGTTGCAGGCCATATATAATACTCAGGCTAAGAACGTATCTTCCGCATCTGAAAAACTTACTGATGCATTCAGTCGTCAAGCAGAGGTCGCTGAACAACTGATGAAGAAAATCAAGGAGAAGGCAGATGCAGAAAAGCTGAGTACAAAAGAGGTAAAGGAATTGTCAAAGGCATCAGCAGAAGCATCCAAGGCAATGCAGCAGGCTGCTAAGGCTGAGGAAGCAATGAATAAGGCTCAGAAAGCTGCGAATACTACCAGAAAGGCTGCTGCCATGACCGAGGAGGAGCGCATACGTTTCATCAAGGAATCTTTGGAGTTGGCAGACAAGGAGGTGCATAGTATTGATGAAGCGAACGAAGCAAATAAGAGATTGCGTCAGGCTGTAAAGATGGTACGTGATACTGATGAAGATTATAAGAATACTCTTGGAAAACTTAATTCTACTATCGGTGTCAATACAGATTACGTTAAACGTAACAGTGACCGATATACTCAGCAGAAGATGGAAATCGGAAACTACAAGGAGAACATCAAAGCTGCATGGATGGAGATAGAGCGAGGAAACAGTTCCATGAAGAATATGGGTATCATCGCATCGAATGTCGGTAATATTTTAAGACGTAATTTTTCTAAAGGCATAAGTAATGTAGGTGTTGGTGTCGCATCAATGGTAAAAGGATTTGTAGGAGCACAGGCTGTACTGACAGGTGTTCAGAAGTTAATATCATTGTTCAAGGGTGGAATACAGACATCTATTGAATTTGAAGCTGCTAACTCAAATCTTGCTGCAGTCCTTGGTACAACATCTGATAAGATTAAAGACTTGCAGAACGATGCCCGTGAGCTTGGAGCATCAACCAAATACACAGCAGCAGAAGCCACAAACTTACAGATAGAACTTGCTAAGTTAGGTTTCACGGCTCAGGAAATTAAAGACAGTACACAGTATATCTTACGGTTTGCTCAGGCTACTGGTGCAGAACTTCCTGATGCGGCTTCGTTGGCCGGAGCAGCTTTAAGAATGTTCGGTGCCTCAACAAAAGAGACCGAGCGTTACGTGTCCGCAATGGCTGTATCTACAAGTCGTAGTGCGTTGTCATTCTCTTACCTTGCGACAGCGATGCCTATTGTTGGCCCTGTAGCCAAATCATTTAACTTTACCATTGAAGACACGTTGGCGTTGTTAGGAAAGCTTTCTGATGCTGGATTTGATGCGTCAATGGCTGCGACAGCTACACGTAACATTCTGCTTAATCTTGCAGACAGTAACGGTAAGCTTGCAAAGACATTGGGTGAGCCTGTTAAGACGTTGCCAGACCTTGTAAATGGGCTTGTCAAGTTGAGGGATAACGGAGTTGACCTTAACACCACACTCGAACTTACGGATAAACGTAGCGTGTCCGCATTCAATGCGTTCCTTACGTCAGCTGATAAGATTGTCCCACTCAGAGAACAGATTACAGGAGTAGAGGGGGAGTTGCAGTCAATGGCAGATGTGATGTCTGACAATATGGCTGGTTCGTTGAAGTCTTTGTCATCCGCATGGGATGAACTTATGCTTACCATAAACGGAAGTAACGGATGGATGCGCAGCGTGGTTGACTGGGTTACTGGTATGGTACGTGGACTTTCCGCTTTACTTGCTTCTGTGGAAACAATCGAGACAAAAATGATGTCTGGATACGAGAAGTCATACATGAAAATCACAAAGAGTGCGGACATTATCGGGAAGTACGAGGCACAGATAGCTAGAGATACAGAGAAATACGTGAAGCAGGGAATGTCTGCAAAAGAGGCTGAGGAAAAAGCACGTGACATACAGCTTAAATCACTTGAGGAACGTATAAAGAAGGAAGAAGTGCTGATAGCTGATGCGGAAGCTAAGAAGAAAGAGATACAGGATAAGGAAACTTGGTATAATAAGGCATACCTTCATAAAATGGAGGATGGAAGCTATAAGACATATGCTGCTATGGAACTGCAACAGTCCGAAGCTATCGCAAAATCAAAGGCAATGATTTCAGTGTACAAATCGTTGTCGAGCGAGATAAAGAATGTGTCAGGTGCAAGTACGAATGGAGGTAATGGTGTAAAAATAGAGACAGATAAGGAGAAGGCTGCACGTTTGAAGGTTGAAGCTGACTTGCAGAGGTCTCAGACTGCACTCATGGAAGAAGGACTGGAGAAGGAGCTGGCTGTTATACGTAATGGTTACCAGCAGAAGATTGATGCCGTAAAAGGTAATTCATCCGCAGAAATGGCATTGAGAAAATCGTTACTTCAAGAAATGAACAACGAATTGGCGAAGGCTTCTGAGGAGTATGAAAAGAATCGTGCAAGTATTGACCTTCAGAATCGTCTTGCTTCCGTTGAGGAAGGTAGTGAGGAAGAAATGTCCGTTCGTCTTGATATACTTGATAAGCAGAAGGAAGAAGAAATGAAGGCTGCTGAAAGTAATGGTGCCGACGTGAGCCTCATCGAAAAGAAATACATCAATGAAAAGCGTAAGATTTATGAGGAATATGCTGCTGATTATGTTGATGAGATTTCTAAATCTGCCGCAGCCGAACAGGTTGTAAGGAATGCACAATATAATTCCGACCTGAAAGAGTTGGAAAAGCTGCATGCCAAGAAACTTATTTCGGATGAGGAATATGAGAAAAAGAAGGCTGATATAACAGAACGGTATTCTATTGATACCGCTAAGGCTGCTGTTGACTCGTTGGAGGAACAGATTTATGTTGAAAATCTGAGCCAGGACGACAGAGAAAAACTTGCCGAGCAGATTCAGAAAGCAAAGGCTGATTTGGCAAATGCTGAAGCTGATGCTGAGATTGCTGCAATCAAGAGGGTTCAGGATGAAGAAGAAGATTCTTACAAAAAACGGATGAAGAATGCTCAGCGATGGATGGATGTTGCGTCTGATGCCATTGGTGCAATCGGTAATCTTATGTCGACATTATATGAGCGCGATATTGACAATATTGAGAAGGAACAGGAGGCAAATGAGGAAGCGTACAATGCTGATGTTGAAAGGATTGAAGCACTTGCCGAAAGTGGAGCAATATCTGAGGAGGAAGCAGAGGTTCGTAAAAGAGCAGCTGAAGCTGAAACATCAAGAAAGAATGAGGAACTTGAGAAAAAGAAAGTTCAGTTGCAGCAGAAGCAGGCTAAATGGCAGAAGGGTGTGGACATTGCTCAGGCTGGTATAGCAACAGCACTTGCAATAACTCGTGCATTACCTAACCTAGTACTTGCTGCAATAGTAGGTGCAATGGGAGCGGTACAGATAGCGACTATCGCAGCAACACCAATTCCTGCATACAAGGAAGGTACTAAGAACGGTGGACATATTGGAGGATTGGCTATCGTTGGTGATGGTGGAAAGCGGGAGGTTGTTGTGTATGGTGGTAAGTCATGGGTAACTCCAGATGTTCCTACCGTGGTAGATTTACCGAAAGGTGCTGAAGTGTTCCCTGATATAAGCGAATTCAATGAGAATGTAAGAATGAATACTATATATGATTCAGGAATAAGTAGTCCTGTTGTTGTAAATGATTATTCTGAACTATCTCGTGAGATGAAAGGAATGCGTGTAGAACTCAGGAAAATAATGAAGATAATACATAAGGAAGCATACAACTCTAATTATGAACATTATAAAAGTACAAGATTATGATAACTACATTAAGCAGGTTGAGTATGTTTGATTTTATTGAACTTCTTTGTGGAAACAGAGAAGTTCTTATGGAGGAAGGTGATAATAATTCCATGCTGGAAAATGTGGCTTCAGAATTGATATATCAGTATCAGAGCATAGTAAATCCTTCCGGAATAGAATCTGCAATTTTAGAAAAGGAAGAGAAAATAAAGATTAAGTACAGGATTACTATTGCAAAGATATTGAAGGCGCTTATTAGCATAAACGCTGTAGATGATGTTGTTGGACTTCTGTCAGAAATGGGAATTACTGGTATTGAGCGTGAAAAGATTCCTTCAAGAATAGACCGTATGATTGCAGAAGCGGAGTACATGAGAAAGAGGATTGAAGATACTTCTTCTGCTGATAGAAAGAAAAATACTCCTGATGATGTACGTGCATCATTTGACAGGGAGATAGCGTTTCTTATGACTTATTTCAAAATGAATATTGACACAAGAATCATTACTGCAGGTGTGTATGCGAATATGGTTCATCAGGCAGATGTTGAAATTAAAAGAAAATTGCATCGTTAGATAACTTTTTTGCTGCTTGTCGAATTTTTTTCCGTTTGGTTTGTAACACGATTGTAACACTAATAATCGTAATAGACATGGAAGAAAAATTCGACAATGTGGCTTTATTGCCAGTAATTAATGAGAAATGTGACATAATAATTCATCTTTTATCGTCACTTTGCGACAACCCGGATTTTCTTATAGACTTACTCAGAAAGACTACTGAGAAGCAGAATAAGTTTTCATCATCTCGAATGAAAATATTGCATGGACATGGGGTTGGAGCAGATAGTGATTGAGCAATATCAGTGGATATTGGGACTGGCAAGAAAGTATTGCAGGAATATGATGGACGCAGAAGACCTTGCCGAAGAGACTGTGTATAAGATTCTGTCAAATAAAAGTAAATATGATTCTTCCAAGAGCTTCCGACCATGGTGCAGCGTTATTATGTTGAACACATATATAACAACATACAATCATGAATCATTGATACGTTTCGATTCTGAGGAGAAGGCTGATCATATCCATTCTTATTTCGATGCGGACAATGAAACGTTAAGGAATGAACTTTATGGGATAATTGAAAAATGCAGGAGAAAATCATGTTCCGTTGATTGCGCTATAATGTATGCTGAGGGTTACTCTTATGAAGAGATAGCAAAAAAGATGCATATACCATTAGGTACGGTTCGTAGCCGTATCTCGTTTGCTCGGAATATGATTAGGCAATGTGTTGTAGATTAATAAGTTAATTATGGTTTGACAATTGAAAATGGCGAAGTTTACGATTGCATATATAGTCAATCTGAACTATCTTTATAGTACAATTAAAATATAAGTCAAACCAAATAATTAGCATTATGGAAAAGAGTAATTTTCGAGTAAGAGTGATGAAGTATGCACACCAGTTAGCAAAAACAACAGAATACACGTGGAAAATCTGTCTTATTAAGGCATGGGAGTTATACAGACTTGCTAAAAATATGAGAAAGGGTATTGTGAAATTTGCATTCCAGAAAGTTGACGGAAGCATCAGACATGCTTCAGGAACATTGTACAATCTTCCGGCCGGAACATCAATTCACGGGAAAAAACTGACAAAGCCAAGTTACAAGACATTTGCATACTTTGATGTAGATAAAGGAGAGATGAGATGCTTTAAGATAGAAAACCTTGTAACCGTTTATTGATATGGAAAGTTTTATTGTTACTACTTCCGGGGAAGTATCATTTACTTTCCCGGCAAACGGGAGTGATTTCTCGTTGAAAGAATTGCAGGATTCTGTTAATGGAAATATAGAGATTGTTCCAATAAGAAAGAATGTAGGTCCTTTGATTTTTAAGGAATTTGATAAGGAGGGGTTTGCAATAAAATTGACTGATGAATATATTATGATTGTTAATTCTGAGGGGAAGATTGAGTCTAAGCAGTTCAATTATGTAGCAACAGTACTGGCAACGGCATCGGAATCTATAAGTCCTGGAGACTGGATTGCTGGAGATGTACTTGTCTGCAGAAGTAGTATGGTTAAATAGTTCGGTTTTGTGTAATACATTTTATATCAGTTGTTTGCGCGTTTTTGTAAGAGTAGGATTTTAGGCAAGCCTTAGTCGGTTTGCCTATTTTTATATATTTGAGAATGAATTAACGACAGGATGATTTGTAGATATTTTTTACATATAGACTCAGATGTTATGGATGTTTCAGATATGATTGAAAATCTGTCTGACATCAAGATAACATATACTCGTACAGGATTAAACGGAGTAACGAGAAAGTGTGGTAGTACAATTAATTTTGTTTTTTCTGCAAGGGATAAGCTGATTGGAGTGTATGAATCAAAAGGAATTAATTCTGTAGTTTACTTCTCAATATCACAAATTATTAATAACTGGGATTTTGTTGAACTATTTAAATGTCAGCTTGATTTCTCGTCTTTTAGCTACGACTCATATACTGCAAGTATATCATGCCTTGATAATGATATTGAATCCATATTAAATGCTAATAAGGGCACTACGTATGAGTTTTTTGTAGACGAATTGAAGAATGATAAGAAACTGAATTATGATGGTGTTATAATCAGGAATGAGAAGGTATGTATATTATCAGGTGAAACTGTTGAAGGAGAATCTTACACAAGGAAAGAGTTTGACAACAGGGTGCCGGACTGGTGGTGGATACCATATATCGGAACTACAGATTCTGGTTCTGAAATTCATAACAAGTCATTTGTTTTTCAGGACCAGTCTGAATCTATGCCTTCTGCATCAGGTGACAACACAGGATGGGGATTCCCTGCAAATCCTTGTAATACAAGCTGGTTTTTGGAATGTCTGCGAGACAATACTATAACAATTGATTTTAGTTCCATAGAGTTCTCAGGTAGTAATCAGTTTGCATATGCTTTGTTTAAGATTGATACTAAAGGTGTGGTACAACCACTGACATGTGGATATTCAAATATGCTTTCGCTTGACTCAAATACGAGACCGAATTCAATTAAGTGGACCGGTCAGTTGAAGAAAGGTGAAAAGCTTCAGTATGCTGTTTTTAATCATAATCCTTTAAATGAAACTCATGCAGATTTGTCCAGCTTGCGAGTAAACACTGGTGAATGTGGTGCTTCATGGGATGAAAGGGGTGACAATTACAAGATTGATATTGTAAGGCCTGTTACCTTACTTAATGCAATATTGAAAAAGATATTTCCTGGAAAGGATATTACCGGTTCTATTATTGAAAGTGTAGTAGGAATAACTAACGACAGGTTGAAAAATTCTTGTCTTGTCGCAGCAGAGAGTATCCGTGAAATGGCTACTCCACGAATATATACATCTTTCTCGAAGTTCTGTGAATATATGGAAGCCGTATATGGATATGTATATATAATTGATGGTAATGATGTGCGTTTTGTACACAGGAGTGAGCTTTTTAGTACCGATAATAAGATTGTTATAGGAAATGTGTCTGAATTTAATTATTCGGTAGCTTCCGACAGAATATATTCATCCGTACAGATTGGATATGAAAAGCAGGATTATGACTTTGGAAACAATGGTTCTGATGAATTCAATTTCAACAATACATATACCACCGGATGTACTATAAAAGATTCAAAACTGACTCTTATATCACCGTATAGGGCAGATTGCTATGGGTTCGTTGAATTGGCTGAAAAGAGAAATCAGGATTCAACGACAACAGACAGTGACCAGCAGATATTTATTGTGTGCGCAATTGAACATGAATCAGAATATGAACTTGATAGAAGTATAGATGTTCAGGGTACATATACTTATTCCATTTTTAATGCGAAACTTGCTCCAGTTTATATGATAGAAGCGAATATGGCTTATTTATCTTCGTTTGCTGGGAAATTGACATTTGCATCATCTGAAGGTAACTCTGACATCGTTATAGACGGGCGAAAAGTGAATTCTGATATAGATATGGGAAGTTCTATGTTTGGTAATGGTAATTTTTCTTTCACAATGGAGAATACTATAATTGATAGTAATTTGAACTCTTTGTGCATAGAATTATCAAATCAAGGAAAGACATATAAGGGATCTATTAAAAGCTTGGAATTCAGTTTATCCAATGTGGAAGCGGTTAAGTATGAACTTATAGAAATTAAGTAATATGTATAAGATAAGTCCTTTTACACCATTGTTTTTCAATCCATCTACGGATATTGGATTATCAAGCAGATATGTGCAGTCATTTTCTACGTATGACCATATTCTTTTGCAAATAATAGCATACAATGAAAGTAATGCTCCATCAGTATATATCGTTGATATAATCGGGAAAAGGCGGATGGTTAACATGAGGTCTTGGTTGATGAACCCCAATGAAACTTTGTATTTCACAGAAATAACAGGATTGAACAATGGCTTATATTCTGTTGAAGTTGAGGGTGTATGTTCAGAAGTATTCCGTGTGACAGATGATGTCTCTGGAACTGTTCTATTGCAGTATTCAAATCCTAATAATCTGATGAGAAAGGATGCCGTATTTTGGATTGACAACATGCAATACTTTTTTGATTTCAGAATACCTGGTGGATTCAAGGATGATGATTGGGTTTTCGGAGTAGATAATGAGCAGTATACAACTTCAGGTAATGATGTTATTGACATATATAGTATTGACAACGTACAGAAGACTCTTACTATGGGAGGTTCAAAAGGCTGTCCAGTGTGGTATGCAGAGTTGCTAAACAAAGCATTATGTTGCAGCTATTTTTATGTTGACGGAATCAGGTATGCAAGGGTTGATTCTAATGTACCTGAAATGAATGTACTTGTAGAGGGTATAAGGTCTTATGTGTTCAAGCAGGTAATAAGAAGGGTTTCATTGTTAAATCCTGATATTGAAACGAACAACAAGATGATAATGAGACGTGTAGATGATTCACGTTATAGAACCATTGATAATGATAATTACAGATTTAAAACTATAGATTTATGACAAACGAAGAAAAACAGGAAATCATATCATCTGTGATTCAATCCTTACAGACAAATTCTGCTACAATAGACCAGTTGAGTGAGGTTGAATCTTGTTCAGAGGGTGATTTTATAGAGCTGAATAAGGGAAGAAAAATCAGTGCTGAGAATCTTGCAAAGGATGTATCTTCAAAAGTTCTTCAAGAAGCTAATCAGGCTGTCGCCGAATCACAGAACTATGCTGAGAAGTCCGAAGAGTCTGCAAATGAATCTGAGGAATATTCTGAAAAATCCAAGGAGTATTCTGAAGAAGCAAAGAGGCAGGCTGTATTGGCCGGCCAGTCAGGTGAACTTGCACAGTATGCGAAAGAACAGGGAGATTATGCGAAAGAACAGGGGGACAATGCTAAGGAGAAAGGAGAAGAAGCTGTTTCTATTGCGGAAGATGCTGCTAAAAGGGTAACGAATGATGTACTTTTTAAGACCGAACAATCATTATCGGAAGAAGAACAAGCGCAAGTATTAAAAAATATTGGGATAAAGTCTGTTGTAACTGAATATAATTATTTAGATTTAAATAGTATAATTATAAATTTTGATGGAAGTAATAAGTACGTTACTAAAATACCATGTACTGTCCCATTCTTTATTTTATCATTTGAGGTACGTGGAGAAGCACTGTTAGATAGAAAGAAATATAATGTAATTTTTTTACAAGATAGTGTAAATAAAAATTATTCAATGAATTTAGAAGCAATTAATCCTTATTTGACTGGAAGGATTGTTGCTAATGAAGAAGAATCAGATCCTGGTGTATTAACTCTTAAATGTTCTGGCGTTGAAAGTTCTAATCCTGATTATAATAGAATAACTTTAACTTCAGCTTGTTATCCTTCTGATTATGTATCTAAATTCAAAGGTAATTTTGAATCTGAAGAAGTTCTACAGTCGGTTAGGGGAACTATTGGCTGCTATGCATTTGTTGGAAATCCTCGTCACATCTATAACTGGGATACAGAGACAAATAAATGGAAGGATGGAGGAGAGCTTATTACTATTACAGATAAGGAACTATCTGAAGATTCAGACCGTCCTGTAGCTAATTCTACTCTTTTTAAGAAGTTCAATGAGATTGAAAAGAGCATTACTGATACCAAGAAAGAACTATCTGATAAGATTGATGAAAATATCTTCTTTAAAAATGTATCTAAAAATGGCGAAAGATTAGATTTGGTTTCCGCTGTCAATCTTGTTCCGGAAGAACTCAGAATTCATGGGTTTGAAGTGCGTTATCTTTCTGATGATGGTTCATGGATTGACGTTACTTTCACCGGTGATTCTATTGAAAACTGGAGCACTGAAAGTAACTGGAAACAGATTTCTGGTGGAGGTACTGGAAGCGGATTCTACAATGTTTCTGTGCAGCATCCATTGATAGAAGGGTATTACACTATTGAAACAGCACTTCAGGCAATCGCAAACGACAAGATAGATGATGAAGATAAGAAGGGTAAGATTATTACATTCGAAGTATCTGCAGGTAAATGGGAGGACTATCGTTTTTCAGGAACCAGCATTGAAAGCTGGCTTGAGCCTTCTGCCTGGGAACGTTTCGGAGGTGGAGATGCGATTAAGAAAATTAAAGTAACAAAAGGTATTTCTGTTCAAGAGTTGACGCCGGATGAACATGGACAGGTTGACCTTGAGATACCAGTTGTTGAAGTGGACCAGGCCGTTAATGAAAATTCAACTAACCCTGTAAGTGGAAAGGCTGTATTCAATGAGTTAAAGAAGAATACAGGCTCGGTGGCGTCAGGAATACAATTGAACGAGATAGGAGAGGGTGATCAGAAGGTATATTCTATCTCTCTTTTGAATGCAGGTGGTGAAGTGATAAGTACTACAGACCAGTTCTCCGGTGCCGGTGGCGGAAGCAGTCTTGCAACGAAGGTAATTCTTACTCGCGTTACAGCTAACAAGACTGTAAAGATTGGAGACGATGTGAAATTGACATACAAGTATGACCATGTCAATTCTGAGACTGGAGAATCAACGGGAAATCCGGCTAAGGCGATAGTGACAATCATACAAGGTGCTAACACCAATACATTAGAAAGTAACATCTATGCAGGAAGCAGCAATACTGTTGATGTGACAAAGTATATGGGAGTAGGTACCAATACTGTAAGGGTAAAGGTTCAGGTCGGTGAAGGCGCAGAGATGCAGGTTTCTCAAATTACATGGACAATCAATGTGGTTCAGTTGACTCTATCCAGTTCATTCAATATTGCAACATCTATCAATAGAGGAGATAGTGTCACTATCCCTTATGCTCTGTCAGGAGCAGGAAACAAAACATTAAGGTGCTACGTTGATGGTGTTGACAAGGAAGATAGAAGTATAACTGCTTCAACAGCGAATGGATCATTCAGTATAGATACATCTGGAATGTCACATGGAACCCATTCTGTTCAGCTTGTCGTAGAACTTGAGCTGTCTGAGGATAATATAATTAAATCAAACAGCATATACTTTGCAATAGGTGTTAGAGAAACTGATAATAATGCTCCGATAGTATATGCAAGGTTCGACTATCCTGATGGAAGCCTTATCTTGGGAGAAAATACGCCTTACATACAAACAAAGCAGTTTGATGTATATACACTATCCTATGCCGCATATAATCCTAAAGAAACTCCTACAAATGCCATCGTATATGTTGGTGAAGATGTAGCCTCATCATCATCTGTTCCTTTCGTTGTACAGAATCTTACGCTTCGTGCTTCTAATTATGGAGAACAGAAGTGCCGGATTGTTGTAGGCAAAACTGAATACAGCTTCAGATTGATTGCAGAGAAGAGTGAACTCAATATAAGTGAACCCACAGACGGAATGACTCTCAAACTTTCTGCACAGGGAAGAAATAATAATGATGTCAACCGTGAAGAATGGAGTTATAACGGCATTCAAACTGTGTTTGAAGGATTCAAATGGGGCGGTGACGGATGGATTGGAAATGCGTTAAGATTGAATGACAAAGCTCGTGCTGTCGTTCAATATGCTCCGTTAAGACAACCAGACCAGAACGTAACTAACGCTTTTGCTTTTGCTGTAAAGTATAAGGTCTCTGAAGTTGTGGATGATGAAGCTGAGTTGATAAGATGCGTTGACGGTGATGGAACCGGTTTTGTAATCACCGCACAGGAAGCAAGAATGCAGACTAAAGGTAAGTCTTCATTATCCATGAAGATGGCTTCAGGCGAAGTCTATGAGGTAATGTTTGTCTCATTTCCTAAATCAGCATCTGGTTCATCAGAATATGAGAAACTGAATACTGAGATGGTATATCTGTATATCAACGGAATCATGTCAGGTTCTGTACAGAGGTCTGCTTCTGATAGCATTTACCAGTCCGACCCGCAGTTTGTTACCATGGGAGCAGACGGTGCCACGTTAGATGTGTATCTGTTGAGGGCTTATAATACGTATCTTAGTGATTCTCAGGTTTTGGATTGTTATATGATTGACCAGGATTCTGTTGATGACATGTTTGCGTTGTATGAATCAAATAATGTGATTGATGACAACGGAAATGTTACAGTTGACAGTGTTCCGGACGGAATGCGTTATATCATCATTACCGGGCGGCAGGACAATGGGGTTCCTACTGTTCTCCAAGCGGCTGTCAATAACGACAAAGACCCGAAATATGATGTGGACGAGATGCTTTGTGTGGTGAAAGGGAACCAGTCATTGAACTTCAAGTGCGTGGGAGGATGTATCCGTCTGCAGGGAACTTCATCACTTGCATATCCGATAAAGAACTACCGCATTTATTTCAAGAATGCTTCCAAGGTAGCCGGTGATTTGTATCTTGGCTGTGACGAACAAGGTGTTGGAGGAGAGCTTCAGGAAGAGGCGAAATACTCATTCCGTCAGGCAGGTACATCCAACAAGGCAGCAGCTCCTGTGGATTGTTTCTGTCTTAAGGCTGACTTTGCCGAATCCTCATCATCACATAACACTGGTATGGCAAAAATTGTACAGAATATCCTTACTGCTGCAGGAGAGTTGACTCCTGCTCAGGCACATTGTTCAGGAGAATATGGATATGATGTGCGAACAACCATCGACGGTGAACCTTGTTACCTGTTCTACCGCGGTACCCTGGACGAAACTCCACAGTTCCTTGGCAAGTTCAATTTCAATAACGACAAGTCAACAGAAGCTGTATTTGGATTCTGCGATATACCTGGTTATCATGACCAGTCGTGGGTAGCAGATAAGTTTAGTGGCGTTAACCCGACCGAGTGCTGGGAGTTCCTGAACAACGACTACCCGATGGGCATGTTCCTGGATGATGATTTTGATACAAAGGGTGATGACGGTACCCCGAACTGGCTGAAGGTATTTGAGGCGAGATTCCCGGATGATGACGACATAAACGCCGAGTATGAGGCTGGAACCCGTAAACCGAAATATCTTGAGCCGTTGGTGAAGTGGGTAAAGAGCACACAGAACGACGGTGGAAAATTCAAGGCTGAGCTCGCAAACTGGTTTGATGTAGACTATTTGTGCGACTATTATATGTTTACTGAAATAATGGGATGCGTAGACCAGCGCGTGAAGAACATGATGATGGGATTCTGGTATGATCCGGAAAAAGACAAGGTTCTTGCCTATATGATATTCTATGACTGCGATACTATTTTGGGTGTGCGTAACGACGGCCGTCTGAAGTATTCCTGGGATGTGGACGAAAACACTGTCGATCCTGAGCTTTCAACTGAAGAAAAGACGGTGTATGCCTATGCTGGTCATGATAGTGTATTGTGGAAGAATCTTCGTGAACAGTTCCCGGAAGAATTGCAGGCTGCGTACAGACGTATTCGTGAACGAATGTCAAACAGCACTATATTTAAAATGTTCGATGACGAGCAGAGCGCAAAGTTCTGTGAACGAATATATAACCTTGATGCTTTGAACAAATATGTTGAGCCGAAGACATTAGGTGTTGAAGTAAATCAGGATGGTTCAGTTACAAATGTCAAGTATTCGTACCTGGAAGCTATGCAAGGTAGTCGTAAGTCACACCGTCACTGGTGGATAACGAATCGTATGGGGTTATTTGATGCAAGATATAGTACGGGACAATATACAGCAACTGATATATCGTTCAAAGGAAATAGTGCTGCAGGTGCTACAGTAAAGGCTACTCCGCTTCGTGATTTCTATTTTGAATTCCGTCGTGAAGGTGATACAATGGTGCATCAAAAGGTTACTAAAGATGTGGAATGGAGTTATACTTATAACCAGATGGCCAACATTGGAACAATATTCCACCTGTACGGTGGTGAATGGATGAAGAAACTGGACTTGTCTGCGTGGGGTGGATTTACGGACATGAGCCTTCCGACGCTTCCTGTTCTTGAGGAGCTTATTCTTGGAAGCAGCGCAAAGACATACGCACTGACAGAGCTTGTTCTTGGTACGAAGATACCGATGCTGCGTAAGCTTGAGGTAGTCAACTACACCAACCTTCCGAGCCTTGACCTGTCAGGATGCAACCGTCTGGAAGAAGTGAACGCATCCGGATGTACAAAGATGTCTACAATAACCTTTGCTGAGGGTGCGCTTATTAATAAACTTCATCTTCCTGAAAACTTCCAGACTCTTGTACTGCGTTCAATGCAATATATAGAATGGGATGCTATCACATTTGATGCAAAGAATAATCTTACAGGATTATGGATTGAAAATTGTGCCCTTATAGACGGTAAAAAGGTATTTGATGAGATGTTCGCTCTTAAAGGTGCATTGAAATATGTTCGTATAACTGGAATTAATCTGGAAGGAGACGGAAGTGATTTGAAGGTTTGGTATGATTCTGGTATTGGAGGTATTGACGCTCAAGGTATCACTACAAATACAAGGTGTAAGCTGGTTGGCAACTACAAACTGACTAAGTATCTTGATGAAGAAGTGTATGCTAAATATGCTGAACGGTTTGATGAGCTGAATATTCGTCAGCCTCAATATACTATGATTGAGTTTGATGATACAGTTCCGGACGATGCAAATATATCTAACCTTGATAATGAGACCGGATACAAGTTTGGCAATACTTATCAGACAAGTGCTCATATATCAGTTATCAGGAGAAACAGACATCGGGTACTTGGTAAGCTGAAATCAGAAGGAAAGATGGTTATATGCCAGCTTCATGATGAGGATAGTAATTATTATGCGGATGCGGAAGTAGCAGCTTCAGGAACACCGGCTAAGTTGGATTCTACTGAAGGTGACGTGTATATCTATGAGCCTCATTATTGGTATAAGGGTATCAATGACTACCTGAATAACAAGAAGTATTCATGTTTCAGTTCGAATGAAGAAATGCCGGATAGACCTGAATGTAAGGTTATTGGTTATGATGAGATTGAGTCTGAAAAGAATGTGCGTGAAGGGTATAAACTGACTGTTGGAAGACAGCATCTTGATGATGCTTATTCACAGGATTCAAATTATCTTGTCTGTAAAGTTAACGTGTTTGGATATAAGAAAGTGAGATTCCCGACTGTACTTGGTACATCAATGATTGGGTCATGTTTTACGGATTCCGGAAAGAATGTAGTGAAGGATGTTTTTGTAGATTCTCTAAACAACAGGTTTGTCAATGGTATGTATATTATCTGTGATGTTCCGGAAGGGGCTACGGAATTGAACTTTACTATTCATAAGTATGCGGAATTTGATTGCGTGGTATTGAGCAACAGCGATAAGATTGAAGATATGGAACCTGACTGGGTTGAGCATGAACCGTGTCTGGTAGCTGTCTTTGAGGCATGTACGATAGGTAGTAAATTGTATTCGGCTGCTACAGGTAATGCAAGTGTTGGCTCATTGACTCAGAGTGATTTCATCTATTATGCCAAGCAAAGGGGACTTCAACTTATTGACTGGGAGATGCACAAGGATATAGCTAACTTGTTTTTTGCTTTCTATGGTCGTCGTGATTCTCAGGACCAGTGCGGATATGGACAGTCAACAGAACAGAGAAATATCGGAACTACGGCATTGCTTGGTATGCAGGATACCATAAGCTATAATTCAGATGGAGGAGCACATCAGACTTCCAATGCATGGTATGTACGCCCAAATGAAGATGGAAAGAATGTATATTCTCTCATTTACAATACAAACTGCATGGGATATGAGAATTTGTACGGTGATAAGTATGAATGGTTGTCAGGTGTTTCTTTGCCTAACACGAATGCGCAGGAACAATATAAGTTGCTTATCGAAATGCCAGATGGAAGCACTAGAAAGGTAAAGTCTGGAACTGTTGATGGATATTGTACAGGTATGTATCATCAGAAGTATATGGATGTTGTTGGTGTTAATTCTCAGAAAGGTAGTTCAACTACTTATTATTGTGATGTTTTTACATCATCAGGTACAGCAAACCGTGTGGTGTGCCGGTCGGGCAGCTACTCGTGTGCGGGTGGCGGTGTCTCGTGCGCGGTTTGCGGCGTCGATTCCTCGTCCACGAGTACGTATGTCGGCTCGCGTCTCGCCTTCAGGGGCGAAATCGAAGAAGCGGAAAGCGTGACTGCGTTTAAAGCGATAAAAGCGATTTTGGCATAATATGATTTAGGAAGGTGACGTAGTTTTTTACGTCACCTTTTAAAAACGGGCGTAAGCCCGTCGAAATTTTTTATTTTTTGGATTATGAAAAAAGCATTACATTTGCCACGAGGGTGGATTCCTCTGTACCGTGTGGTGTGCCGGTCGAGCAGCTACTCGAGTGCGGGTGGCGGTGTCTCGTGCGCGGTTTGCGGCGTCGATTCCTCGTCCACGAATACGAATATCGGCTCGCGTCTCGGAATCAATCAGAAGGAAATAATGGCTTTATGCCAGGAGGATGAGCCTCAACAAAAGCGGTATTTGTACCGGAAAGTTGAAAAAAAACTTGAATGGGTAGAGTTTGGTAGGGATTTTTCCCGAAGAAGTTGGGCCCGGTGATTGAAGGCATGAAGAGAATAGGTAACATCATGAGTGAGGTTGTTGAGTATTCGAACATGTATGAATCTTACAAACAGGTTCTTCGTGGGACAAAAAGGAAACAGTCTCAGTCAGGCCAGCGTATTATACAGGATACGGAAAGAATACTTACGGGATTGTCCGAGTCTCTTGCGGACGGGAGCTTTGAAATATCTGGATACAAAGATATAGATGTTGTTGAAGGTGGAAAACTTCGACATATTCAGGTTTTATCTTTGAGAGAAAGAATAGCTATTAATGCTGTAATGCGTGTTGTTGATAAACACTTGTTACCACGTTACATAAGGACAACTTCTGCGAGTATCGTTGGAAGAGGTATGCACGACCTGATGAAGTATATCAGGGATGATATACGTAATGATGTGGATGGTACAAGATACTGTCTGAAAATGGACATTCATAAATTTTATGAAAGTATAGACCAGGATGCAATGATGGATTGCGTAAAACGTGTGTTTAAGGATAAGATTCTGATATGCCTTCTCGATAAGTTTGTCCGTATGATGCCTTCAGGTATCAGCATTGGACTTAGAAGCTCGCAATGCCTTGGAAATCTTCTTCTGTCTGTTGTTGTGGATCATTACCTGAAAGATGAGTTAGGTGTGAAGTATTATTACAGGTATTGTGATGATATGGTTGTTCTATCTTCAAATAAGGAATATTTGTGGTCCATTTATAACGTAATAAAGGAAAGGCTTGATGGAATAAATCTTGAGATAAAGGATAACGTCAGGGTTTTCCCGACAGAACAAGGGATAGACTTTATAGGCTATGTTATATTTCCTGACCATGTATTGCTCAGGAAGAGAATAAAGAAAAAGTTTGCAAGAAAAATGCACGAAGTAAAAAGCTCTAAGAGAAGGGATGTGCTTATTGCTTCTTTTTACGGAATGACCAAGCATGCGGATTGTTGTAGATTGTTCAAAAAATTAACAAATAAGGATATGAAAAAATTTAGTGAAATGGGAGTCGTATATACTCCTGCAGATGGAAAGAAACGGTTCCCTGGGCAAACGGTATCTCTTAATAAGTTGACTAATCTTGAGATAGAGGTACATGACTATGAGACGGACATTAAGACATCTGAAGGAGAAGGACGGTATCTTGTGTCTATTAGGATAAAGAAAACCGGAGAATGGAGGAAGTTCTTCACTGCATCGGAGGAAATGAAGGCAATCCTTGACAAAATTTCTGACATGGAGGATGGCTTTCCGTTCGAGACAGTACTGGAACCTGAAACCTTTGACGGAAATAAGGTTAAGTATAAATTTACATAAAATGAAGAGAGTAGAAGGATATTCTGATATTAGGTTACTTGAATGTACAAACCCAGTTAAGAACAAATGGCGTCTAAGATTTGATGTTGTTGCAGGTGAAGATGGGGCATGCTCATACATGGAGGAGGAACTTGACCATAAGCCTGATTCTGAAGAAATACGCTCTATCGTATCTCAGTGGTACAATTCTGAAACAGATAAGAAGATACTTTCAGGATTAGAATATGAAGGTCATACTGTATGGCTGTCGAATGAGAACCAGTTCAACTACAAGGCAGCATATGACATTGCCGTTCAGACTTCCGGACAGAATCTTCCAGTAACTTTCAAGTTAGGTACTGATGAGGAGCCATATTATAAAACATTTGAGAATCTTGAAAGTTTACAGGATTTTTACTTGAAGGCTATGAATCATATACAGGAATCGTTGAAAGAAGGATGGGAGAAAAAATATTCGTTCAATGTTGAATTATATATTTAGGATTGAGTTATGTGTTTGTATATCAGTGATATTTGATTAGTCGTGATTATAGGATTTTCTAAAAAAAAGATATGATATAATATATTCAATATCTTTGTGAAGGCCCTCAGATAATGTATTGTGCATTGTCAGAGGGCCTTTTGTTTTATTAAATCTTATTTTATATGAAGGAATTAGATGATTTGATTAAAAAGGTAGGGAATGACAAGGTATTGCATTTCCTTGGAGGAGGGTGGATTTGCGCAGTTATCACTTTTGTATCAATTCTTCAGGAGGGTGATTTAGACTCATGGGGAAAAATATCATGTGTAATAATTGGCACAACGGTAGTGGCTTTTCTGTCTGTTGTAAAAGAAATTATCATGGATGATAAGGCTGACTGGTTTGATGTTCTTGCGTCTATTGCTGGATGTGTGACGATTTTTGCTGCTGTTGGAATTGGTATTTTGTTTAATAATTTATCTATGTGATATGACTGTCCTATTCTTAATTTCATTGTTTGTTATTGCGATTTATATCGCTGTAGTAATTGTAAAATCAGGAGTACCTTATTCAGTTTCGGATACTTATTACAGGATTGAGCACAAGAAGTGGTTTACGTTTGTTATGCTTGCAACAGGGTTTTCATTGCTACCTGTTGCCCTTGAAGTAAGTTCGGAATCATCACAGTTCTTGATTTTCCTTACCATAGTAGGAATTACTTTAGTTGGTATTTCTCCGAATTTCAAGGGGGAAAAATCTGAGCGTAACGCTCATTATGCTGGGGCAATTATGCTTCTTGTATTTTCACAGATATGGGTATGGCTTAATTTCAAGTGGATTCTATTGCTTTGGCTTGTGTATGTTGGCTATATTGCGTATAGCCTTATTAAGAAAAAGTCAAGTTCTAGTTTTTACAACGATCTTGTAAGCTTGAAACCGGTATTCTGGGCTGAGATGGCATTGATTGTTTCAACTTATATTGCGGTTTATATTAAATTATGAAAGATATAGTGTATAGCTTTATCAGGGAGCACATGATGATGCATATAGTATTGATTGCATTATCTTCTGCTGCTACACTAGGTGCAATGGCAATAGATTTTGTTTTCGGGCTTATTAAAGCAAAAAAGAGAGGTGAGGCACGCACATCTACTGGATACAAGAAGACCGCAAGTAAAGCGCAGAAATATTTCAGTCCGTTCATGGTGCTTGTGTTTATAGACCTTATCTGCTGTGTAGTAATACCATTTCCGGTGTTTAGTATGCTTTGGGCAGCTTATTGTGTGTTCTGCGAGTTTAAATCTGTAAGGGAAAAAAGCTGGCAGAAAGCCGAATTACGTAAGGCGGAAAAAACCATGTCTGTTATTATTGAGAATAAAGATGATATAGCAAAATTGGCTGCCCAAATTTTATTTGAGACAAATAAAAAGGAGGAGGAGAAGAAATGAATAAGATTGATGCGATAGTAGTCCATTGCTCTGCTACAAAGGCCGGGCAGGACATCGGTAAGAAGGAAATCACACAGATGCACCTTCAGCGTGGTTTTTCCACGATTGGGTACAATTTCATTATCCGGCTTGACGGTACGGTAGAGGTTGGACGCAGCCTTACCATAGATGGGGCACACTGCAACAGCAAGGGTTTCAGCGGCATTAGCTACAACAAGCATTCCATCGGCATCTGCTACATTGGTGGACTTGATGCAAACGGAAAGGCAGCCGATACCAGAACTCCGGAACAGAAGAAGGCGCTGGCAAAGCTGATTAAGGAACTCTGTACTAAGTACCAGATTGTGGAAGTGCTGGGCCATCGTGACACATCGCCTGACTTGGATGGGGATGGTATCGTAGAACCTGAAGAGTGGACAAAGATGTGTCCTTGCTTTGATGTAAGGTCTGAGTATCCTTTTATTCCTGAAATCGTAGTCAAACCATGAAATACTTACCATATCTTTTAATAGCTGTACTGGCTTTTTGTTTAGGCTGGTGCAGCCGTTCGCCAACTGAATGCAATATCGGGAAGTCTGATACCGTTACATCGGTACATATAGTTACAAAGGTAGATGTGGATACTCAGTATATTCTGTCTCCACAGCCTTATCTTGCCTGGATTGACAATTCAGACACAATCCATGTGAGCGATACCTGTTGGCACCTGCGTGAATATAAGGAGTACCAGGATAGCAACTACTACGCAAAAGTTAGCGGTGTAGCACCACGCCTTGATGAAATCCTGGTTTATCCGCGTACCATTTACCAGACTGAATACATTTATCGTGACATCGTACAAAAAAACAAACGCTGGGGGCTTGGTCTATCTGCTGGCTATGGTATCGGTAGAAACGGTTTATCCCCTATCTTGGCTGTAACGGTAAACTACAATTTATTTCAATTTTGATATACAATATTTTCCTATAATTATACACGACTTTTCTCAGAAATTATATAACATCTTTGCAGTGTAGAAGTTCGCTTTTATTAGCAAACAAAAGCCCAGACCAGATTAATATCCGGAAGGGGCTTCTTTATGACCAGCCTCAACAACACTAATAATCAACTTCACTGGCTGGTTCTATTTGTGTTACTATGTTATCTGATAAAAGTTCGGGAATAGGCATAAAAAAAGTGAGGGGAACCACCCCCTCACTAAAAGTCAAACCAAAATCAGGGCCACTGCCCTTCATTATGGTATTGCAAATATACGAATTATTTTTTATGAACAAAAAAATCCCCGCATCGGCTTAGTGCGGGGACATGTCAAACAAAGTCACTTAATTAAATTTAAGCGAAGCCGAAGTATTTTTTATTGTATTGCTTATGTCTTCCAGTGCATTCAGGAATGTTTGAAATTCATTCTGTGTGAACTTTGCAGGCTTTCCATTTACAGTATATCCATTTATTCGCTGGTACAGCCAGTTCCGGCTTTTTCCAAAGTATTTCTTTGCTATGTAGCTGAATGAGATTATATCAGGAAGTTCCCCCAGCTTATCCTTTAGTATAGTTTCTTCTGCCCTGGTAATAAAATCCTCGCAAGCCTCAACTGTAGCTTGAAGTCCGGCTTTGGAATCTGCAATGTACTTGTTCTTTTCTTCTTCACTCATTGAGGATAGTTTCACCTTCATTTCCTTTTGGAAGGCAAGTTTTTCCTCAGCAGTCTTTAGCTCTTTGAACTTCTCAAATGCAGCCTGCATGTCTGCGTTAGGAAGGTATTTATCCATATTATCCATCATAAATCTATTTTTAATGCCCTCCCAGTAGGGAGGGCTGTTTTTTTACTCTTTTTCCAACATCTTTCGGATTTCGTTCATCCGATCAAGAATATCATTAACCATCTTTTCGTATTCTGATTTATCAAGAACTCCGTAGGTTGAATGAAATTCGATTAGCAGTTTGAGATTCTTGTACTCTTCTTCTAGCTTTTTCCTTTCTTCATTTTCCATGTTGTTTTAATTAAGTGAATAACTCTTTGTTTGACACTACAAAGATAATAAGCATTTGCATATTATCAAAATATTTCGGTGTTTTTTTACGTCAGATTATCAAGAATTTCTCTGATTGCCTTGTCTGCATGTTTCTTCATAATGGATACATAGTTGAATATCGGCCGGCTGTCTTTCATTGATTGTCCGATGCAATATTCGAGCGTGGACAATGGAATACCTAAGTCGAATCCGTGTTGAACGAAAGACTTACGGGCTGAATACAGGGTAAAATAATGCTTAATTCCGCCAATTTCTGCCAGTTTCTTAATCTTTCTTGCAAGAACATTGTAGCAGCTTACATAGCTTGAATAACGGCCGAAAATGAGTTTTCCTGATTTCTTGTCCATGTATCGTTGTATGATTGGCTTTGCCTCATCAGGAATAGAGAAGTTCACCGCATTGTCTCCCTCTTTAGTGTGCCTGGTCTTTTTTCGGACATAGTATATTTCATCTGTATTCCGGAAGTCGTATTCCAGCATATCAACAAGATTCATTCCGGCAAGATAATAAGTCAGCATGAAAATGTCACGTACTACTGAAAGGCTGTGTGTGTCCAGTCTGGCATCACGTATTTTCTTAAGCTGCTCTACTGTTATGTACGTGTCCCTTTTCTTTGCTGACGGAACTTTAGCCGTCACGAATGGGTCCACGTCGAATGACACATATCTCATTTTCACTGCATAGTTGATGATTACTTTCAGAAGAGTAATGTATATCTTAATACTTGTCTGGGAGAGTTTGTCTTTCTGAAGGCTCATTAAGTAGTTGTTGATCCGAATTGGAGTGATGTGTTCCATTAGAGTATCATTACCGGCGAAGTCCATGTACCTGTTAGCTGCAAGCCTGTACAGCTTGTAGGTCTTTCCTCTGTCATCCTTGTCAATCTGTGATAGATATTCGTCTGCTATTTCAGAGAATGTCCTGTGCTTTTCTCCCGAGGTTGGTGATTTGATTGTCTTGATAAGCTGGCTGCATGTAAGGCTGTCTGCAAAAGGAATGTTTGACGCTCTTTCTTCATACGCTGACAGCAGCTTCATGAGGTGTATGTTCAGCCTTTCCTTGTCTGGTCTTTTGACGATTCTTCCGTTGCTTATTTCTTTCTCTGAGTCTATCGTTACATCAGTCGGGATGTATCTTGTTTGCCGGCAATGTGTAACTGCTATCCTTACAGTGTGTTTATTGTTTTTTAAGATTAAATTCGGGACAATTGTTAAAAAAAATGTTGCCATACTGGTTTATATTTTAAACTGGAATAAAAGTGGAATGAAATACGCCCAAAAGTGAGGTTTTTTCTATCATTCACACGTTACAAATTAGATTGTGAAAAGTTCGGTATGTATCCATAACTGTTTGAAAACCAGCAATAAAAAAGATACTCCCGCTGAACACTTTCAGCAGGAGTATCACAACACAAAAACTAAACTAGACTTAACTAAACTATTCTAAAAGAAGTTTCACAACTTCCGTTTTATTATGTACGTCACAAATATAGGGTTTAGATTGATTGTCTCCAAAGAAAAACAGTAAAAAAAACGATTGTTTCAAAAAAAAAGGTTGAAAATACAACAAAAACTCAAATAGTATGTTTGTTAACATAATTTTGGAGCTCTTGTTTGTAGCTGTCCGATATAGGGATGTAGTCCTTTCCAAAAACAATCCTTCCTTTTTCTATGATTTTTATTTTTTGTTTTTGCACAATGAAAGACCGGTGAATCCGGATAAACCGGTTAGCCGGTAGTTTGTCTTCCATCATTTTCATACTGACCAGTGAAAGTATGGGGCGTGGATTATCTTCCAGATGTATCTTGATGTAGTCTTTCAATCCTTCAATGTAAAGAATCTTATCCAGTTCGATTTGAATCAGCTTATAGTCACTTTTCACATAGATATACTTCAAGTCATCTGACGATTGTATGTCGGCTGGTGATGTTTCGGCCTTTTGAAGCAGTTCAAACCATTGCACCGCTTTGTTGACAGCTTTCATAAAATCTGTATAGCTGATAGGTTTGAGCAGGTAGTCAAGGGCATTTACCTTATATCCGTCTAATGCATATTGTCCGAAAGCTGTGGTAAATATGATACGCGTATTTCCTGGGACGATTTTGGAAAATTCCAGTCCGTTCAATTCCGGCATTTGAATATCCAGGAAAATAAGATCCACGGGATGCTCGGTCAGCAGCTCCATAGCCTGAATGGCACTGGAGTATGCACCACACAGCTCGAGTGATGGCGTTTTCTTTACATAACTTTCCAGCAGGCCGAGTGCCAGAGGTTCATCATCGACAATAGCGCATTTTACTATCATGGCAGTATCTTTTTATTGTTGTCAGGAATTTTAATGGTCAGTATGGAACTGTATTCTTTCTGGTTCGAACTGATTTGCTGGTGCCATTCATAGCGTCCGGCATACAGCAGTTCCAGTCTTTTGCGTACTTGTTCCAGTCCGATGCCCGAACCACTTTTATCCATTGCGTTCTTCGGATAATTGCTATTTCGTATTACGCAATGGATTTCATCATCCTTTTCTGTTAGCGTAATGTCTATAAAGCTGGGTTCGGTAGGAGAGATTCCATGCTTGAAGGCATTTTCAATAAGTGAAATAAACAGCAGCGGAGCTACCGGGCTTTGGCTGTCTGGTCGGATTTGAAAATTTGTATTGATTTTGACTGCAGATGAAACCCGGATTCGCATGAGTTCGATATAGTTTTGAATAAATTCCACCTCTTTAGTCAAGGGAACAAATGTTTCCTGATTATCATACAGAACATAACGCAGCAGTTTACTGAGCTCTTGGATGGCTTGCTGTGCTTTTTCCGTATCAAAGGCCGTCAGGGCATAAATATTGTTCAGGGTGTTGAGCAAAAAATGCGGATTCAGCTGGTTGCGCAAGTTTTTCAGTTCTGCTTCTGTTCGGCTTTTCACTGCTTCACGGCGTTCCAGTTCCGTGGCACTCCAACGCAGACTCATACGGATGGCTACACTTAATCCTACGGTAAAGATCATGCTCGTGATGTCCCTTATATAAAATATGTATTGAGGAGGTAAATGAGGACGTCGTGGAGCCGGGGGAGGAAAGGCTATGATATTATGCCAGTAGCGGAGCCCAATGGATACCACTAAAATAAGGAGGATATTCAAGAGAATAAACTGTCCCGTATGTTCCTTAAAAAGAACTTTAGGAATAAATAACAGGTAATTGATATAAAAGATAACGAAGAAAGAAAGAGACACGCCAGAATGGTTGATAAACTCTCTCCAGTCGATACTGCCGCTGTCATCTTGGGTAAAGAACAGTGGAAATCCGAAAAACAATCCCCAACATATAATGTGGATTGTCAATTCAAGTAAGCGGTGCTTGTTGTGAGTTATATGAACCATACGGAATTGATTTAAAACAAAGATACGATTTTTTTTAATAAAAGTCCGGCTACCTCAAGCGGTTTATGTTGGGAAACATTCACTGCTGAATGGCAGCCGGACAGGAAACCAAAGTTATGAAGAACAAAGTAGTTCCGTTATTTATTCATAGCGCAGTGCCTCAATCGGGTCAAGGTCAGCCGCTTTTTTAGCCGGATACCAGCCGAAGAATACACCGGTAAATGTACAGACGGCAAACGAAAGCAATACGCTCCAAGGCTGGATGAAGACAGGCCAGTGAGCCACACTCTTGATGATGAAGCTGGCACCGCAGCCCAAGATTACTCCAATCAAACCTCCGGTGATACTGATCAGGATAGATTCTATCAGGAACTGCGACAGAATATCAATTCCTCTTGCACCTACAGACATGCGAAGTCCGATTTCACGTGTACGTTCTGTTACACTCACATACATGATGTTCATGATACCGATACCACCCACTACCAGTGAGATTCCGGCAATGCAGGCCAGCAAGGTAGTCATCAAGTCGGTTGTGGTGTTCAGCATGGAACTAAGTTCCTGCTGTGTACGTATGGTGAAATCATCGTCGTCTGCTTCCTTCAGTTTATGCTCACGTCGTAAAATGTTTGTGATTTCATCTACGGCTTCTTCCGTCATGTCTTCCGTCAAGGCAGAGGCAAAAATACCGCTCAGGTAAGTTTGTGCCAGCAAACGTTTCATTACGGTGGTGTAAGGAGACAATACCACATCGTCCTGGTCCATGCCCATAGAGTTGTATCCTTTGGATTTCAGCACGCCCACTACCCGCAAAGGCACCTGGTTGCAGCGGATAATCTTTCCAATCGGGTCCTGACCGTCGGGGAACAGGTTGTCTACAATTGTTTTACCGATGACACAGACTTTGGCAGCTGTACGTATATCCTCTTCAGTGAACATCTCACCTTGTTCTACGGTGAGCTGGCGAATCGTAAGGTAGCCGATGCTGACTCCGCTGACAGAAGAAGGGTAGTTGTTGGAGCCCGAAATCAACTGTCCGGAGGCAGAGACATTCGGACTGATGGCCGACAAGTACATGCACTCGTCGCGCAGTGTTTCATAATTCTCCAGTTTCAGTGTCTGCATGCTCGAAGGGTCCTGCCGGACTCCACCTCTCATTTCAGCTCCCGGATGAATCATAATCATGTTGGAGCCCATTTCAGAAATCTGCTTCTGGATGCTTCGTTTAGAGCCTTGTCCGATGGCCAGCATGGCAATGACAGAGGCCACACCGATGATGATTCCTAACATGGTCAGGAACGCACGGAGCTTGTTGTTGGCCAAAGCTCTGAAAGCTATTTTAAAAAGGTTTGTTCCGTTCATAAGTCATTTCTTAATTAGTCACGTCAATCGTCGTCATTTTTCGGCAGGGCAGCTAATGCTTCTGCAGCTGACAGAATATGAGGGTTGGTCACGTCTTCAATGACATGTCCGTCACGCAGGCGGATATTCCGGCTGCTGTATTGTGACAGTTCCGGATTGTGTGTCACGAAGATAATGGTACGTCCTTCCTGATGCAGTTTCTGGAAAAGAACCAGAATCTCAAATGAAGTACGTGTATCCAGGTTACCGGTAGCCTCGTCTGCCAGGATTACCGCCGGATTGTTGACCAGTGCGCGGGCGATGGCCACACGCTGCATCTGTCCTCCTGACATCTGGTTGGATTTATGTTCCAGACGATCAGCTAGTCCTACTGCCTTCAGGGCTTCAATGGCACGCCGACGACGTTCGGCAGCACTGACTGAGCTGTTGTACATCAGAGGAAGTTCCACATTTTCTATGGCTGTAGTTTTCGGCAGTAGGTTGTAGTTCTGGAATACAAATCCGATTTTCCGGTTACGCAGTACTGCCCTTTGCGGCTTGCTCATGGTGCGTACGGATACTCCGTCAAGCAGATACTCTCCGCTGGTGGGTGTATCCAGGCATCCCAAGGTGTTCAGTAAAGTAGATTTTCCTGAACCGGATGTTCCCATGATGGTGACGAATTCTCCTTCCTGTATGCTGAATGAAACTCCGCGCAAGGCATGGACCGTTTCGTCTCCCACCTGGAAATTCCGTTTGATATTTTGCAATTCTATGACAGTCTTTTTCATAAGAGTATCTCCTTATTTCTGTTTTTTCTTGTCACCTCCCGGAGGGCCTGGCATGAACGGGCTTCTTTCGCCGCCAGCCATTTCATCAGTATTGTTTTCGAAGCCTTTCAGTACGGTTTCTGTTACGATAGGAGTGCCTTCGCTTAGTCCTTCCAGAATTTCAGTATGACTTCCGTCGCTCAGACCGATTTTTACAGGATGTGCCGTGAATCCGTTGGCGTCCATAGTCCATACCTTGTGTGCACCTTCGCAGTCTGTAATAGTCTTGTTACCCACCAATTGTTTTTCCGGTGTAAAACGCAGTGCCTTGTTGGGTACCGTTATCACGTTGTCACGGGTGTCGGTGTAGATGGTCACGTTGGCAGTCAGTCGGGGTTTCAGTTTCAAATCCGGGTTGTCGGCAGTAATTACCACTTCGTAAGTGACAACTGTTTCGCTACTTGTGCTGGTACTGCTTGAACTGCTGCTGTTTACACTACCCAAGCGAATCTGGTATACCTTTCCTTCGAACACGTCATCAGGATAGGCATCTACGGTAAAGGTTACTCGGGCACTGTCTTTTATTCCGGCAATGTCGGCTTCATCCACATCGGCTACTACCTGCATTTTTGTCAAGTCGGCCGCAATGGTGAACAGTGTCGGAGTTTCAAAACCAGAAGCTACGGTCTGTCCTTCTTCCACGTCCTTGCTCGTTACGATACCATTAATCGGAGAAGTGATAGTGGCGTATGAAAGATTCCGTTCCGCTTTGGCTAAGGCTGCTTGCGTCTGTTCGTATGTACTTTTAGCACGTTCATAGTCGTACACACTTTGTTCGTAGTCTGTTTCGCTGATCAGCTGTTTCTCGTGTAGTGCTTTGTTTCTCGTGTATAGTTTCTTCTGGTAGTCGTATTCGGCCTTTGCGCCGTTGTATGTAGCTTGCGCTGATTGTAAATCGCTGAGCAGCGTTACCTTATCCATCTCGGCTATCACTTCACCCTGCTTTACTACGGAGTTATAGTCAATATATATCTTGTCAATGATACCTGAAACCTGAGTACCGACCTCTACTTCAGTGACCGGTTCGATGGTTCCTGTAGCTGTAATGGAATTGCTGATATTTCCTCGTGTAACTTTTTCAGTCACGAAGTCTACCTTGCCCTGTGCATTCTTCTTTCCGAAAATCCAGAATCCTGCTACAGCCAGCACGAGTACGACACCGGCTGCCAAAATTATTTTTTTCTTGTTCATATTGTTTGGTGATTATAATTCAATGTCTTTTCCTGCATAAAAATCGAGTAATGTACGATTCAAAATAGCCATATACTTAGCCTGAACCCGTTGCTGCTGTGCACTGAGCAGGTTATTTTTCTCGGTCAGCAGTTCAACCGTATTTTTCATGCCCAGTCTGAACTGTTCACTGACCATATCAAAACTGGTCTGGCTGCTTTTCAGTTTCACTTCGGCTGCTGCATATTGTTGCTGTGCATTGAGCGCATCCAGCCAGAGCGTTTCAATCTCGGTGTAAAGCCCTTTTTGCTTGTCCTGTAAGTTCAGCAGTGAAGAGTTGTATTGGAACTGAGCTTTTTCTACCGCACTTTTGGTCTGTCGGTTATTAAAGATAGGTACACTCACCGTAAGGCCGATGATGTTGTTCCATCCGTATTTCATCTGTTGTGCCCAGTTGTTCTGGCTTGCATTATTGGTTGTACTGGAAGTAGATGCCGACAGGCTGATACTCGGATAATACCCGCTTTTAGCTGCAGAAATAGCCAACTTGGAATTGTCAATACTCAGCTTGCTGCTTTGTATTTCCGGACGGTTGGCCAGTGCCGTTTGGTAAACCTCGTCTTGATTGGGGAGCAGCTGCATCACTTTTTCATCGTCAAGTACCGGAAGTTCCAGCTCCATTTCCATGTTTCCGTCCAGTTCCAGCATTTGCTTCAGTTGAAGTTTATAGTTTCTCAGTGAGCTTTCGGAGGTTACCAGCTGGTATTGGTCATTACCGACCTGTGCTTCCAGTTGGGCCAAATCTGCTTTCGAAATACTACCCTGATTAAAAAGTTCTTTCGCGCGTTCATAGGTAGCTTTACTTACTTCCAGCGTACCCTTATTAATGTTTACTGATTCATCTGCATACAGAATCTGCAGGAAAAGTTTGGTAATCTCTTCCTTGAGCGTATTTTCCGTTTCGGCTACGGTCAGTTCCGCTATTTCCTGATTCTTCTTTTGCTGTTTGATGTTGTTTAGGCGCTGTCCGCCGTTCCATAGTGTCCATTGTGCAGACAAGCTGTAGCTGCCGTTATAGGTAGTTTTATTGTTACTGCTGATGATTTCAGTACCACTGACTGTGGCGCTGTTTTCCTGATAAGGACGGTTCACGATGTTGTGTCCGGTGTTGAACGAGAGGCTTGGAAAGAGTGCAGCCTTTGCTGTCTTTACATCCACTTCGCTTTCCTGTAAGGAAATCTTGTTCTGCTGTAACTGGATATTTTTCTCCAGCGCATAGTTTATGCAATCTTCAAGCGACCAGGTTTGTTTTTCCTGTGCATTTGCCGACAGGAAAGTCGCGAGCGCGGCGAAGAAAATGAGTTCTCTTTTTTTCATATTTCGTTTAATTTTTACATTGCAAATGTATTTCATAATAAAAAAAGAGGCAAAATAGATAGATTTACCCACAGAATATCTCGATAAACCCTTGTTTTTTCCCGATAAAGTACTTACTTTGTAATCATTATAAAAATAGATTATGATTAAAAAGAATCTCATTCGTGTTTTTTATTTTTATCGTGATGGTTTTCGGGAGATGACCTGGGGACGTGTCCTTTGGGCGATTATCCTGATAAAGCTTTTTGTCATGTTTTTTGTGCTGAAACTGTTTTTCTTCCCTTCCTTCCTGAAAGGAAAGACGGAGGCCGAGAAGCAGGACTATGTGGGACTGGAGTTGACAAACCGGATGGCAGAATAATTATACCTTATTTATATTAGTAACTGATAAAGTAATTTCTTATGCTTGAAACAATCGACACTTCAATGATTGACTGGTCGAGGGCACAGTTTGCCTTGACCGCCATTTACCATTGGCTGTTTGTACCGCTGACTTTAGGGTTGGCTGTGATTATGGCTACAATGGAGACATTGTATGTACGTACAGGAAATGAATTCTGGAAGCGTACGGCAAAGTTTTGGATGAAACTGTTTGGAATAAACTTTGCCATTGGAGTGGCAACCGGTTTGATTCTGGAGTTTCAGTTTGGCACGAACTGGAGTAACTATTCCTGGTTCGTGGGTGACATATTCGGTGCTCCGCTGGCCATAGAAGGCATTTTAGCTTTCTTCATGGAAGCCACTTTCGTGGCTGTCATGTTCTTTGGATGGCACAAGGTGAGCAAAGGTTTTCATCTGGCTTCTACCTGGCTTACCGGTTTGGGAGCCACGATTTCTGCCTGGTGGATTCTGGTGGCTAATTCCTGGATGCAGTACCCGGTGGGGATGGAGTTTAATCCGGAAACCATGCGCAACGAAATGGTTGATTTCATGGCAGTGGCCTTCTCGCCAGTGGCAGTGGTGAAATTTTTCCATACTGTATTAAGTAGCTGGATGCTCGGAGCCGCTTTCGTCATCGGAGTCAGTGCCTGGTATCTGATTCGTAAACGTGAAAAAGAATTTGCACTTGCCAGCATGAAGGTGGCAGCAGCAGTCGGATTGTTTGCTGCCCTGGTAACAGCCGGTACAGGCGATAAGTCCGCGTATCAGGTGGCTCAGGTACAACCTATGAAATTGGCCGCAATGGAAGCGCTTTATGAAGGAGGCACGCATGAACCTCTGACGGTGGTAGGCTCCATCAAGATACCCGAAATGCTTTCTTTCCTGGCTACGCATAGCACGGCAGGATATGTGCCGGGCATCAACAACCTGCTGGAAGGAGGCTATACATTACCCGATGGTTCAACGGCTCTTTCGGCAGATGAAAAGATGGTGAACGGCAAGAAAGCCATTACTGCACTGGCCGATTTCCGTCGGGCAAAAGAAGAAGGTGATGAGGCTTCCATGCAGATTGCACGCAGTGCCCTGAAGGAATACATGCCTTATTTCGGCTACGGATACATTCAGGACAAGGAAGACCTTGTACCTCATGTCGGTCTGCTCTTCTGGTCTTTCCGTGTGATGGTGGGGTTAGGTATGTATTTCATATTGTTCTTCCTGGTTATTTTACTCCTCGTGTGGAAAAAGCGGTTGGCTGAACTCAACTGGTTGCACTGGATTTCCTTGTGGAGCATTCCGTTGGCTTACATTGCCAGTCAGGCAGGATGGATTGTGGCCGAGATGGGACGTCAGCCCTGGACAATTCAGGATTTGCTGCCCGTCAATGCGGCGGTGTCAAAACTGGAAACGGGCTCCGTGCAAACCACTTTCTTCATTTTCCTTATCATGTTTACCGTGCTGCTTATTGCTGAAATCGGTATCATGGTAAAAGCCATCCGTAAAGGTCCGGACGAAAAATAAACTAACCGATACATCATTTTAAAACTGAAAAATATGGATTCAACTTATATATTCTTGCAGCATTACTGGTGGTTTCTGGTTTCCTTATTAGGAGCCTTGCTGGTCTTTTTGCTGTTCGTGCAGGGAGGAAACTCTTTGCTCTATTGCTTGGGACGTACCGAAGAAGAACGTACGTTGCTGGTTAATTCTACCGGACGTAAATGGGAATTTACCTTTACCACCCTGGTCACTTTCGGAGGAGCCTTTTTTGCTTCTTTCCCTTTGTTCTATAGCACCAGCTTCGGAGGAGCTTACTGGTTATGGATGATTATTCTCTTCAGTTTTGTGCTTCAGGCTGTGTCCTACGAATTTCAGTCGAAACTCGGCAACTGGCTGGGTAAGCGTACCTATCAGTTCTTCCTGGTGCTGAATGGCATTGTAGGTCCACTATTGTTGGGAGCGGCTGTCGCTACCTTCTTCAACGGCTCCAACTTTGTGGTGAGCAAAGGAAACCTTACCGATGAAATGATGCCGGTCATCAGCCATTGGGGTAACGGATGGCATGGACTGGATGCGTTTGCCGACCCGTGGAACCTCATTTTAGGATTTGCGGTGCTCTTCCTTGCCCGTTTGTTAGGAAACCTCTACTTCATTAATAACATCCGTCATGAAGCATTGAATGCCCGTTTCCGCCGTCAACTGATAGCCGATGCGGTGCCCTTCCTTGTATTCTTCCTGGCATTTGTGATTCGCACCTTACTGAAAGACGGGTTTGCAGTAAATCCGGAAACGGGGCAGATTGTGATGGAACCTTTCAAGTATTTCCATAACTTTATAGCGATGCCTTATCTGCTGGTGCTGTTCCTGTTAGGAGTAGTCGGGGTGTTGTATGGTTTGGGAAAAAGCATTTTCTGCAAGGCCTATACCCGCGGCATCTGGTTTGCCGGTGTGGGTACGGTGCTGACGGTACTGGCCTTGCTGTTGGTTGTAGGTTATAATCATACCGCTTATTATCCTTCTACAGCCGATTTACAGAGTTCACTGACCATCGCCAACAGCTGCTCCAGCCAGTTTACTCTGAAAACCATGGCTTATGTATCTATTTTAGTTCCTTTTGTACTGGCCTACATTATTTACGCATGGCGTGCCATCGACCGCAAGCCGCTGACCATGGAAGAAATCAAAGAAGACGAGCATAGCTATTGATTCATGCCGTCTGTAACAGCGTATAATACACCGTCGTCCGAAGCAGAAAATCGGACGACGGTTATTTTTTTTTTCAGAAAAATGCAGAAATCTCACGTAAAAATCTTTTCTGGTTCGTATATAGCTTTATACATTTGTAATTATTGAAGCTTGAAGATATGAAAAGACTGATTTTAACCGTACTATATGTTTTCCTGTGTTTGGGGATGCAGGCAGCCGCTTCTTTCCCGTTCCGCCATATCGGTATTCGTGACGGACTTCCCGACAATTATGTGAAAAATGTATTCGGGCTTCCCGACGGACGTTTGGGAGTGCGTACGACTTCTTTGCTGAGCTTTTACGACGGAAAGAACTTCATCAACTATCCGTTGTGGAAGGCTCCGGTCTATGGCATTGACCAGGAATCAGTCATTCCTCTTCAGTACCTGGATGCCGATGGAAGAATCTGGCTGAAAGAAAAAGGAAATTTGAAAATCTTTGACTTGGACAAGAGCGGATTTATTCAGCCGGATACGCTATTAGCCGGATGGGGCGTAAAAGAAAAGATTTCAAATGTGTTCATCGATTCCAATCTTCACGCCTGGCTGGTGACAGCTTCTCAGCGTGTACTTCTTTATGATACAAAGAACCATCAGTTGCAGACCATAGGAGAAGACCGGCATTTCCTGAATGGAAATGGTACGCTGATGGCAGTGGAGTCATACGGTAATGTGAGCTGGATGCTGCATGAAAGCGGTTTGCTGCGTGCCTATGACCGGAATCAGAAGAAATTTATCCGGCAGGAAACCTTCTTGTTAAACCGATTGAAGAGTGACCAGCAGGTATTAATCCGGATGCTGGACAGCGGTGACTTCTGGATTGCCTGGAATGAGGGTGCAGGATTTTATATGTGTGCCACGCATGAGTGGAAAGAAATCCCTATACAGCCTTCAAAATATATTTGCATAAACTCTTGTGATGTGGATAAGTCGGGAAATTTATTCATAGGCACTACTAGGGATGGAGTTTATTTTATTGATAAATATAACCTTTTTGTATTGTCTGCTGATCCTTTCTTATCCACATTGGAGGGAAGAGGAGGTACAAATGTACACAGCATATATGTAGATAAACAGAGTGGAACCGTATGGGCTGGATTGTTTAATAGAGGACTGGCTTATTTTCATTCCAGTATGAATAATTTTACGCTTTACAATAAAAGTAGAATAAAGGGAGACTGGGAGAGTGAAGACGTGTTGTGCATGCTTGAAATGGAAGATGCTTCTATTTTGATAGGAACTGATAAGGGACTTTATCAGCTTTCTTCAGACAGAACGAGAGTAACTTGCCCGTATAAAGAGCTATCTACTCAGTCTTTTCGTGTGGCATTCAGGGATTTGAAAGGCAGAATCTGGTTAGGAACTTATCCGGAAGGACTTTATTGTATTGATAATGGAAAATTGTCGCATTATAAATTCCCGGCGCGTAAAGACATGGAGGTGAATGCCATTCGTGCTGTGGTGGAAGACGAACAAGGAAACTTGTGGGTTAGTGTAGTTGGGGGAGTCGGATTGTTCGACCCTCGTACGGGTGAGTTGAATTTGCTGAGAGATAAACATCCGGAGTTAGCTCGATTCAGAATCGCCAATGCACTGATATTAGATTCTTCTGGCAGATTGGTGGTGGGGGCAGACAATGGAATTTATTTTTATGATATAAAGAAGGATAGTATTTACATTCCCGGAGATACAAAGGAGAATGATCCGTTTCAGATTTTAGCAGGCGAGAAATACAATTGCATGTTGAACGATAGTCGCGGATTGCTGTGGATGGGTACCCAGTACGGAATAAAAGTGCTTTCGCCAGACCGGAAGATTGATGTGTTGGGAGAAGAGCACGGATTTGAAAATCTGACCATTCAGGCCATGCAGGAAGATTATAATAACGAGGTATGGATTACTACTATCAATGCATTGTATAAGGTAAGTGTAGCGAAAGAAGGCGGACAGAATGAGTATCGTGTGGTTTGCCTGGACCGAAATCATAGTCGTGAATGGGATGACTTGTATGAGTTTTGTTCCATGCGGACCCGAAAAGGAGAACTTTGTTTTGGAAGGATGGATGGATTTTATTTGTTTTCTCCTGAAAATGTGGTGTTTACTCCTTGTGTTATTTCTCCTTTGTTTACCGGATTCCGTTTGTTCAATGAATCGGTTTCGTGTGGAGAAGAATATCATGGAAGGGTTTTGTTTGCTCAGTCAATCGACAAGGTACGGTCGGTAACACTGAATTATGATGAAAATTTCCTGACCTTTGACTTTTCCAGTTTGAATTTTGTAAATCCTTCGCAGACTTATTTCCGTTATCGTTTAGAGGGAGCTGATAAAAAGTGGAATGAAATAGTTTCCGATAAGGGGCAGGGAAGCGTAGTGTATAATAATTTGTTGCCGGGTGAATATACGTTTCATGTGATGAGTGCTGGAAACGATCATGTATGGAGCCCGGAATCCATTTTTCAAGTGACAATTCTTCCGCCATTTTGGGCTACGGGTTGGGCTTTTGTACTTTACTTTTTATGCCTGATAGGGGTAGTCATTCTAGGAGTGAGGTATGTGTATCGGAAAAATAATCAGAAACTGATTCGATTGAAAGAACAGCAGGCAGCCCAGCAAAAAGAGGAGCTGAATCAGTTGAAGTTCCGGTTCTTTACCAACATCAGTCACGAGCTTCGAACTCCGCTTACTTTGATACTTACTCCATTGGAAGTACTTCGGAAGAAGGTGAGCGACGAGCAGGTACTTCGTCAGCTTGATACGGTCTATAAGAATGCACAAGAGCTATATACCCTTGTCAATCAGTTGCTCGATTTTCGTAAGATGGAAATGAAAATGGAAAAACTTCATCTTACCGCTGGCGATTTGGAAGAGTTTGTGTCAGCATTGTATGCTAATTTTCAACCCTTTGCCAAGGAAAAGCAGCTGGATTTTCGTCTGGAGCTTTCAGCAGCTCATTGGTATATGAATTTTGATCATGAAAAGTTGCATCGTATTCTCAATAATCTGCTTTCGAATGCATTCAAGTTTACGCCGGAAGGAGGGCGTGTAGTGCTTTCTTTGTCAGCAGAGGAAGTTGAAGGGCATTCTTTTGCCAATATAACAGTTTCAGATACAGGAATTGGCATATCAGATGAGGCATTGAAGCATATTTTTGAGCGCTTTTATCAAGTACAGCATCCGGACGACAGCAAGGTTGGAAGTGGAATTGGGTTGCATTTGGTGAAGGAATATGTAGAGTTACATGAGGGAACGATTCGTGTAGAAAGTCAGCCGGGAAAAGGAACGTCCTTTATTGTACGAATTCCGATGGATTTGAAGATGTCAGAAGAAACAACTTTAGCTTCGGATACTTCCGATGACCGGAAAAAACTTTTGATAGTGGAAGATAATCAGGACTTCCGTCATTTCCTCAAGGAGCAGCTTTCAGAAACGTATCAGGTAATTGATGCACCAGATGGAGAAGAAGGAGAGAAACTTGCTGTCGAACAGAATCCGGACTTGATTATCAGTGATATAATGATGCCGAAAGTGGACGGGCTGGAGTTGTGCCGCCGTATCAAGCACAACGTACAGACATCGCATATCCCGGTTATCTTGTTGACAGCCCGTAGTGGAGACGAGGCAAAAATCAGCGGTTATGCGGTTGGGGCAGATTCCTATATATCCAAACCTTTCAGCTTTGATGTGCTACTGGTGCGTATCAAGCAGCTTATCGAGCAGCAGGAAGGGCGTAAGAAAGAATTCCGTAGGACGTTGCGTGTCAATCCTAGTCGTATTACGATTACTTCAATTGATGAACAATTGATTCAGAAAGCGTTGAAACTGATAGAAGAGCATATCGATAATTCGGAATATAATGTAGAACAACTTAGTGCAGATATGGGAATGAGTCGCATGAATCTTTACCGTAAGTTGCAGGCTATTACCGGACAGACTCCGACGGAATTTATCCGTACCATTCGTTTGAAGCGGGCTGCCCAACTTCTTCAGGACGGAAAACTGAATGTGTCGGAAGTGGCCGACCGGGTGGGATTCAGTTCTTCCAGCTATTTTACCAAGTGCTTTAAGGAGCAGTTCGGCGTATTGCCTACGCAGTATTCCGAGACAGATGAGCCTGGTAAAACAGATGAAAAATAAGGCTTCCAAAAACGTAAGTGCGTTTAGGTTCAAACGCAAGTTCGTTTTATTTGAAACGCAAGTACGTTTTGATTAAAACGCAAGGACGTTTGAGTTGAAACGCACTTGCGTTTTTTAGTGAATATATGGTTGTTTGTTTTACACTTTTTATTATCTTTATTTTCAGGCTTTAAGTAGAAAATTCTATATTTGTATATTCTTAATGCAAATCTGATAAATACCATGAAAAAACTATTTTTGCTGGTTGTGCTTTGGCTTTCTTTGCTGACAGGAATACAGGCACAATTTCCTAAGGCTATTTTTCCCGGAGATTATCCGGACCCTTCCATTCTGCGCGATGGGAAGGATTACTACATGACACATTCTCCTTTTTGTTATGCACCTGGATTTCTTATTTGGCATTCCACTGATTTGCTGCACTGGGAGCCGGTCTGCAGAGCATTGTCTGAATATGAAGCTTCGATTTGGGCACCCGACCTGCTGAAATACCAGAACCGTTACTACATTTATTATCCCACATCTACGGGCGAAAACTATGTAATTTATGCCGACAATATTCGCGGTCCGTGGAGCAAACCGGTAAAACTGGATGTAAAAGGCATTGACCCCGGTCATGTGGTAGGTGAAGACGGAAAGCGTTACCTATTTACCAACAACGGCTGGATTACCCCTTTGAGTGATGACGGACTGAAAGTTACCGGAAAGAGCCGGAAGGTGTACGACGGTTGGGAATATCCGGCCAACTGGGTTACAGAAGGGAAGGATATGTACCTGGAATCTCCCAAGCTGCTTTATAAAGACGGATATTATTACATGATGTCGGCCGAAGGAGGAACTGCCGGACCGGCTACCAGCCACATGTGTGTGGTGGCACGTTCCAAATCGGTGTTCGGGCCGTGGGAAAATTCCCCTTATAACCCCATTGTACATACTTACAGTGCCAGTGAAAACTGGTGGTCAAAAGGTCATGGTACCCTGGTAGATGACGTGAACGGTAACTGGTGGGTGGTGTATCATGCTTACGCCAACGGCTACCATACGTTGGGACGCTCTACCTTGATTGAACCGATAGAATGGACCAGCGACGGATGGTGCCGTACCCAGCAGGAGGCTGTCTGGTTAAGCGAAAACAGACAACCGGAATGGAAGATGGAACTGTCGGATGATTTCAGTAAACCGGAATTGGACATTCAGTGGACATTCTGGAAGGAATATGCCCCCAAGGCTTTGACATTTACGGAAGGAGAAATGCAGGTGAAGGCCAAGGGACGCACTCCGACAGACGGTCGTCTGCTGCTAGTTACAGCTATGGATAAATGCTATGAAACGGAAGTCGAAGTGAGGTTGGGAAATGGAAACATCGGAGGCCTGCTGCTGTACTACAATGAAGAGGCCTACGCGGGAGTGTCATCCGATGGAAAGAATTTCACGGTGTACAGGGGAGAGGAAAACCCTCTGACGGTAGCCAATAAAATAGGTAAAAACTTCCGGGTGAAACTGCTGAATCAGGGAAACCGCCTGAAAATGTCGGTCAGTGCAGATGGAAAGTCCTGGGAGGTGCTTGCTCAGAATGTGGATGTTGCTCGTTTGAATCACAATGTGTATAAAGAATTTTACGCTTTGCGTCCGGCCTTGTTTGCTGCCGGAAAAGGAAAAACAGGTTTCCGCAATTTCCGTTATCGGAATGCTATTCCCGAAGAAAAAGACATGGGAGCCTATCTGATGGTTTTCCATCGGGATGAAACACACGGTTTGTATATGGCAGTAAGTCGTGACGGATACACCTTTACGGCAGTCAATGAAGGAGAGCCTGTGCTGGCCGGTGACACGATAGCCCAGCAGCGAGGTATCCGTGACCCTCATATTTTCCGTGGACCGGATGGTGCCTTTTATTTAGCTATGACCGACCTGCATGTATTCGGTTTGCGCGACGGTTATCGAAAAACGGAGTGGGAGCGCGGACCGGAATACGGCTGGGGAAATAACCGGGGACTTGTATTGATGAAATCCTGGGATTTGATTCACTGGAACCGGGCAAATATCCGTTTCGACAAGCTTTCTGCCGGATTGAGTGAAGTTGGTTGTGTATGGGCACCCGAAGTGGCATACGATGACAAGAAAGGCAAACTGATGATTTATTACACCATGCGTTTCAAGAGTGAGGCCAACAAATTGTACTATGTGTATGTGAACGATGATTTCAATAAGATAGAAAGTACACCACAGATTTTGTTTGAGTATCCGATGGACGGTGTGTCTGCTATTGATGGAGACATTACCAAGGTAGGCGATAAATATCATTTGTTTTATGTGGCACACGATGGTGTAGGTGGTATCAAGCAGGCGGTGTCCGACCGGATGAACGGTGGTTATGTGTATGATGCCCGCTGGTATGACTTTGAACCCAAGGCATGCGAAGCCCCCAACGTATGGAAAAGGATTGGAGAGGACAAGTGGGTGCTGATGTATGACATTTTCAGCATCACTCCTCATAACTTCGGTTTTGCAGAAACCTCCGATTTTGTACATTTCAAGAACTTGGGGCACTTCAATGAAGGAGTCATGAGAACCACAAACTATACTTCGCCCAAGCACGGAGCGGTGATTCATCTGACAAATGAGGAAGCTGACAATCTGGAGGAATACTGGAAAACGCATCAGCGGAAGTATGCTCGTGAAACATTCCTTCGCCAGCAAGGCCAACACACCGATAAATGAGAAATAATAAATAGTAAAAATGTAAAGTAACAACGTAACAGGAAGCCGCAGGAATACTCTCAGAGGGTGTTCCTGCGGCTTTTTTTGTCTTTCAAGACTCTATTGTTACAAAATTTATAGTTCTTGTTACCTCCTTTTTATTCTATTTGTATATATGAGTGTATTTTTGTGTACAGAAAAACAAAAAGATATGAAAGACACTTCATCACATATTACTGTTCAGTTTCTGACGGAGACATACACGACTTACAGGCCACTGGTGTTTCGTTACATTTCTTATAAATTGAACGGTTGTTTGGAAGCAGAAGACTTGGTGCAGGATGCTTTTCTCCGTTTGCTGGAATATCGTTCCATGCTTCGTCCTGAAACTATTCGCTCGTTTCTTTATACGATAGTTCGCAATATTGTCATTGATTATCTTCGTCATCAATATAAAAAGCAGGAAGTTCTGTCGTCCCTGCAAGACGAAATTTCTAATTCAGTATGTGATATAGAAAATACAATCATAGCAAGAGATATTAGACATTTAGAATTATCTGTCGTAAATCGTCTTTCAGGTAGGAATAAAGTGGTTTATTATAAATCTCATTTTGAAGAAAAGACAGTATCTGAGATAGCGGTAGAGCTGAATCTTTCTAGACGTACAGTAGAAGGATACTTATTGTCGGGAAGGAAGGTGATTCGTGAGTATATAAAACAATGTATATAAGATTAGTTAATTTTTAATTTATGAAAAATGATTCTTTGTTTTTATCCAAAAAGGTCTTTTTCTCAGCAGTAATTGCTTCTGCGCTTTTTTGGGGAAATGAGAGCCCGATGTATGCTGAAGTGCAAAGTATGCAAACAGTAATGCAGTCGGTGGTTGTAAAAGGACAGGTGGTAGACCTGAATGGTGATCCTGTTATTGGAGCAAGTGTACTTGAAAAAGGTACAAATAATGGGGTGATAACGGATATAGATGGCAACTTTACATTGAAAGTTGCCAATCGGAATTCGGTTGTGGTGGTATCGTATTTGGGATACAAGGCCACAGAGGTAAAAGCTTCAGATAAAAAAATTAGTCAAATTACTTTGAGAGAAGACAGTGAGATTTTGGATGAAGTGGTGGTAGTTGGTTATGGTACGCAAAAGAAAGCAACTCTTACAGGTTCTATTGAGCAGGTTAATGGAAAAGCATTGGAAAGTCGGGCTGTAACCAATGTGGGACTTGCTTTGCAAGGACAGACTCCAGGTTTGACTGTAACTCGTACTTCACCACGTCCAGGTAATGAAGATATTAGTTTTCAGATTCGTGGTACTACGTCTGTTAATGGTGGTTCTCCTCTTATCATAATTGATGGAGTGCCTGCACTGAACAATCAGTCTTTCCAGAATATGAACTCTGATGATATTGAAAGTATCTCTGTGTTGAAGGATGGTGCGGCATCTATTTATGGTGCTAAAGCAGCAAATGGTGTGATTCTTGTCACAACCAAAAAAGGTAAGGGAAAATTGACTGTGGATTATAACTTCAATATGCGTTTTAATACCTTGGGTATCACTGGATATTCTTCTACAATGCAGCAGTATGCTCAGATGTGGTTAGCAGCCAATGATGAAGAAGAAGTTGAAGACTGGTGGGCTTGGGTTTCAAGAGAAAACATGGAAAAAATGGCGCAAGGTATTGAAGGTATTTATCCTACACAATATTATGGCGATATTTTTATTGGAAATGCCAACCGTATTGATGAAATGTTTGCAACCAGATTTTCTTATCAGCATAATTTGAGTTTGTCTGGAGCAACCGATAAATCTGATTATCGTATATCTCTTGCCTATGCAGACAATCAAGGAAACTTGGCAACAGCGTATGATGGACAGAAGCAGATTAACCTTCGTTTAAATTATGGAAATCAACTGACGAAATGGTTGAGACTTGAAACAGCGGCCAGTATGATTAAAACAGATACAGAAGGGCCTTCTGTGGGATTGGATGCTTCATTGTATGCACAAGAAATGCCTTTATTCCCAGCTAAGAACCCGTATGGACAATGGTATGCAGATTATGGAACTGTGGGTGACAGACAGCCGGCTGCTGCTACGGCAGATGGGGGACGTGATAATAAAACTTCTTTGATCAGCCGTGTGGATGTAAAAGCGATTGTAGATATTTGGAAAGGCTTCTCGTTTGAAGGTATGGCTTCTTTCCAGAATGAAGAATTTAGAAGAGAACGTTATGTTGTTCCTGTACAGACATACGACTGGTTTGGTAATCCTGCGGAACAAGTGGTATCAGTAACAAAACCTACATTAAGTACTACCGATCCATCTAATTTGGCTCATAATAATCCTGGTTATCTGACTGTAGCAGAAAACTACTTTTATCAATATTATTCTGCATTGTTGAAATACAAGAATAAATTTGGTGACCATAGTGTGTCGGCCATGTTGGGTATCAACGCAGAAAAAAATCAGGTGAAGAAAGTGGCTGCCGGTCGATTGAACTTTACGAATGATGGAGTGTATGACTTGAATGTGGCAGATAGTGATATGATGGGAACCAGTGGTGGAAAATATCATAATGGTACTTATTCATACATTGCTAAAGTGAACTATGACTATCAGGAAAAGTATTTGCTGGAGTTGATGGGACGTAGAGATGGAAACTCCAAATTTGCAGATGGGTATCGTTTCCAGAATTATGGCTCATTCTCTTTAGGATGGGTATTTACTCAGGAAAAATTTTTACAGCCTATCACTTCTTTCATAGGACTTGATTTTGGTAAAGTACGTTTGAGTTATGGTACTTCCGGTAATGATGTCGGACTTGGAAATTATGATTATGTTTCTACTATTAATCAAGGAACAGCTGTGTTAGGTTCACCGGCAACATCGGTTATTGCCACTTCATTGAATAATTCCGGTTTGGTTAGTTTGACTAGAACATGGGAAAGAGTTGAACAGAAGAACATTGGTGTGGATTTGAATTTCTTAAACAACCGCTTGGTGTTTAACTGGGACTACTTTATAAAAGAAAATAAAGGAATGCTTTCATCAGTTTCTTATCCTTCTGTGTTGGGAGGAACAGCTCCGAAAACCAATAGCGGACATTTAAGAGTGAGAGGTTGGGAAGTTGCTTTAACCTGGCGTGATAAGGTGAAAGATTTCAATTATTTCGTATCTGTAAACTTGAGTGATTCCAGAAGTAAGTTGATGGATTTGGAAGGCGCTGATACTTTTGTAGCGGGTAAGAATGCTACGTTAAATGGCTATCCTTTGAATGCCTGGTTCCTTTACAAGACAGATGGTTATTTCGCTTCACAGGAAGAGGTTGATGCATATTATGCAAAATATGCTAATAAAGGTGGTGATATGGCTTTATTACCTTATGGTAGTCAGACGGAGCTTCGTCCAGGAGATATTAAGCGCGTAGATATGAGTGGAGATAAGTGCATTTCAGCTGAAGGTGGAGCTTCAAGTGACTTGATTTATATGGGAGATGCAAATCCACATTATATGTTCGGTATTTCATTGGGAGGCGACTGGAAAGGTATTGACTTCAATGCTTTATTCCAAGGAGTAGGAAAACAGATGATTATGCGTCAGGGCTGGATGGCTTATCCGTTCTCTGCGGGCTATACAAATCAGAATCCAAGTTTCTTAGGTAAGACATGGACTGAAGAAAATCCTAATGCGGAATATCCTCGTCTGACAGTGTATAAAGATAGAGCTGCATGGAACTATTTGAATAATGATTTTATGCTTCAGAATAACCGCTATATTCGTTTGAAATCTTTGGTTATTGGTTATACATTGCCAAGAGTATGGACGTTAAAAGCTAAAATGGAAAAAGTAAGAGTTTATTTCTCAGGTAATGACCTTTGGGAAGCTACCAGCATTAAAGACGGTTTCGATCCGGAAATGGGAGAAATGGCTCAGAATACAGGGTATCCGTTTGCAAGAACATGGTCATTTGGTGTGAATGTTACTTTTTGATAGATATAATAAATGATAATAAAGAATATGAAGAAAATATATGTTTCATTGCTGGCAGGTTTAATGTTGGGATTTACAAGCTGTGCTGATACTTTTCTTGACCTTGAACCTTTAGACCAACGTACAGACGTGATTTATTTTGGAAAAGCTGCTGATTTTAAGGATTATGCATCTTCTTTTTATGGTCAGTTGTTAGGATGGCGCACTCCGTATGGAAGTTTCTCTATCTATAATTATATGGATTCTTCGTCTGATTTGTCATCTAATTTTCTAGCATCTTCCGATTTAGGTCGAGGCACTATTGTGGTTTCTTTAAAAGACGATCGATGGGATAAATGTTATAATTATATCCGTACGGTAAATATATTGTTGAATAAAGCAGAAACTTATTCTGGAAATAAAGACGAAATTGCTCAATATGTATCAGAGGCTTATTTCTTTAGAGCTTACAATTATTTTATGCTGTTGAAGACTTTTGGAGGAGTTCCTATTGTGAAAACAGTGTTGGATACTGATTCACCAGAACTGACAAATGCTCGTAACAGCCGGTATGAGGTGGTAGATTTGATTTTGTCAGATTTGACTGAGGCAATTAAAAATCTGCCTCTTGAGCAAAATTTGTCAAGTACTGATAAAGGACGCGTGACAAAAATGGCGGCAGAAGCTTTTAAAGCACGGGTTTTGCTTTATGAAGCTACCTGGAGAAAATACAATGGGACATCTACAGATTTTAAAGGTTCTGCTGGACCTGCTAAAGATCAGATAAATGAGTTCCTGGATGAGGCTATTACTTTGTGTGAGGATGTGATATATAATGGAGGTTATCAAATCTGGAATCAGAACAGTAATACTAAGATTCCTAATCAAAGCAGTTATTTCTTGTTTAATTTGGAAGATGAGGGAAGTAACCCTGCAGGTTTGACTAAATCTTCAAACAATGAATTTATATTGTATGGAGTGTATGATTATATTTTGCGACAAGGTGGGGTAAATTTAAGCCATACGGTAGCTTCTATGATTCCAAGTCGTAAATTTGTGGATATGTTTTTATGTACAGATGGTCTACCTATTAAATATTCAGATTTGTTTCAAGGATATCATAATACGGGAGATGAGTATAAAAATCGAGATTACCGTTTGATGAACTATACCAATCAGGGAGTTGATCCTGAATCTGGATCGGTTGTTTTGGATAGAGGATTGGCAGGATATAATTGTTCTAAATTTTATTCTCATAATTATCCGGCATATCGAAAAGAGAAAGAGGAGTCAGCCAATTATCCGGTGTTACGGCTGGCTGAAGTGTTCTTAAATTATGCAGAGGCTTGTTATGAACGTAATGGAAAGGTGACTGATGAACAGCTTTCTGGTATTAATCAATTGAGAGCAAGAGGTGGTGTAAGGGCGCTTACCAATCAGTTTATAGAAGAATGTCAGGCAAAAGGATACGAAATGGATATGCTTTCGGAAATACGACGTGAAAGAGCTTTGGAATTGTTTATGGAAGGATTCCGTTTTGACGACTTGAAACGTTGGGGAATAGCAGAGCAGGAATTAAATCAGTCTCGTTTAGGTATGGTTGTAGGTGGAAATGGCTATGAAACAGAGTTTAAGGCTGCAGATGGAACCATAAAGACGGCAATGTATAAACCAGGAACTTTCCCCTGGGGAGAAGAAGAAGTGGAAACAGGTGATGGAGTTTTGAATTGTGTAGTAATTAGTAGCAAGTCTAATCATTCATTCGCGAAAAAACATTATTTGTGGCCTATTCCTCAGCAACAGATTAACTTGAATTCAAATCTGGTTCAAAATCCTGGATATTAATAAAAGTAATAGTAAAATAGATTAATATGAAACATAATATGTGGAATAAAATAGTAAGATATTTTGCGTGTGCATTGGCTGTTTTCTCAGCAGTGGGCTGTGAAAAAGATGCAAATATCAAGCAGTATGTATATCCCGTACCGGAAGTAGAGAAAATCTCTCCGGACGCAGGATATGTGACTTCTCAGGTAATTATTTACGGAAAAAACTTTGGAGACAGAACAGAAGTTGTAAAAGTTTTATTCGGAGGTATTGAAGCTGAAAATGTTTTATCTTGTAAAGATAACTGCATTGTAGTGGAGGTTCCGGAAAAAGCATTGACTGGTGATGTTGAGCTTACAGTATGGACAAATACGGTGGTTGCTGGTAAGTATGAGGTATGGGCTTCTCCTGTAGTTTCTGAGTATACTACGGCTTCAGGTACTGTAGTGGTAAATCCTGGTGATGAAGTCGTTATAAAAGGTGAGAAGTTTGGAAAGTCGGAAGAGGATGTATATGTGACTTTTGGCGGAGTGAAAGGAGAAGTGACTTCGTGGTCAGATACAGAAGTGAAGGCTGTAGCACCTGCTGATTTCCCGACTGGTGCATTGGTTCTGAATGTAAATGGGTTAGACATCAATATTGGTGGTATCTTGAATCCTACGAAGAAGGGTGATGTGACGATTGCCTATCTGAAGAACTATGAGCAACCATTTAAGATAGACCCGAATATGACGGATGCACAAAAAGGTGTTTCTGCTTCAGTTTGCTTACCTGCAGATTGGATTGTAAATGAAGCAGGACGTTCTGCATTGAACAATGGTGCTACAGAGAAAGTAGCTGGTTTGAATAATGATAATCTTATCCTGCAGGCAGGCTGGGATTGGGGTAATTTTACCAATGGTAAATTGTATCAGACCACAACTTTACCTAAAGGTAGTTATAAATTGACTGTCAACTTTAAAGAATATGGAGTGAAGGCTGGTTCTTCTTTGTGTTTTGCTGTAGCTGCTGGTAATGAGGTTCCTGATGTAGATGATGTGACAAGTAATTCAATAGCTTATCATGACTTTGGAACAGGTGAGAATAAAACACCATCGGAATGTGTGATAGAGTTTGAGATTACGGAGGACACTCAAGAAGTTGCATTAGGATTTGTGGCATCATTTAGTGCAAATAGCTGGTTTAGAGCGACTGGACTGAAATTGGAATTGAAATAATAAACCAGAATTTTATTACTTAATAAAGAATAGATTATGAAAAAAATATTATTTGTTTTACCTTTTCTGATGCTGGCATTCTTGTGGGCATGTGACGACGATGCAGAAATAGTACGGATGGAAAATCCGGATCCCAATGCGACTATTACTTCTGTTTCTCCTCAGAGAGGATTGGTAGGTACTGTAGTGACAATTGCCGGAACAAACTTTGGAGCAGCTTCGCAGCTTGTGCAGGTGTATTTTACAGGAGTTGAGGAAAGTGTTCCGTTATTAAGTTGTGAAGATAAAGAGCTTCAAGTGGCCGTACCGGAAGGAGCTCAAACAGGTCCTTTAACAATCGTAGTGATGGATCAGAAGATTGTGACAGATTTGGAGTTTGCTGTAACTCCAGATCCGGAAATGGCTTCCGTATCTGTTCAACAAGGCTATGCAAGTGATGAAATTGTGATTACTGGTAGTAATTTTGGAACTACAGTGGAAGATGTCCGTTTGTATTCTGTGATAGATGGAGAAGAAATTGAATTTGAGATTCTTTCATGTACGGATACGGAAATCAAGGCTAAAGTTCCTGCAGTGTCTGAATTTGGGCAGTTTGATTTGAATCTGTCTGTTTTAGGCAGAAGTGCAGTGAATAAATTGTCATTCACTTACTTGGAACAGGCTGCTATAACTTCTGTTACGGTGGAAAATCCTTTGATTGGAGAGTTTGTTTTTGCAGGTGATAACGTAATTGTAAAAGGTACGGGTTTTGGAACTGTAGTTGATGAGGTAGAAGTTACAATGGGTGGATTGGCTGCCACTGTAGTTTCATGTACAAATGAAGAAATTAAAGCTCAGGTGCCGGACGGATTTACCGGAGGTGCAGTTACAGTAACTCGCAACAATCGTCAGGCAGTTTCAGAGAAGGAATTGCAGGTATTGGCTCCCAATACTGATATAACTAGTTCTGTTTTGAAAAACTATAAGCAGCCGTTTAGTGCTAAAGCATATAGCGAAGGACAAGCAGGTGATAATACTGGAGATGTATGGGCTGAACCTACTGATTGGATTGTGAATGATGCAGTGAAAAATATGTATAATAGACTTGGAAGTGGTTGGGCTTCTGCTCCAACAGGTGGACTAAGTACAAATAAGGATTTGTTGACGATTCAAGTTGGCTGGAATAAAGATGTAACGTTTGTGTCAAATGGAAAGATTTACCAGAGTATAAAGCTTCCTAAAGGTCAATATAAAGTGCAAATCGCAGTTGAGGAGGTAACTAATCCCACAAGAGGTACTAGATATTTTGTTATTTGTGAAGGTGAGGAATTGCCGGATAAAGAAGCTTTGGAAACTAATAACATTAGTTATTTAGCTTTGGATACTAAACAGAACTATGAACATATATTTACTTTAAATCAGGTATATGATAATATTTCTTTAGGTTTTCTTGCTAATATAACACAGTCAGAATCTAATTTGAAGGTTTCATCTGTGAAGTTAATTTATTTAGGAAGTAATAATTGAATGAGTAATTATGAATAAACTGTTTTTTATAGCAACTGTAGGTTTAGCATGTATTACCTCTGCTTGCGGAGACGATATTGATCCGATTGAACGTGATTGGATAACAGAAGAAGAGGAGGTTGAAGAAATTCAGCATAATATAGAAATTAAAGATGAAAGTGTAGCTTTTGTTCACCCGGGAATATTACATAGCCAAGAAGATATTGACCGTGCAAAGAATAATGTAGCTTCTCAGACATCTCCATGGATAGACGGATGGAATGCATTGATGACGAATAATCATTTTACAGCTCCGTATAATGGAAGCTTTCAAGGTATTTCTGTAACTCCAAATGCAACAGAAAAGTTAATTCGAGGTGGAAATACCATTTGGGAGTCTGAACCGGATAACTATAATAATGCAGCTAATCAGGCTCACGCTGCATATCATTATGCGTTGGCGTGGAAAATAACAGGAGATGAGGAGTATGCTAAAGCTGCTGTTAATATACTGAATGCGTGGGCTACAACTTGTAAATCGTTGAATGGCGACTCTAACGTATCATTGGCTGCCGGCTTATATGGTTATCAGTTTGCAAATGCTGGAGAGTTGATGAGAGACTATGCAGGATGGGGGGCTGATAAATTTGCTGCTTATCAGAAATGGATGGTCGATGTATTTTATTCTATGAATCTTGATTATTTGACCAGACATCATGATGCGGATATAATGAACTATTGGGCAAACTGGGATTTGTGTAACCTTGCTTCAATCTTATCAATCGGAATTTTGGCTGACCGACGTGACATTTATAATGTAGCGGTAGAATATTTGCTGGAAGGTGAAGGCAATGGATGCCTGAAAAATACAATAGTTCATGTGTTTGATGGAGATGATGCCGGATTAGCTCAGATACAGGAGTCTGGACGTGACCAGGGGCATGCTACTCTTGTGATAGGTCTATTGGGAATCATTGCCCAGACAACTTGGAATCAAGGGGATGATTTCTTTGGATACAATGATAATGTGATTTTAAAGGCAGCTGAATATTCTGCTAAATATAATGTGGCAGGATTGGATGTCCCATTTGTAGAGTATTATAATCGTGTACATGGTTGGCATACAGAGGTCTCAGCAGATGCCCGTGGTACTCAACGACCGATGTGGGAGGTACTCTATGGACATTATGCAAAAGTTAAAAATGTGGAGCCTAAATGGACGCAATATACGTTGATGGGAGTCAATCAGATGAGACCAGAACCAGGTGCTCAAACCGGAGATGGTGGTGGTACTTATGACCTTTTAGGCTGTGGCACATTAATGTATGCAAGATAAATAAATTTGATTGTATTGATGACAGACTATCATGGAAAGTGATAGTCTGTCTTTTAAATTGAAGGATTGCGATGAAGAAGATATTTTTTATATTGTTACTTTTGATATGTGGAGGGGGAATTAATGCCCAGCTTTATACATATCCGGAAGGACTTCGTACCGGACTACCACATAATGATGACTTTACAGTGAGAGTCAGAACAAAAGGTGGAGAATGGAAAGAGACCTTTGAGTATAAGGTTCAGGTGGATATGGACCGGGTGACAGATGCTTCAATGGTACAGTTTGACATGGATGAACCGGTGGAAGTGATGGTGAAGAAGAATAACGGCATGATTCAGCAGGTGGATATTCGTCCGTATTCCAAAAACATAGAATACAAACAGGTGAAAAATTGTATTTTTTTTACTTTGGATAAGCCTCAGTACCTTTCTGTAGAGTTTAACGGAGACCGTTTGAACAATCTGCATCTGTTTGCCAATCCGGTAGAAACGGAAACTTATAAGGAAAGCTCAGAGGGCGTGATGTATTTTGGACCGGGTACGCATCGTCCGGGAGATTTGCCGAATAATCAAATCCGGATTCCGAGTAATACGACTGTATATCTGGCACCTGGAGCCGTAGTGGAAGCTAAATTGCTGGTTGATCATGCGGAAAATGTACGGATTATAGGGCGTGGTATTATTTACAAGGCTATTCGGGGAATTGAGGTGACAGACTCGAAAAATGTGTATATTGACGGGATAACAGTGGTGAATCCAGATCATTATTCTATTTTTGGAGGTGGTTCAAAAGGTATTACCGTGCGAAATTTTAAAGCCTTCAGTTGTAAGGGCTGGTCGGATGGAATTGACGTGATGAGTTGTCAGGATATCGACATAGAAAATATTTTTATGCGTAACAGTGACGATTGCCTGGCTTTCTATAATCACCGTTGGAACTGGTGGGGAGGTACCAATCATGTAAATGTGCGAAAGGCAGTACTTTGGGCAGATATTGCTCACCCGATTAATATTGGCGGGCATGGTGACCCCGAATCGGAAGTAGGTGAGACTATAGAGAATCTGACATTCAGAGACATTGATATTCTGGAACAGGACGAGGATGATTATCCTTATCAGGGTTGTATGGCCGTGGTTTGTGGAGATAAAAACCTGGCTCGGAATATTTTATTTGAAGATATACGCATTGAAAGCATACAAGAGGGGATGATGTTTAACATTCGGGTAAATTACAATCCTAAATATGACAAACAGCCCGGTAGGGGAATTGACGGACTGACTTTCCGCAATATTATGTATGATGGTATCGGAGAAAACAAGTCTGTGATTTTTGGTTTTGATGAGAACCGGAGAGTAAAAAATGTGACTTTTGAAAATATTGTCATTAATGGCAAGAAAATGAAAGACACAAAAGATTTTGTAAAGAACGAATTTGTAGATAATATTGTGGTGAAATAAATAGAGGAAGGCTTATGAGAAGATTTGTTGTCAGTATGTGGCTGTGTGTGTTATGTACCGTTTTGTCAGCCCGTAGTTTTACACATCCTGGTGTGCTTCATAACTTGAAAAGTTTTGAGGTGATGAAACAGCAGATAGAGAAAAAAATAATGCCAGCTTATGGGTCCTGGATGATTTTGAAAGCACATCCTTGTTCACAGTTTGATTATGAATTACGTGGCCCTTATAAGGTGATTTCTCGTGACGGGGAATATGCTTATACCAAAGGTAACATGGAGCGGGATTTCAGTGCTGCTTACCAGAATTCTCTGATGTGGATGCTTACGGGTGATAAAAGACATGCGGAAAAATCGCTGGATATATTGACTGCTTATGCCGATACGTTGCAATACATTCCGGAAACGAATGATGCACCTTTATTGGCTGGCCTGGAAGGTATGAAAATTGTATATGCGGCAGAAATTTTAAAATACACATATAAAGAAGCTGATGCGTCTTCTTTGGCCAAAATCAGTAAGATGATATTGACAGTCTTTTTGCCGGTGTTAGAGAATTTTTATGCGCGTGAGCCGTATACTAACGGTAACTGGGGACCTGTAGCCACTAAAACTTACATGGCTATTGCCATTTGGTCGGATAATGTGCAAATGTATGAGAAGGCAAAAGACTTTTACCTGAATGCGCATGATAATGGTACGATAAAGAATTATATCAGTGGCGATACCGGACAGTGTCAGGAAAGTGGACGTGATCAGGGACATCCGCAATTAGGGTTGGGGGCAATGGCTACAATTTGTGAAATGGCCTGGATTCAAGGAGATGATTTGTACTCGGCATTAGACAATCGTTTGCTGAAAGGATATGAGTATACGGCCCGGTACAACTTGGGGTATGATGTGCCTTATGTGGTGTGGAAAGATATTACCGGTAAATATTCTGACTGGCAGTCTATCTCATCCCATTCCCGGGGAAGCTTTAAACCGGTTTATGAGATAGTGTATAACCATTATGTGTTGCGTAAACACTTGGAAATGCCTTATACAAAGGAAGTCTTGGATAAGATACGTCCGGAAGGATTTGAGAGAGATCAGCCAGCTTTTGGCTCGTTGTTGTTTTGGAATAAATAAAGTTTTATGTTACGTTGGTTATTGAGTGTCTTATGGATATGCGTGCTGACAGGGACAGCAACTGGGGCGAAAGTGGAGGTAGCTGGGGCACCTCAAGGCATCTCCTTGAACAATGACTTTACAGTCAAAGTCCGTCCGGAAGGAAAAAGTAAGTGGGTGCTTGTGCCCACTTACCTGGTGAAGGTGGATGAGGTGCGTGAGACGAAGCACCATGTGGAACATGCTTCCATGGCTACCTTTGATTTTTCGGAAAAGGTGGAAATTGCAGTGACGTATAATAAAGGAGAGATTGATTCGGCTCGTGTACGTCCGTTGTCATACGATATTCCTTTTACGATAGAAGGGAATACGCTTCAATTTTCATTAAAGAAACCGGCCAATCTTTCGGTGGAAGTGAATGGAGATATTTTTCATAACCTGCATTTGTTTGCCAATCCCTTGGATACATTTAAGGTAGACAAAAAGAATCCGGACCTGATTTATTTCGGACCCGGAATTCATCATGTTGAAGGAGGAGAATTTCGTATTCCTTCCGGTAAGACGGTCTATGTGGCCGGTGGAGCCGTAATGATGGGACGGATGCTGATTGAAAATGTGCATGACGTGAAATTGCTGGGCCGGGGCATCATTGATCCGAGCGTGAAGATGGGTATCCGTATCGCTAATTCCCGTAATGTGTATGTGGAAGGACTGGTAGCTACACAATGTGCTACGGGTGGTTCGGACAGTGTTACCATTCGAAATGTAAAAGTCATCAGTTATTTTGGCTGGGGAGATGGGATGAATGTGTTTTCCAGCCGGAATGTATTGTTCGACAGGGTATTTTGCCGGACATCGGATGACTGTACTACGGTGTATGGCACACGATTGGGATTTGAAGGACCAAGTTCGAACATTACCATGCAGAATTCTACGTTATGGGCCGATGTGGCGCATCCTATTTTTATCGGGATTCATGGAAATGTGGACAAACCGGAGATTTTGGAGAATCTGAATTACGTGAATATCGATATTCTGGACCATAAGGAAAAGCAGTTGAACTATCAAGGTTGTCTGGCAATTAATGCAGGCGATGAGAATCTGATACGGAATGTGCGCTTTGAAGATATACGCATTGAAAACTTCCGACAGGGGCAGTTGGTGAATCTTCGTATATTCTTTAATGAGAAATATTGCAAGGCGCCGGGAAGAGGGATTGAAAATGTGGTGTTCAAAAATGTGTCGTACGCCGGTAATCGGGCTGAGATTTCCGTGATTGAGGGATATGATGCACAGCGGAAGGTACGGAACATTCGTTTTGAAAACCTTCGCATAAATGGTCAGATTATCTCCGATGATATGCCGGGAAAACCGAAATGGTATCATACGGGAGATATGGCACGAATTTATGTGGGTCCGCATGTAGAGGGTGTTTCTTTTTTGAATACTTTTGAGAAATAAAAAAGAGTTGACGCTATGAAAAGACAATGGAGAAAAATTTGGTTAGGTTGTATGGGGTTTGCATGGGGTTTGCATTGTTTGAGGTATCCGTGCAGGCACAGACCGGTGATTGGGTGAGTAGTTGTGAAGGAAAGACCTGGACACAGAACAAGGTGAAATTACAAACGAAGGCAGAGGGCACTACTGCTGATTTATCGGTAGATAAGGGAGATTCTGTAGTCGTTTTCAAGGCTTGGGGTACTTGCTTCAATGAGCTGGGATGGGATGCCTTGAATGTGCTGCCCAGTAATGAGAAGGAAGATATTCTGAGAAGACTGTTTTCTCCGGAAGGTGATTTGCGGTTTACGTTGGGGCGTTTCCCGATGAATGCGAACGACTTCTCACGTAACTGGTACAGCTGCGACGAGGTGCCGGGAGATTTTGAATTGAAGCATTTCAATATAGACCGCGATAAGACTTCGCTTGTGCCGTATATCAAGTCGGCCCAGCGTTATAATCCGAACATGACCTTCTGGATTTCTCCATGGAGTCCGCCCAGCTGGATGAAAATCAATCAGGATTATCCGGTGCGCAGTGATAAATATAATACGATGCATCCGGCGAAGGACTATTATTTGCAAGGAAATAAAGGACCTAAGACAGAAGGGGTATTCCCGGCAGAACTGGCTGAAACGGACTTCTTTATTCAAGACCCTCGTTACCTGTCGGCATACGCGAATTTCTTTTGCAAGTTTGTTTCCGCGTATAAAGAGCTGAATATTCCCATAAAGATGGTGATGTTTCAAAATGAATCGTGGGGCTATACGCCTTATCCGGGATGTGCATGGACACCGGAGGGAATTATCCGTTTCAATGTAGAGTATCTGGCTCCGGCACTGAAGAAAGCGCATCCGGACGTGAAATTGTATTTCGGAACCATCAACACAAACCGTTATGAAGTAATAGAAAAGGTGCTGGACGACCAGCGTATGCCTGAAACGATTCAAGGAATAGGACTGCAGTGGGAAGGAGGACAGTTACTGACCCGCCTGCGTGCGAAATATCCGAATTATAACTATGTGCAGACTGAAAGTGAATGCGGATGGGGTTCTTTCGACTGGAAAGCCGCAGAGCATACCTTTCATCTGATGAATCATTATTTAGGAAATGGCTGTGAGGAGTATACTTTCTGGAATCCGATTCTGGCGGATGAAGGAGTAAGTCCGTGGGGATGGAAGCAGAATGCCTTGATACGGGTGGATTCCAAACAGGCTAAGGCTATCTTTACGCCGGAATATTATGCCGTGAAGCATTACACCCGTTTCCTGATGCCGGGTACGAAGGTGCTGGCGTTTAAACCGACGGGTGAGGATAAGAAGCCGGTGTTAGTGGTACAGACTCCGGAAGGAAAAACCGTGGTGGTAGCAGGAAACTTTCAGGATAGTCCGCAGCAACTGACGGTGAAGTTGGGAGAAAAATGGCTGAATGTGACTTTGCAGGCTCATTCCTTTAATACGTTTGAGTTTCAAGTGAAATAAAAATCAAAGAAATTTATATTTTGATTGAGTAGTCGGGACAAGTTATTCGTATTTCTATAAAAAACAATATAAAAGGAATATGAAGAACTTGTCTTTGACGTTGGGATTATGGGTTCTTGGAGCTGCAATGTGTGCGGCAGAACCGATCGAATTGAATTTGTCTTCTCCGGAAGGTACACATAAGGTGAAATTTTATGAGAAAAAATCGGCTTCCGGAGCCAATGTGCTTTGCTATGAGGTAAATTACAATGGGAAACAGGTTGTGAAGGAATCGCAGGCCGGATTGCAACTGGACAATCGTGTCTGGGAAATGGCTTTGGGGATGCGTAAATTGCCTCAGCCGGCATGCTGGATGGACAATCTGGAGGTGGATTCGGTGGCTTACGGTAGTCATGATGCTACTTGGACACCGCTTTATGGGGAACGCAGCTCGGTGCGTGACAACTACAAATGGGGCACATTGTATTTATCGAAAAAGGACGGTTCTGACTACCGTTTGAATGTAGAAGTGCGTGCCTATGATGAAGGGGTGGCTTTTCGTTATTATTTTCCGGAACATCCGAAAGCTATTTTCCACAAGGTAGTGGGAGACCTGACGGAGTATACTTTTCCGGAAGGGACCAAGGCTTGGGCTGAACAATGGGCACAGGCGCATTTTGAATACCTGGATGTGAATGCGCTGAAGAATCCGGTGGAACGTGCCTTGACACTGGAATTACCCAACGGGGTATGGGCGGCATTGACTGATGCCGATGTGGACGACTGGTGTCTGACTAAATTTCAGGCTTCATCTGAAAAGCAGCATACATTGACTTCTGTTATGTACAGTCCGGTGGATATTGTTACTTATTATGCAACGCCGTGGAAGGTCATCATGGCGGCTGACAAACCGGGGGAATTGCTGGAACACAATTATATTATCGAAAATTTGAATCCTCCTTGTGAGATTAAGAATACGGACTGGATTAAGCCGGGAAAAATCATGCGCGAAACCTCGCTTACGACAGATCAGGCTTTGAAGACTATTGATTTCTGTGCGGAACACCGCATCCCGTACATGCTTTTTGACTGGCAGTGGTATATGCCCTGTACCTCACACGATGGGGATGCTACGAAGGTGGTGTCAAAACTGAACATGCCGAAAGTGGTGGCGTATGGAAAGAAGAAAGGTGTAGGTATCTGGTTGTATGTCAACCAGCATGCTTTGCAGAAGCAGATGCGCGAATTGTTCCCGCTGTTGCACAAATGGGGTATTGTGGGAGTGAAGTCAGGATTTGTGCAGTATGCAAGTCACCGCTGGGCTACTTGGTTGCACGACATGGTCCGTCTGGCTGCAGAGAATAACCTGATGATGAATATTCATGATGAATTCCGTCCGTCGGGATTCAGCCGCACTTATCCGAACTTGCTGACACAGGAGGGTATCTTGGGGAACGAAGAGTTTCCGGATGCTACCCACAGTACCATTCTTCCGTTTACGCGTATGATTAACGGGGCCGCAGATTATACTATCTGTTATTATGACAAGCGCTTGAAGAATACGCATGCGCATCAGCTGGCGGCTTCATTGGTGTTTTATAGTCCGTTGATGACAATTTTCTGGTATGACCGTCCTCAATTCTACAACGGTGAACCGGAGATTGAATGGTTTGAAAATCTGCAGACTGTATTTGATGAGTCGCATGTGTTGGATGGTATGCCGGGTAAAAATATCACCATGGCTCGCCGGAAAGGGAAAGAATGGTTTGTGGGAATGCTGACCAACAATGACGGTTCTGTTGAAACTTTGGATTGTTCTTTCCTGGACAAGAATCAGATGTATCTGGCATCTATTTATACTGATGGGGGAGAAGAAGTGAAGACAAAGACGCAGGTGAAATGTTCGTATGTGTTGGTTGGAGCTGGGGATGTGATAAAGTTTGCCCTGAAACCCAGAGGAGGAGCTGCCGTGAGACTGGTGCCGGTGACAGAAAAGGAAGCAAAAGCTTATAAGAAATATAACGGAGAATCATTTTAAGAAATTTTTAGGCTCTTCTTTTAAGTGGAATGGAACCCTGATTCGTATTTATAGACGAAAAGTTTTTAGATAAATGGATTTTTAAGTTTTGGGTATTTTTCTTTAGGTAGAAGATTGTTTTTGAGGGTTACTTAAATTAGGAAAGAAGAATGAAAGGATTGTTTTTTATATTGAGTCTGTCAGTTTGCAGCCTGTTTCATCCAGCGATGGCACAGTATCGTTCTGAGGTATGGGTGTCTGATGAAGGGAATGGCATGTACCGGAATCCAGTGCTTCATGCGGATTATTCTGATCCGGATGTATGTGCGGTAGGAGAGGACTATTTTTTAACGGCGTCTAGTTTTAATTGTACTCCGGGACTTCCTATCTTGCATTCAAAGGATTTGGTAAACTGGAAAATCGTGAATTATGCCTTGAAGAAGGTGGAACCGGTGGAATATTATAATGAAGCTCGTCATGGAAAAGGCGTATGGGCACCTTCTATTCGTTTTCATGAAGGAGTGTTCTATATATACTGGGGTGATCCGGATTTTGGCATTTTTATGGTAAAGACTCGTGACCCGTATGGAGAATGGGATAAACCAGTGCTGGTAAAAGCTGGAAAAGGGATGATTGACCCTTGTCCGTTATGGGATGACGACGGGCGTGTGTATCTGGCTCATGCATGGGCCGGAAGCCGAGCGAAATTCAACAGTGTGTTGACGGTGTGCGAGATGAATAAGGAAGGTACGGCAGTCATTTCGGACCCGGTACTGGTGTTCGACGGAAATGACGGAGTAAATCATACCATTGAGGGAGCTAAGTTTTATAAGCGGAATGGATTTTACTATCTGTTTGCACCTGCGGGTGGAGTCGTTTCCGGATGGCAACTGGTGATGCGTTCGAAAGATGTGTATGGACCGTATGAAGCCCGAATTGTGATGGCGCAAGGAAAGACGGACATCAACGGACCGCATCAGGGAGGATGGGTAGACACTCCGGCCGGAGAATCCTGGTTTTTGCATTTTCAGGATAAGGGAGCTTATGGACGTGTACTGCATCTGAATCCGATGAAATGGGTAAATGACTGGCCGGTAATTGGAGTTGATAAGGACGGCGACGGTTGTGGAGACCCGGTGAGCCGTTATCGTAAACCTAAAACCGATAAAACGTATCCGATAGAAACACCTGTGGAGAGTGATGAATTTGATACTCGTAAGCTGGGGCTGCAATGGGAATGGCATGCAAATTATCAGGATGTGTTTGGCTTTACGACGAATATGGGATATGCCCGTATTTATGGGCATGAACTTTCGCCGCATTTTAAGAACTTCTGGGAAGTTTCGAATCTGTTGATGCAAAAATTCCCGGCAGAGGAATTTACGGCTACCGCTAAATTAAAGGTTTCGGCAAAAGATGACGGACAACTTTCGGGACTCATCATTATGGGCTGGGACTATTCCTGGATAGGAGTGGAAAAGCAGGGAGAAAAGTTCTTGCTGAAGCAGGCTGTATGTAAGGATGCAGAACAGGGTAACCTGGAACAGGTTTCTACATTAGCCGTATTAGAGCCCAGCCGGAAGTTTGAAGCAGGTTTGTTCCCCAATTACGAAAGAGAGATTTACATAAGGGTACATGTGGACAAAGGGGCATATTGTCGCTTTAGCTACAGTCTGGATGGAAAGAAATTTACGGAGGCCGGCACGCTGTTCAAAGCCCGTCAGGGAAAATGGATTGGTGCGAAGGTGGGAATGTTCAGCGTAACTCCTCATGGAAAGGAGCGTGGCTGGCTGGATGTAGACTGGTTTCGTGTGGAAAAATAAAAGAATTTAGATATGAAAATTAGAAATCTGTTGTATGGCATAGGAATCATGGCTTTATCTTCTTGTGCCGGTGAAAAGACTGAAAACCTGGATGTGGATAAAGCCTTGGCGTATTGTGACGTGCAAGTACATCGTGCGCTGGCTGAACTGGAAAAGAACGGGGAGGCGGATTATAGTATGCAGCCTCGAAATATCTTGTCGGGTGAAAAGTTCTGGAATTGCCGGAAGGTGGCTAAGGAAGAATGGACAGGTGGATTCTGGCCGGGTATTTTGTGGTATGATTATGAAGCTACACAAAATGATACGATTCGTGAACTGGCAGAAAAGTACACGGAGTCCTTAAAGTTATTCTCGGAGATTCCGGCGTATGATCACGATTTGGGCTTTCTCGTATTTTGCAGTTATGGAAACGGGTATCGTCTGACGCATAATCCGACTTATCGGGATGTAATCATTGCTACGGCTGACTCGCTGGCTACTTTGTATAATCCGAAAGTGGGTACGATTCTGTCCTGGCCTCGTAACATTGAGATGTTGGGCGGACATAACACCATTATGGACAACATGATTAACTTGGAGATGCTTTTCTGGGCTGCCCGCAACGGGGGAGACCGGCGGTTGTTTGACGTGGCAGTATCGCATGCAGACAAAACGATGGAAAACCAGTTCCGTCCGGATTATACCTCGTATCATGTGGCTGTGTATGATACACTGACAGGGAATTGCATCAAGAAATGCACGCATCAGGGATATGCGGATGAGTCGATGTGGGCACGTGGACAGGCTTGGGCTATTTATGGCTATACTGTGGTGTTCCGTGAAACCGGTGATCCTAAGTATCTGGAATTTGCAGAGAAGTTGGTGGACGTGTATCTGAAGAATTTGCCAGAGGACTATGTGCCTTACTGGGATTTTAATGCACCTGACATCCCGAATGCACCTAGGGATGCTTCTGCGGCTTGTGTGGTCGCTTCGGCTTTGCTGGAGATGTCTGGTTTTTATGGAAACGGGCAAGGGGAAAAGTACAAGGAAGCTGCGGAAAAAATGTTGTGCAGTCTGAGCAGCGATAAATATCAGTCACGGGATACGAATGTCGCTTTCTTGTTACATTCTACCGGTCACTGGCCAGCTAAGTCGGAAATAGATGCTTCTATCATCTATGCAGATTATTACTATATTGAGGCCTTGCTGAGATTGAAGAGAATTAATGAAGGTTTGCGGGCCGTAGAATAAAAATTGGAGTTATTATAAAAAAGCGGGGAGGACGATGTGTTTTGTCCTTCCCCGCTTTTTTATAGACTTGTCTAGGAGTTACAATTATTTCTTTTGTGCATCGGCTTCTTTCAGCATTTCCTTTACTGCTGCTGCAAGCTGTTTATCTTCGCCTTTCAGTGATTTTTCAGGACTGTTGTAGACTTTGATGTCCGGCTCCAATTGTTTGTTTTCCATGTACTGGCCTCGCATATCCATACAACCTACTTGAGGAATACCGAAGACGATGGTCGGGTCTATCTGACGTTCCCACCATACAGCGGTCATGGTGCCCGGAACAGGAGCTCCGATAAGCTTACCGATTTTCAGCTCTTTGTATACCCAGGGGAAACCGTGCGCATTACTGTAATTGTCTTCACAAATCATCACGCAAGAAGGTTTCAGCCATTTGTTGAACGGGTCGCTACCGATGTATTGTCCACGAGGAACAAAACGCTGGTATTCTTTTCCGCTTAACAAAGTGGCCAGGTCGTCGTGCAACCAGCCTCCTCCATTGTGACGGGTATCTACGATAACAGCTTCTTTGTTGCGATTGCGGTCACTGAGCAATTCGCTGTATACATTGCGGAAGCTTGGGCTGTCCATGCCTTTTACATGCACGTATGCAATTCGTCCTCCGGAAAGAGTTTCGACCATCTTTTCATTTTTCTTTACCCAGCGTTTGTAGAGCAATTCATTCTGCTCACCTGCACTGATGGGCTTGATGGTTACCGGGAAGCGTTTTCCGTTTTGCGGGTTGTAGATGCTGAGTTGTATGTTCTTTCCTGCTTTTCCTTCCAGCATAGGATAATAATCTGTATCTTTCAGGATAGGCTCTCCATCAATTTTTTCAATGATACAACCTGCGGTCACATCTGTCTTTTTAACCGCAAACGGGCCTTTCGCGATAATTTCCTGGATTTTCAATCCATCTCCTTCATAGCTATTGTCGAAGAATACACCCAGGCATGCAGTGGACAAAGTGGCTCCCGGAGCATAATATCTGGCTCCTGTATGTGAGCCGTTCAGTTCGCCTAACAGTTCGCTCAGCATTTCCTGGAAATCGTAGTTGTTATTGATATGCGGCAAGAAACGTGCATAACTTTTACGATAGAATTTCCAGTCAGTTCCATGTAAGTCAGCTACATAGAACTTATCGAGTACTTGCTGCCATACATGGTTGAAAATATATTCTCTTTCCTCGTATGGACGGTAATTGAATATCGCTTCAAAGCTTACGTTGTCAGTCTTATTTTTCTCAATATCTATTTTCTTGATGCCTCCGTTGCTGCAAAGGAAGAGTTGTTTGTTTTCCTTGTTGTAGGTCATCGAGCCATATCCGATGTCTTTTAGTAGAAGTTCGGTCTTTTGTTCTTTCAGATCGTGTACCCATAAGTCGGCACCGTCTTCAAAAGAGGCTTGATAGTAAAGCTTGTCGCCGTCAGGACTGAGTACGGCATCGCCTAAATGAGAAGAATTCACGGTCAGGCGGATAATCCGGTCACGGCAGTTTTCCAGGTCGAAGGTGAGTGGAGTGACTTCCTTGTCTTTTTCAGATTTCTCTTTTTTATCTTTTTTCTTGTCGTTCTGCTTGTCTTTCTCTTTTTCTTTATCTTCTTTCTCTTTTACGAGAGCAAATTCTTCTTTGCTAAGGCGGAAACGTTCGTAAGCCTCTAAGTCGAAGAACATGATGTACACATCACTTTCAGCTCCCCAGCTTCCGTGGCTTCTGTATCCGGCACGGTCGCTTTCCCAAATCATGGCTTTTCCGTCCAGTACCCATTTGGCATTGGAATCTGTATATCCGCTTTCTGTCAAATTGTGGATTTCACCATCTCCGGAAGCGTTGACCAGGGCTACGTCGTTATTGTTCCATCCTCCTGTTCCGATGTATCCGCAAAGCAGCCATTTGCTGTCGGGACTCCATTGGAACCACTGATCTCCATCACTGTAAGAGTATTCATATTTTCCATCCATGGCAGTGCGGACAGATTTATCTTTCAGGTTGAGCACTCGCAATGTGGTGCGATTCTCTAAAAATGCAATCTGTTTTCCGTCCGGGCTGTATTGTGGCTGGAAGGAAGTGACTTGAGAATGTGTCAGCTGTTCTTCCTTGATGTCGGTAGCGTAGGTGAACAACTTTTCTTCCTCTTTAGTTAAAGTGGATTGGTAAATCTGCCAGAGTCCGTTTCTTTCGGATGCATATACAATGCTTCGTCCGTCGGGAGCAAAGTCGATGCTTCTCTCTTGTTCGGGAGTGTCTGTAATCTGTTTGGTTGTTGTATACTCAGTAGAAGTGACGAATACATCTCCATGGAGTATAAATGCTACCTCCTTGCCATTGGGGGATACGGCGATTTCTGTAGCTCCGGAAGATTTTATTTGGTGAGCCAGTTCGTTTTCTGTCTGGTCAGTAACGATACGGATAGCTACTTTCTGAGGCTGCTGTCCTTCTTTGACTGTATAGATTTCACCGTCGTAACCGTAGCATAAAAGTCCGTTCTGTGAGGATGACAGGAAACGGACCGGATGCTGAGTGTGGTGTGTCAACTGCATTTCATTGCTTCCGTCAAGGTTGCATTTGAAAATATTGAACGAGCCTGCTTTTTCGCTGAGGTAGTAAAACGACTGGTTATCGTTACTCCATATCGGGTTACGGTCTTCTCCATTGAATGACGTGACTTTCTGGTAAGTACGCTCATTGTTCTCTTTTTTACTTATCCAAATGTCGCGTGTAATGGAAGAAGTATGATGTTTTCTCCAGGGGTCTTCGTACCCTTTCTGGTCGTGATATAGTAAGGTCGTACCATCTTGTGCGACACTGATGTCTTCCATAGGAAGAGAGGAATAGAGTTTGGGACGTCCGCCTTGAGTGTTTATTTCATAAACTTGTGGAAACTGGGCACTGGGGAAGGACAGGTCGGTCGCATCAGGCATCAGGTTGGCCTTGAACAAAATATGTGTGGCATCTGAGAATGTGACAGGGGTTTCATTTCCAGAATGAGTTGTTAGTCTTTTGGAGATTCCTCCGTCTTTGGATACAATGTAAATATCCATGCTTCCCTGGCGGGAAGAGGCAAAAGCAATCTGCTGTCCGTCCGGACTCCATATCGGATGAGTGTCGTATGCCGGATTAGTGGTGAGTTGTCTGGCATTTCCACCAGTGGAGGGTACGGTGTAAATGTCTCCTTTATAACAGAAAGCAATGGTGCTTCCGTCGGGTGAAATGGAGCAATAGCGCATCCATAATGGATTTTCTGTAGCTCCTGCCGTGGTAAATACGGCAAGGGCGGCAAGGAATAATGAGGTTTTCATCAGCGGTTCTTATCTTTTTTTCGATTAAAAAAACGGTGTATGCGTTGGAATATCATGATGCCGGTTTTCAGTCCATCATAAGCGGCTATGCCGGCATTGATGTGCTGCATCATATTCTCCATTTTGTTCTTACTTTTCTGGGGAGAGAATAATTCCTGTGTCAGGAGTTGTATGCGTTCTTTAGACTCTCTTAATTCTTGCTTTTTTTGTGCTCTTAATTGAGAGATGATTTCAACGCTATAGTTGGTAATGGGTTTTATATCGTTCATTATTTTTTTATTCTTTAGAAGCAGGTTCGTCAAGGAATAAACGTGCGAGGAAATGTACCATAGGCTGGAATATCCATTGTTTTCTCATTCGGTAAATGAGTATGGCCAAGAGAAGAACTACCCCTCCAATGATGGCATATCCTCCAATCAGGCTGCCCACAAGAGGAGCCAGTGCGTATACGAGCATGAAGGAAAAATAGAAAAGAGCCATCATGCTCAAAATGATAATGATGAGTATAAGGATTAAGGTCGATAGCAGGATAGTGAGCTTTTCTACCAAATCGAGTTTGACATATTGACCTTGAAGCTCAATGTATTTTCGTACCTCCTTAAATAAGGATTCAAGATTATCAATGCTTTTATCGTTTGCAAACATAAGCAGTTATTCTAAGATGAAAAAAATATAAAGCAGACTTTTCCCTTGAAAAAGCCTGCTTTATATTTACGACAAATTATTCAGCGTCTTTAACTTCTGCTGCTATTTGATCGACCAAGTCGTCCATTTCAGCACGGTTCAGTCGAATTCCCTTTTTGCGAAGAACTTCAGCAATTTTTCTACGGGTATCTTCACCTTTTTCCGGGGCAAACAAAATGCCGGCTGCAGCTCCTAAAGTAACACCGCCAAGGAATGCTGCTACAATACTTAAAGCTTTCATAAATCTAATTTTTAAAAGTTATTACTCTACAAATCTAATAATAATCCTGATATGTTGTTCTTTTTTCATGGAAAAATGCAGCTCTATGCTGTCGATAGAATAGAATTAACGGATTTTAATAGTATGGCAGATTTTATATTGTTACCTTTGCGACGTATTAAATTGAATATTCATCTAATATTGGTATAGATAACATGAAGAAGATTGTTGTAATGGGAATGGCTCTGTGCACAGCATTGGCATTCTCTTCTTGTAAATCAAGTGAAAGTGCTTACAAGAAAGCGTATGAAAAAGCTAAACAGCAGGAACTTGCTGAGGCTTCTGCAGCCACTGAGGCACCAGTGGAAGCTCCGGCAGTAGAAACAGCACCCGCACCTGCTCCAGTTGTATCTACAGCTCCGGTTCGTGAAGAAAAGGTAGAATTGGTTTCTGGTGATGGTTTGAAAGCTTATAGCGTAGTGTGCGGTAGCTTTGGCGTAAAAGCAAATGCGGATGGCTTGAAGTCAAAACTGGATGGAGACGGTTATAATGCAAAGGTGGTGTACAATGCAGAACGCAATATGTATCGTGTGGTTGTTGAATCATTTGATACAAGAGACGAAGCTGCTCGTGCAAGAGATGCATTTAAAGCAAAATATCCTACACGTGAAGATTTCCAAGGTGCTTGGTTATTGTATCGTGTGTATTAATGTGATATAGATAAGAATTATTATTCCATATTTCAGGATTGAAAGCGACAGTGTAAAAGCTGTCGCTTTTTTTGCTTATATTTGTCGGCTGAAAAAGATTTGGTATTTATGAAATTGAATAGGATTATAGGTATGTTTTTGCTTGGAATGCCTTTGGCTATGCAAGCACAGGAAAAGGTTGTGCCAATAAAATACGGTGATATGGATCAGTGGGTTACCCGTAAGATTCATGAGTCGGGGATTATTGGAGGAAATACAAAATTGCTGTATGAATTAGGTCCCACAAAGGAAATCGACGGAAATGTGGCTTATGTGAATCAGGGAGGATCTCCGTGGGGAAATTCTAATGTAATGGCTAAAGTGATGGGGATTGTAAAAACAAATACCAGTGTATATCCTGAACAGAGAGGGAATGGCTATTGTGCACGTCTGGAAACTCATATTGAAAGTGTAAAGGTGCTGGGAATGGTGAATATCACGGTGTTAGCTTCAGGCTCTATGTTCCTGGGTGATATGAAGGAACCGATTACGGGAACTAAAGATGGAGAAAAAGCATTGAATTCAGGCCTTCCTTTTACTTCCCGTCCAAAGGCGGTTCGCTATGATTATAAGGTGCAAATGTCTGGACAACCGAACCGTATTCGTCAGACCGGATTCAGCAAGAAGACTACTGTGCCGGGGCAGGATTGTGCGATTATGGTTTGTCTGTTGCAGAAACGTTCGGAAGATGCGGAAGGAAACATTATTGCTAAGCGAGTAGGTACAGTAGCCGTAAAATACAATCGTTCGCAAGACTGGCACAATGGAGCTACTTATGAAATAATGTATGGGGATATTACGCATGACAAGCGTTATGTACCAGAATTGATGCAATTAGGTACAGGCGGATATTATGCCCGTAACAGCAAAGGAGAAAGTAAACTTATAAAAGAAGTGGGCTGGGCCAGTAAAGACGAGCATCCTACACATTTGATTCTTCAGTTTACTTCAAGTATGGGAGGAGCTTTTGTGGGGTCTCCTGGAAATAAATTATGGATAGATAATGTCAATTTGGTATATTGAGATTGCAAAAAAGCTAGGAGGAGGCAGAAAAAGCCTTTGTATATATAAAAATAAGGTGTAACAGCTGATATTTTTTGAGTATTTTTTCTCTTATTCGTTGTTTACTTTCAAAAGAAATACTTATTTTTGCATCGCAATCGGAAAGGAATAAATGTCAAATTGATGGTTCCTTTTGATTACTAATAGAGTGAGTGTTTATAAAGCAATTATAAAACCTTTAAATTTTAAACAAAATGATTAAAGTAGGTATTAACGGTTTCGGTCGTATCGGCCGTTTCGTATTCCGTGCAGCTCAGAACAGAAACGATATTCAGATCGTAGGTATTAACGACTTGTGTCCAGTAGATTACTTGGCATACATGTTGAAATATGATACTATGCACGGTAAATTCAACGGTACTATCGAAGCTGACGTTGAAAACAGCAAATTGATTGTTAACGGTAAAGAAATCCGTGTAACAGCTTGCAAAGATCCTAAAGAATTGGCTTGGGATGCAGTAGGTGCTGAATACGTAGTAGAATCTACTGGTTTGTTCTTGACTAAAGAAAAAGCTCAGGCTCACATCGAAGCTGGTGCTAAATATGTAGTTATGTCAGCTCCTTCTAAGGATGACACTCCGATGTTCGTTTGCGGTGTTAACGAAAAAACTTATGTTAAAGGTACTCAGTTCGTTTCTAACGCTTCTTGTACTACTAACTGCTTGGCTCCTATCGCTAAGGTTTTGAACGACAAATGGGGTATCACTGATGGTTTGATGACTACAGTTCACTCTACAACTGCTACTCAGAAAACTGTTGACGGTCCTTCTATGAAAGACTGGAGAGGTGGTCGTGCTGCTTCTGGTAACATCATCCCGTCTTCAACTGGTGCTGCTAAAGCTGTAGGTAAAGTTATCCCGGCTTTGAACGGTAAATTGACTGGTATGTCAATGCGTGTTCCGACTTTGGACGTATCTGTAGTTGACTTGACTGTTAACTTGGCTAAACCGGCTACTTACGCTGAAATCTGCGCTGCTATGAAGGAAGCTTCTGAAGGCGAATTGAAGGGTATTCTGGGTTACACTGAAGATGCAGTTGTTTCTTCTGACTTCTTGGGTGACACTCACACTTCTATCTTCGATGCTAAAGCTGGTATCGCTTTGACTGATACTTTCGTTAAGGTTGTTTCTTGGTATGACAACGAAATCGGTTACTCTAACAAAGTATTGGATTTGATTGCTCACATGGCTTCTGTAAACTGCTAATTAGTTTAGACTATATAGCAAGAGCCGTCAGGATTTTCTCCTGGCGGCTTTTTTTTGCGCATATTCGTGCGTGTTGTGCAGAAAAAAACTATCTTTGCCGTTGAACTTCTCAAAAATGACTTTATGAATTATGATTTGATTACGATACTTGGTCCAACGGCTTCAGGAAAGACTTCTTTGGCTGCAGCTTTGGCTGCTCGTCTGAAAACAGAAATTATTAGTGGTGACAGTCGTCAGGTGTATCGTAGGATGGATTTGGGAACGGGTAAAGATTTATCGGACTATGTGGTTGATGGCTATAAGGTTTCTTATCATTTGATTGACATTGTGGAGCCAGGCTATAAATATAATGTATTTGAATATCAACGTGATTTTTTAGTTGCATACGAAGATATAAAGGCCAGAGGACTTCTACCGATTTTATGTGGAGGTACAGGTATGTATCTGGAGTCTATTTTGAAAGGATACCGTTTGCTCCCTGTTCCGGAAAATAAAGAACTGAGAGAAAGTTTGGCTTCCAAATCGCTTGAGGAGTTGACGGATATCTTGTCTCGTTATAAGAAATTGCATAATTCAACAGATGTAGATACGGTGAAGCGAGCCATTCGGGCAATTGAAATAGAGGAATATTATTTAACTCAAGATGTCAATGCGCGTTCATTCCCCGAGATACATAGTCTGATTATCGGAGTGGATATTGATCGGGATTTGCGCAGGCAGAAGATTACCAACCGATTGAAGAAGCGCTTACAGGAAGGAATGGTTGACGAGGTGAAGGCGTTGCTGAAAGAAGGTATAAATCCTGATGACCTGATTTATTACGGTTTGGAATATAAATATTTGACTTTATATGCGGTAGGTAAGCTGTCTTACGATGAAATGTTCAGCCAGCTTGAAATCGCTATTCATCAGTTTGCCAAACGGCAGATGACCTGGTTTAGAGGGATGGAAAGAAGGGGCTTTCAGATTCATTGGATAGATGCTGAAGCACCACTGAATGAGAATGTGGAACGAATTATTGATCTGATAAAATAAACGGAAATGGCAGTAGAACCAGACAGATGGGGGGTGATTTATAACCCCAAGGCCGGAAGCCGCAAGGCTCAGAAACGTTGGCAGACTATTCGTGCTTACATGGATGAATGTAAGGTGAAATATGATTATGTACAGTCGGAGGGATTTGGTTCGGTTGAGCGTTTGGCAAAGACACTGGCTAACAACGGCTATCTTACTATTGTGGTAGTAGGCGGTGATGGTGCCCTTAATGATGCTTTGAATGGTATCATGTATTCCGATGTGGAAGATAAAAGTCAGATCGCTTTAGGAATTATTCCGAACGGAATTGGTAATGATTTTGCAAAGTACTGGGGACTAAGTTCCGATGATTATAAAAAAGCGGTGGATGTGTTGATTAATCGCCGCTTAAGAAAGATTGATATTGGGGTGTTCTCGTATTTTGACGGAGAACAACATCAGACTCGTTACTTTTTGAATGCTGTATATATGGGACTTGGTGCTCGTATCGTACGGATTACCAATGAAACCCGTCGTTTTTGGGGGATTCCTTTGATTTCTTATTTAGCCTCGTTGTTTTTGGTTGCCTTTGAGCGAAAATTGCATCGGATGCATTTGAAGGTAAATGACGAACATATTCGTGGACGCATCATGGCTGTGGGAATCGGTAGTGCATACGGGTATGGACTGACTCCAAGTGCCGTTCCATATAACGGGTGGCTTGATGTGTCTATTATTTATCGTCCAGAGCTTCGTCAGTTAATTTCCGGACTTTGGATGTTGCAACAGGGAAGATTGTTGAATCATAAGACGGTCAAGCCTTATCGTACGCGATGTGTAAAGGTGCTGCGTGCACAGAATGCAGAAGTCAGTTTGGATGGTCGTCTTTGGTTAGACCGTCATTTCCCGATTGAGATTACAATAGCTCCAGAAGCAATTACTTTGATAATACCTAATTAATATGATAAAGAATATTTCTGATTTAAAGCGGGATGACATGTTTTTCCTGCTGGCAGGTCCTTGTGTGATAGAAGGAGAGGACATGGCTCTTCGTATTGCGGAACGCATCGTAAAAATTACAGACAAATTGCATATTCCATACGTTTTTAAAGGGTCTTACCGGAAAGCGAATCGTTCACGTCTGGATTCTTTCACTGGAATAGGGGATGAAAAGGCGTTGAAAATCTTGGCTAAGGTAAGAAGCACGTTTGATGTGCCTGTCGTAACAGATATTCATACCGCTTCCGAAGCAGAAATGGCTGCTGAGTATGTGGATGTGTTGCAGATACCGGCATTCCTTTGTCGCCAGACCGATTTGCTGGTTGCGGCAGCTCGCACCGGAAAGATTGTCAATATTAAGAAAGGACAGTTCTTGTCTCCTGCTGCCATGCGTTTTGCGGCTGATAAAGTGGTAGAGGCAGGTAATGATCAGGTGATGTTGACGGAACGTGGTACAATGTTTGGTTATCAAGATTTGATTGTCGATTATAGAGGAATTCCGGAAATGCAGTCTTTCGGACATCCGGTAGTGCTGGATGTGACACATTCTTTGCAACAACCTAATCAGACTTCTGGAGTGACAGGAGGTATGCCGCAGCTTATTGAAACTGTGGCAAAGGCTGGTGTGGCAGTTGGTGTGGATGGGTTGTTTATGGAAACTCATGAAGATCCTTCTAAAGCAAAAAGCGATGGAGCCAATATGTTAAAATTGGACTTGCTGGAAGACTTGCTGGTGAAACTGGTTCGTATTCGTCAATCTTTGTAATGTATGATGGGGCGGCTGGTTGAGATAAAAGTCTGGAAAGAGATTGTAGTGTCTTTGTTTGTATGCCTTACATTGTCAGTAGGAAAGGGATATGCCCAAAGTGAATCTATGGTGTCTTCTACAGACAATGTGCCGCTGTTAGAGAGAATGACGGATGGTAAGCGGAAGGTGGATTGGGCAGATATGAATATTCAGTTCTGTTCTGCTGCCGATGTCTCCTTTAATAATGCCAAACTGGATGAAGCGGCATTTAAGGTACATCGTATCCGTTTGGAGGTGTTAGGGGGATTTCATGAAAAGTTTTCCTATCATTTCCGTCAGTCTTTGAATCAATACACGACTCCCAATATTCCATTGGATAATCTTTCCGGGTCGGTTGAATTGGCCATGGTGGGTTCAGTTGAATGATAAATGGAAGTTGACAGCCGGAAAACAACCTGTCCAGTTCAGTGGGTATGAGTGTTGGGTGAATGCCATTAAAGTGCGTCATTACTCCGATTTCAATAACACGATACCATGCTATCAGGCGGGTTTGAATGCAGCCTATAAGATGAATGACAACCATGAGTTTAATTTTCAGGTGACAAATAATCGGAACGGAGATAGTGCCGATCAGTTTATGTATGGACTTCCGGAAGGAGTAGAACCTACTAAAATACCTTTGCTGGCAACTGTTAACTGGGACGGTTATTTTGTAGGTCATGCCATGCAGCTTCGTTATTCTCTTTCCTATGGACAGCTGGCAAAGCATAAGAATGTATTTTATTTTACTTGTGGAAATGTATGGGACAAGAAACCCTTTTTAGGCTACATTGATTTCATGTATTCACGCGAGGGTGTTGACTCTAAAGGACTTATCAGTGAGGTAACAGCTGTGAAGGGTGAAGGTACTACGGTGCCGAATGTGGACTACTTTACAACTATATTCAATTTAGACTACCGGGTGGCTTCACATTGGAATATGTATGTAAAGGGAGTGTACGAACAGGGCAATGTGTTCAAGTCGAATGACATGTTTTCGTCAGGTACCTATCGCAGAGTATGGAACGTACAGCTTTGTGCAGAATACTATCCTTTAAAAAACAGTGAGCTGTTGTGCTATCTTCACCTATTATATAAAAATATACATCTGACAGAGAAAGCACGTTCTTGGGGAGCGGAAAGTTATAATCACCAGCGTATCTCATTAGGTTTGGTTTATACACTGCCCGTTTTCTGAGAAGAAGTTATTTTCTGCATGGCATCTGTTTATATATTCCAATAAAAAACTATATCTTTGCAACGCAATTACGGTTTGGATTACATTAAAAAGTAAAAAGATATGCTTACTATTAAACAAATTACAGAAGACACCGACAAGGTGATTCGTGGATTGGAGAAAAAGCATTTTGCAAATGCAAAAGAAACAATTGCAAAAGTGCTTGAACTGAATGATCAGAGACGTAGCGCACAAAACCAATTAGATAAAAATCTCTCAGAAGTAAATTCTACATCGAAGGCTATCGGTGCTTTGATGAAAGAGGGAAAAAAGGAAGAGGCAGAAGCTGCTAAAGCTCGTGTAGCTGAAATCAAAGAAATTAGCAAAGAACTGCAGGTAACGATGGATAAGGCTGCAGAAGATATGCAGAACTTGCTTTATACCATCCCTAATGTACCTTACGAAAGTGTTCCGGAAGGTTTCGGAGCTGAAGATAATGTGGTAGAGAAAATGGGAGGTATGGAAACTGAACTTCCGAAAGATGCACTGCCACATTGGGAACTGGCTAAAAAATATGATTTAATCGATTTTGATTTAGGCGTTAAGATTACAGGTGCTGGTTTCCCGGTATACAAAGGAAAAGGTGCTCGTTTGCAGCGTGCATTGATTAATTTCTTCTTGGATGAAGCTCGTGCTGCAGGTTATGAAGAAATCATGCCTCCTACAGTGGTAAATGCTGCATCAGGATATGGTACAGGACAGTTGCCTGATAAGGAAGGTCAGATGTATCACTGCAACTTGGATGATTTGTATCTGATTCCTACAGCTGAAGTGCCTGTGACTAATATTTACCGTGACGTGATTCTGGATGAAAAACAGCTTCCGATTAAGAACTGTGCTTACACTCAGTGTTTCCGTCGCGAAGCTGGTTCTTATGGAAAGGATGTTCGTGGTTTGAATCGTTTGCATGAATTCTCAAAAGTAGAGTTGGTGCGTATTGATAAACCGGAACACTCCAAACAGTCTCATCAGGAAATGTTGGACCATGTAGAAGGCTTGTTGAAAAAACTGGAACTTCCTTATAGAATTCTTCGTCTGTGCGGTGGCGATATGAGTTTTACAGCTGCACTTTGCTTCGATTTCGAAGTATATTCCGAAGCACAGAAACGTTGGCTGGAAGTAAGTTCAGTTTCAAATTTCGATACTTATCAGGCAAACCGTTTGAAATGTCGTTATCGTACAGCTGAAAAGAAAACAGAACTTTGCCATACATTGAATGGTTCTGCTTTGGCTTTGCCTCGTATCGTAGCTGCATTGTTGGAAAATAATCAGACACCGGAAGGAATCCGTATTCCTAAGGCGTTGGTTCCTTATTGCGGGTTTGATATGATTGATTAATAATATATTATAACAATATTTTCGTCTGATACAGATTTTAGGTATGCCTAAATCTGTATCAGACGTTTTTTATATAATTACCTCTTAAAACTCAAGATTGTAAGATTTTTTATAATAAAACGGGGATATATGTTTTTAGAGATAGAAAAAACAGGCTTTTGAGGTAAAAAAAAAGGATTTTGGTTTTGTTGTTTATTTTTAATCATTAAATTTGAGGGGAAATAAAAGTAACATTTTTTGTGACGAGTATTAATTTATAACCTTAATATACAACTATGAGTTATTTACGATTTGACAAGACGATAATGACAAATCTGGAAGAAACTCTAACTAGAGAAATTCTTCGTACGAATCGCTCGGGGGCTTATCATTGTTCGACAATTGTAGACTGTAATACGCGTAAGTATCATGGCTTGCTTGTGATACCTGTACCGGAGTTGGACGATGAGAACCATGTATTACTTTCCTCATTGGATGAAACTGTTATCCAGCATGGGGCCGAGTTTAATCTTGGCCTGCATAAGTATGGAGGTGACAATTTCAGTCCTAGAGGACATAAATACATCCGCGAATTCGAGTGTGAGAAAGTGCCGACAACAATTTATCGTGTAGGTGGTGTTGTTTTAAAGAAAGAGAAGTTATTTGTTCACCATGAAAACCGTATTCTAATAAGGTATACATTGGTTGATGCACATTCAGAAACAACTCTTCGTTTACGCCCTTATTTGGCTTTCCGCAGTGTACGACAGTATACACACGAAAATGCGCAGGCCAGTCGCCATTATGATGTGGTGGAGAACGGAATCAAGACATGCATGTATCCCGGTTATCCTGAACTTTACATGCAGTTGAGTAAGGAAAATCAATTCTGTTTCCAGCCCGATTGGTATAGAGGCATAGAATATCCGAAAGAACGTGAACGCGGGTATGACTTTAATGAAGACCTGTATGTGCCTGGTTACTTTGAGATTAGTATTAAGAAAGGGGAATCTGTTACTTTCTCAGGTGGTGTAGCACCAATTGAAACTACTTCGTTGAATGCTTTGTTCGCAGCAGAAATGGAACAGCGAACACCTCGCAATAACTTCAAGAACTGCCTTATTAATTCGGCACATCAGTTCCTTAACAAGCAGGACGGTGAGTCGTATATCTTAGCCGGATATCCTTGGTTTAAGTGTCGTGCACGTGACATGTTTATTTCTCTTCCGGGACTTACTCTTTCTATTGGTGAGATTGGTAAGTTTGAAATGATTATGGAAACGGCTTTAAAGGCTGTTTATGCATTCATGGAAGGTAAAGAATCTCATTTGAAAGTGACAGAAATAGAACATCCGGATGTATTGTTGTGGCTGGTATGGGCAATACAGCAATATGCCAAGATGGTGTCATGGGATGAGGCCCGAGTTAAATATGGTAAAGCCTTGAAGGATGTGATGGATTATCTGGCAGGTAATCATCATCCTAATTTGAAGGTTCATGAAAACGGATTGGTTTATACAAATGGAAGAGACAAGGCCGTTACTTGGATGAACTCTACCGTGAATGGCCGTCCGGTAGTTGCTCGTACTGGATACATTGTAGAATTTAATGCATTGTGGTACAACGCACTTTGCTTTGTGGCTGATTTGCTGTCATCAGACTATGGCTTTGTTGACTACTTGCATCAGTTCTCTGATAAAGTCTCTAAGTCATTCGTGCAGACCTTCTTGAATGAATATGGCTATCTGCTTGATTATGTAGATGGCGATATGATGGACTGGAGTGTTCGTCCGAACATGATTTTTGCAGCAGCTTTTGATTATTCTCCGTTAGATTCTAAACAGAAAAAAGGTGTTGTAGACATCGTGACTAAAGAATTGCTTACTCCGAAAGGTCTTCGTTCATTGAGTCCGAAGAGTGGAGGTTATAATCCAAACTACGTCGGTCCGCAGCTTCAGCGTGATTATGCATACCATCAGGGTACAGCATGGCCTTGGCTGGAAGGTTTCTATCTGGAGGCTTATTTGCGTATCTATAAGCGGAGTGCTATTTCATTTGTAGAGCGTCAGCTTATCAGTTATGAAGATCAGATGACCTGTCATTGCATCAGTTCCATTCCGGAGTTGTTTGATGGTAACCCACCATTCCAGGGTAGAGGTGCTGTTTCATTTGCAATGAATGTGGCCGAAATTTTACGTACATTGAATTTGTTGGAGAAATATAACAATCAATAAAGAGGAGGGGTTTATATGAAAGTTTTGATGTTTGGTTGGGAATTTCCTCCTCATATCTTGGGAGGATTAGGTACAGCCAGTTATGGATTGACTCATGGACTTGCTCAGCAGGAAGATATGGAAATTACCTTCTGTATTCCGAAGCCTTGGGGAGACGAAGACCAGAGTTTCTTGCGTATTATAGGAATGAACAGTGTGCCTATTGTATGGCGTGACGTACAGTGGGATTATGTAAAAGATAGAGTAGGACATTATATGGATCCGCAGCTTTATTATGACTTGCGCGACCATATTTATGCAGATTTCAATTATATGCATACCAATGATTTGGGATGTATGGAGTTCTCAGGAAGATATCCTGATAATCTGCATGAAGAAATCAACAACTATTCTATTGTAGCCGGTGTGGTAGCTCGTCAGCAGCAGTTTGATATTATTCACTCACACGACTGGTTGACTTATCCGGCAGGTATTCATGCCAAGCAGGTTTCAGGAAAACCGTTGGTTATCCATGTGCATGCCACAGACTTTGACCGAAGCCGTGGTAATGTGAACCCTACCGTTTATTCTATTGAAAAGAATGGTATGGACCATGCTGACTGTATCATGTGTGTAAGTGAGTTGACACGTCAGACAGTTATTCATAAGTACTATCAGGATCCTCGCAAAGTGTTCACCGTGCATAATGCAGTGTCTCCGCTTCCAAAAGAAATACAGGATATTCAGGTCAAGAAGAATCCGAAAGAAAAGATTGTTACTTTCTTAGGACGTATCACCATGCAGAAAGGTCCGGAATACTTTGTGGAAGCTGCTGCTATGGTATTGAATCGTACGCGTAACATTCGTTTTGTGATGGCTGGTAGCGGTGATATGATGAATGCCATGATTCGTCTGGCTGCGGAAAGAGGTATTGCCGACCGTTTCCATTTCCCGGGATTCATGAAAGGCAAGCAGGTGTATGAAGTGTTGAAGATGAGTGATGTGTATATCATGCCGTCAGTGTCTGAGCCATTTGGTATTTCACCATTGGAAGCTATGCAATGCTGTGTACCGACGATTATCTCTAAGCAATCCGGTTGTGCCGAAATTCTATCGAAATGTATTAAGACGGATTATTGGGATATACATGCAATGGCAGATGCCATTCATTCTATCTGTACCAACGATTCACTTTATGAATATCTCCGCGATGAAGGAAAGAAAGAAGTGGATAGTATTGTATGGGAGAAAGTCGGCGTGAAGATTCGCGCACTTTATGAGCAAGTCTTAAAAAATTATGGTAAATAAAACTGCAAAACAATATGAAAACAATTTGTCTTTACTTTGAAATACACCAGATTATTCATTTGAAACGCTATCGTTTCTTTGAAATCGGTTCAGAACATTATTACTACGATGATTATGCCAATGAGCAGGGTATGAATGAAGTGGCCGAACGTTCCTATATACCGACCTTGCGAACCCTGATTGATATGGCAAAAGCAAATAATGGCGCATTTAAAGTTGCCTTGTCTATTTCAGGTGTGGCTTTGGAACAGTTGGAAATCCACGCTCCGGCCGTAATAGAATTGTTGCATGAGTTGAATGCCACAGGTTGCTGCGAATTCCTTTGCGAGCCTTATTCACATGGATTGTCTTCATTGAAGAATGAGACTTGTTTCTGCGAAGAGGTAGAACGCATGCGTGTGAAGATTAAAGACTATTTCGGACAAGATCCTAAGGTATTCCGTAACTCCAGCTTGATTTATGACAATGAAATTGGCGGTATCGTAGCAGGAATGGGATTCAAGGGTATGCTGGCAGAAGGTGCTAAACATGTGTTAGGATGGAAGAGTCCTCACTATTTGTATCATTGTGCTGAAAATCCGAATCTGAAGCTGTTGCTGCGTGACTTTAAGTTGTCTGATGATATTAGCTTACGTTTCTCTAATACAGAATGGAGCGAATATCCGTTGTTTGCAGATAAATACATTGGCTGGATTGCTTCTCTGCCAGAAAACGAACAGGTTATCAATATCTTTATGGAATTGTCTGCTTTGGGTATCTTCCAGCCGCTGTCTTCCAATATTCTGGAATTCCTGAAAGCATTGCCAGAATGTGCTAAGCAGAAAGGCATTACCTTCTCTACTCCGTCGGAAATCGTAACGAAGCTGAAATCAGTTGATATGATTGACGTACCTTATCCGATGTCTTGGGTAGACGAAGAACGTGATATTAGTCCGTGGTTAGGAAATGTAATGCAGCGTGAAGCATTTGATAAGTTGTATAGCGTGGCAGAACGTGTACATTTGTGCTCTGACCGCCGAATCAAACAGGATTGGGATTATCTGCAGGCAAGCAATAACTTCCGCTTTATGACTACCAAGCAGATGGGCGTATCGTTGGATCGTGGTATTTATGATTCACCGTATGATGCTTTCACTAACTATATGAATATTCTTGGAGACTTTATTTCTCGTGTAAATTCATTGTATCCGGTAGATATGGAAGATGAAGAACTGAATTCTTTGTTGACAACCATTCGTAATCAGGAAGAAGAGCTGGTACAGCTGAATGATCAGGTGAAACATTTACAGTCTTTGGTGAAAGAACAGCCAGAGAAGGCTCCCGCTAAAAAAGCTCCAGCAAAGAAAACAACTGCTACCAAAAAGACTAGTACAGCAAAGAAATAAAGCTTGAGATACAGAGGCTGTCTCAAAATGTACTGCACCCCAAAAGTTAGACACAAAACTTTTGGGG
>ERZ773239.37-NODE-37-length-160011-cov-18.400479_pt1 | contig 160011 bp, 126 predicted proteins | sample MGYA00580521_ERZ773239 | MGnify/ENA primary metagenome ERZ773239 (study PRJEB29015, sample SAMEA2737801) | human gut metagenome | biome: human gut; feature: human-associated habitat; material: faeces | place: China | collected 2012 ... | reverse complement strand
GCAAGACGAAGGCCACATTAAGTGGCCTTCTTTGCGTGCGGAACTCGCGACAAACTTAATGCCCGGCCGGCCGGGGCCACACGGCACTTTGTAGATGGCGGCTCGCTTTTCGGAACTGGGCTGATGTGGGACGGTGGGATTCCGCGTCCGCCTGGTCGGCGGCCGCGCCCCGCTGCGTCGCTTCGCTCCTTGCGTGCTGCGCTGGAAAACGCTTCGCGTTTCCTCAGCTCCGCACCCTTGCGGGTTCGAATTCCTCCGCTTGCCCACAAGAAAGCGCCCTGGGCCGTTATGGGCTTAGGGCGCTCAGTTTTAATGGCTGGGACGGAGGGATTCGAACCCCCAACAGCCGGCACCAAAAACCGGAGTTCTACCGTTGAACTACGTCCCAATGTGTGGTGTTGCCCAAAAGCAACTCGTCTAGTTTACCTAATCTGCGAGGGCATCGCAAACGCCATCGAGTAGGCGTACGGCGAGCGTCTGCGCGTCGCTGGCCGTGAAGGTGCCGTTGTAGCGCGTCATGCCCGTGAGCTCAATGCGAATGCGAGCCGGCTTCTGCTGCACGGCGACATTGGCGGTGCGGATGCGCTGGGCCAGGTTGTGGCACTCGGCGAGGGCAATCGTGGCGCGTGGCGCGGCGTCGGCGGGCAGCTCGTCGCTTGCGATCTCGAGCACCAGGTCAACGTCGGTTGGGACCTCGGAGTCGCAGAGCATCATGCCGCTGTTGTCGGTCGTTGCCGTGGCGATGTTCCACATGCGCGAAGCAACGCTGCGTGCGATGGGGTCCTCACCGATAACGGCGATCTGGAAGCGCTCGAGCACGTTGGCGGCGCGAGCAAAACCGATGCGGGACTCGGCTTCGGTGACCGAGGGCTTGCCCTCCCACACATGGTGCAGGCGGTTGATGTAGGCGTAGGTGTCCTGGAAGGCCATGCCGTCGGCAAACAGGCCGACATTTTCCTGGAACTGCTGCAGGGCGGCCTCGGTATGCGGACCAAAGTAGCCGTCGTCTTCGCCACAGGCAAAGCCCAAAACGTTGAGAGCGCGCTGCAGGGCCTTGACGTCGGCGCCGTGAAAATTGGGCATGCGAAGATACAGGGTGCGGTCGCCCAGCTTATACGAGGCGTCGACCAGGGCGCTCCAGCAGGGGATATCGACAGCATAACCGGCCGCAAGGCCGCTATCGAGCCTAAACGTGCCAACAGCCTGCTCGGTGGTGGTGCCAAAGCGCTTGTCGGCGACCTCGTCGGCATCGATGGTGTAACCGAGCTGCAGAAGGCGGGACTGAACATCCTCGACGGCTGCTCCCCGCATGCCCGTGGTAATAGGTTCCATGAACGAACCCCTTTCGGCGTACGATTCGTACTATTTTGAGCGCGTGTCGGATAGACAACGCGAGACAATGCATAAACATACACTCAACAGTGTAGCAACTTGTACCCAAACGCGCTGCCCACAGGTTTTGTGACCCCCGCTAGTTGAGACGCTCCACAAAGAAATCTGCCATGGAGAGGAACAGCTCGCGTGCGTGCGGGTCAAGTTCAACGTCCTCGATGGCAGCCTTGGCTTTTGCGGTCAGGTCCAGCGCGTAGGCGTGAGCATATTCTATGGAGCCGGTCTGCTGGAAGATCTCCACGGCACGCGCGAGCTGCGCGGGGTCCTCGGTGCCCGAGGAAAGAATGGCCTCGACCTCGTCGTGATAGCGCTCATCCGACAGGGCATGCACAGCGACGAGCGTGCGCTTGCCCTCGGTGATGTCGGTGCGGAAGTCCTTGTTAGCGGCTTCTTTGGTGCCGACCAAGTTGAGCAGGTCGTCCTGAATTTGAAAGGCAAGGCCAGTGTGCAGGCCAAAGGCGCGTAGCGCCTCGACCTGCTCTTTGCTGCCGCCACCGATAATGGCTCCGGCGGCAAGTGGCGTGGCTCCGCTGTAATACGCGGTCTTGTGCGTGGCCATGTCCAGGTAGTCATCAACCGAGATATCAAAGCGCTTGTCACGGACCCAGCCCAGGTCGAGCGCTTGGCCCTCGATGGTACGGACGATCATCTCGGTAAGCTCGTGGAGCACGCGAAGCTTCACGTCTGCGTTGAGCGTGGGGTCGTCGAGAACCGTCTTGGTGACCATGGTGAGCGCCAGGTCACCGCAGTTGATGGCAAGACCGGTACCCTCGGTAAGGTGCATGCAGGGCTTGCCGCGACGAATCTGTCCGTTGTCGGCGATGTCGTCGTGGATGAGTGCGCCCGACTGAAAGTGCTCGATGGCCGCCGCGGCGCTGCGGGCGCTCTCAAAGCTACCGCCCACTGCGGTTGCGGCGAGCATGCAGATGAGCGGGCGGTGGCGCTTGCCAGCGTTTGCCGTAAATGCCGAGAGCGGGGTATACAGGTAGCGCTCGATATCGGCGGAAGTCGCCTGTCCGTCAAAGAACGTGGCCAGATAGTCGTTAATCTGGTCAAAGTGCTGGGCTAAAAAGCTGGTAAACGGACTGGACACGGGTTCTCGCATTCTTTGATAGGTTGCATCGTTGCATTATGCAGACAACATATTGCCACATTAGGGCGTCGAGCGCGGCGGTTGAAGACGATTGGTCCATGCGGCCGCAAGTGCAGTAGGGGCTTGGCTAGATAAGCCCAAAGTGTTCGAGCGCGGTGACGACGCCGTCGTGGTCGATGCTGTCGGTGACATAGTCGGCCTTTTCCTTGAGGAAGTCCGGTGCATTGCCCATGGCGATGCCGACGTCGACGGCGTTCATCAGCGAGATGTCATTGCTGGCGTCGCCGATGCCGTATACGGTTCCGTGGTGGGGATCGAGGGCGTCGAGTACGGACTGGATACCCTCGCGCTTGGTGCATTCGCGAGGCGAAATCTCGGTCACTTCGAGCTCGAGCTCGTTAAAGCAGAGCAGCGGCTCAAACGCTTGATCCTGAGCGATGCGGTTGGCAAGCGACGTGGACATTAAGATCTTGTAGGCGCTGTAATGTTGCAGCTGCGTAATTGCATCGCCCACGGTGCGGGCGTATCCCGGAGCGTCGGGCGCATCGGCACTCATGCGAACGACGCCATTGAGTCCCTCAAAACGAATCACTTCGTCCGATTGCTCAAGAATGGGAGCAAGGCGCTGCAGCATGCCGGGCGTCATCGCCAAATCGCGAATCACGTGTCCCTCAAGTTCGACATAGCCACCCGCGAGGCTGACGATGCCGGTCCAGGGCAGCTCGAGCAGCTTTGGATGGATGCAGCTCAGCGTGCGCCCTGTGCAGATAAACGCCATATTGCCCTTGGCGACAAAATCACGGATGGCTTGCGAGACCGCTTCATTGGGATAGGGGGAGAGGTCTCGCTCGCTCTCGGGAAGCTCTTGTGCCACTCGAGGGTCTTGCCAGGCGAGTGTTCCGTCGATATCGAAGAAGCAGATATCGCCGCGCTTATGGGCTGCGCTGGCGGCAGGGGAGGCCGAGGTGGTGGACACAAATCCCGGCTCGAGGCCCATGATCTGGTCAAAATGCTCTTTAACGCGGGGAACGGAGATGCCAATAATCACCTGGGCGGTCTTGCCCGTAATGATGAGGCCCTTGGCGCCCACCGCGACAAACGACGCATTATCTGCAACGATGGAAGGGTCTGCGACCTCGACGCGCAGGCGCGTGGCGCAGTTGGTTGCGCCCACGATATTGCCAACGCCACCTAAAAGCTGAATTACCCGCTCAGCGAGGACGTGATCTTGATCGGATTGAATACTGACCTCGCCATTGGGAGATTGCTCTTTGGCAAAGCCGCTTCCCGTTAAACGATCGATTGCCGCGCGATTGGAGACATGATCCTCGCGGCCCGGCGTCTTAAGGTCATAGACCAAGATGAGTGCTCGAAAACTAACAAAAAAGATGAGGCTAAAGGCAAGACTGATACCGAGCGCCAAAAGGTAGGAGCCGGCATGCATTCGCATGAGTGGGATGAAGTTGAAGGCCGTCATTTCCATGAGACCGCCCGAGAAGATGCCGACGATGCCAAAGAAGTTCATGGTCATGGCAAGGCAGGAGGACAGGACGGCGTAGAGCAAAAAGAGTCCGGGATAGGTGAACATAAAGAGAAACTCGAGCGGCTCGGTGACGCCGCAGACCACCGAGGCGACGATGGCGGGCAAAAGGATGACCTTAAGGCCGGCGCGGCGTTCGGGTTTGGCGGTGAAATAGAATGCTGCCGCGATGGCGGGAAGGCCAAAGAGCTTGCCCCAGCCGGTGGCGGTAAAACCTGCCCAGGGCGCAAGTTCATTTAAAGGGCGCGTGCTATGGGAGAGAATGGGGAGCAGGTTGGTCCACGTGGCGTAAATACCGTCGTGAATGACCAGATTGTCGTAATAGATGGGCATATAGAGCAGATGGTGCAGTCCCATGGGCTCGAGCGCTCGCTCCAAAAACACAAAGATGCCCACGCCGAAGGGGCCGACGCCCGCAAGTGCGTGGCGCAGCGTTTCGGTCACAGCGTATGCGAAGGGCACGATGGCGGCCGAGATGGCGGCAAGGGCAAACACGGCAAAAAAGCTGATGAGGTAGACCAGCGAGGAACCCGAGAAGGTGCCGAGCCAATCGGGAACCTTGGCATCGTAGAAGCGGTCATGGATGGCGACGACGGTTGCCGATACCGCCAGCGGGCCGATAATGCCGGTGTCGAGCGTCTTGATGCCGTCGATGACGGTGATACCGCTGGCGGGGGTCAAAGATGATGGGTACTTAAGCCCAAGGTTGTCTCCGCTCAGCTTAATGATCTCGCTCAAAAAGAAGCAATAGGCAAAATAGGCCACGAGTGCCTCGAGGCAGCAGCGCGCCGGTTGCTTTTGGGCAAGACCGATAGGCAGCGCTACGGCAAAAAGGAGCGGGAGACGTTTAAAGACCGTCCACGAGCCGCGCTGGATGATGGTCCAGAAAACGTACCAAGGGGTTCCGTATACGGCGAGGTCACCGACGATGTCTACGGTCGTGGCGAGGGCGGAGATGCCGACCATGAGGCCTGATATAGAAAACAGCATGGCGGGCGCGAACATGGCTCCGCCAAAACGTTGGATTTTCTGCAGCATAATATGCCTTCCGGATGCAACATGCTGTGCGAGCAAGAACGTTTAAACAATGAACTCATTGTAGAGGACTGGCTGCTTGCCGCATTGACGGTTTTGATTCGGTCCGATTTGGGTTTCGGGGGAACCGTCGACGGTAAATAATCCGTGCTTTACCGATAATCGGTTTAAACAACTTTAAGAAATGCTATCGTGCCTAGCCATACATATTCATTAGAGGTGAAATCATGCCAAAAGCGATTTACGAAGGAATCTACCGCGAGATCCGTTCGCGCATCATCAACGGGACCTATGCGTTTCAGGAGATGCTGCCAACCGAAGCCGAGCTGACCGCGGAGTTTGGCTGCACGCGCAATACCGTTCGACGCGCCTTGAGCATACTGGCCGACCAGATGTTTGTGCAGCCTATACACGGCAAGGGCGTGCGCGTTATTTGGCTTAAGGGCGAAACCGATATGCTGGGCGCACTCGAAGAGGTTGAGTCGTTTGGCGAGTTCGCAAAACGCAACAATGCCGTCGCATCGACCGAGGTCAAGTCTTTTGAACATTTGATTTGCACTGAGCAACTCTCTCGTCGCCTGGGCTTTAAGGTGGGCGAGGAGCTGATTCGCGTCGTGCGTGTCCGAAGCCTCAACGGCAGTGCTCGCCAGGTGGACCACGGCTACTTTTTGGAGTCGATCGCCAAGGGCCTGACGCCCGAGGTCGCCGAGAAGTCCATCTACGACTATCTGGAGCACAAGCGCGGCATCAAAGTGATGGCGAGCCGCCGTACGGTGAGTGTCGAGCTCGCCAACGATGAGGACTGCAGCTACTTGGACCTTGGCAAGTACAACTGTGTCGCCGTCATGGAGAGCCAGTCGTACACTTCGGACGGCATCTTGTTCGAGGTCACGCATGCCCGCACGCATCCCGAGATCTTCCACTACCGCGTCAACTCCAAGCGATAGCCGGCTAGCTCGCAGCCTGACGAGACTCATGCCCTCAAAGCGAAAACGCCCGGTCAAACCGACGATGCATCGGCTTGATCGGGCGTTTTCTCTGCATTCGATAACAAATAATTGTTTATACAAAACTTGTCAAGTATCAAGTTGAAATTACCGTTCACCGAAGTTTTTCTACCGCTCTAGTAATACTTGTTCAAACAACTAGCCAAATAGCGTATTGTGCAAATCAGCAAAAGGGGCAAAGTCCCCGAGCCAATCTCCGAAGGCGGCGGCAAAGGGTGCCGCCACGGTGTGAAAGGGTGGATTGTAATGAAGAACGAAATGAGCAGAAGGCAGTTCCTGGGCTTTGCTGGTTCCGCGGCTGCGGTTCTTGGTCTGGGTCTCGTGGGCTGCGGTGGTTCTGCCGGCTCCGGCTCCTCTGCTTCTGGTGACGCTGCCGAGGTCTACTTCCTCCAGTTCAAGCCCGAGGTCGACAAGGAGTGGAAGGAGATCGCCAAGGCGTACAAGAAGGAGAAGGGCGTCGAGGTCAAGATCGTGACCGCCGCCTCCAACACCTACGAGGAGAAGCTCAAGTCCGAGATGTCCAAGAGCTCCGCTCCGACGCTGTTCCAGGTCAACGGCCCCACCGGCCTTAAGAACTGGAAGGACTACTGCGCCGATCTTTCCGACACCAAGCTCCGCGGCGAGCTCATCGACGACTCCCTGGCGCTGCAGTCCGACGGCAAGGATCTGGGTATCGACTGGGTTCAGGAGAGCTACGGCATCATTTACAACAAGGAGCTCCTCGAGAAGGCCGGCTACAAGGCCGAGGACATCAACTCCTTCGACAAGCTGAAGGCTTGCGCCGATGACATCCAGGCCCGCAAGGACGAGCTCGGCGTTGACGGTGCCTTCACTTCCGCCGGTATGGATGACTCCTCCAGCTGGCGCTACACCACGCACCTCGCCAACCTCCCGCTCTACTACGAGTTCGAGAAGGAGCACAATCAGGAGGACGACGAGATCAAGGGCGAGTATCTCGACAACTTTAAGCAGATCTTCGACCTGTACATCACCGACTCCACCTGCGATCCTTCGCAGCTCGCCTCCAAGACCGGTGACGACGCCACCAACGAGTTCGCAACCGGCAAGGCCGTCTTCTATCAGAACGGCTCTTGGGCCTACGCCGACCTCACCAAGGCCGGTATGACCGACGACCAGCTCGGCATGCTGCCGATCTACATCGGCGTCGACGGCGAGGAGAACCAGGGCCTGTGCTCCGGCGGCGAGAACTACTGGTGCGTCAGCTCCCAGGCTTCCGAGGATGCCCAGAAGGCCACCGAGGACTTCATGTATTGGTGCGTCACTTCTGACACCGCCACCAGCATCATCGCTGACAAGATGGGTCTGACCGCCCCGTTCAAGAGCGCTAAGGAGACCACCAACGTCTTCTCTCAGCAGGCCGTTGCTATGGCCAAGGACGGCAAGAAGACCGTCGCTTGGGACTTCGTTTACATCCCCTCCGAGGAGTGGAAGAAGAACCTCAAGCAGGCTCTCATCGCTTATGCTGCCGACAACACCAAGTGGGACGGCGTCAAGAACGCCTTCGTCGATGGCTGGAAGACCGAGAAGGCTGCTTCCGAGTAAGCAGTTGCTGCCCAAGCTATCTGATTAGCGACAGGGGGCGGGCAGACGTAGGTTTGCCCGCCCCCTGCATATTGAAAGGACCCTTCTATGGGCAAAGCACTCAAGCGCTGGTGGCCGCTCTTTATGCTGCCCACGTGCCTGGCGTTTATGATCGGGTTCGTGATTCCCTTTATCCAGGGTTTCTATCTCTCGTTCTGCCAGTTTATTACCATCAATAACGCGCACTTTGTCGGTATCGAGAACTACGTGCGCGCGCTGTCCGATCCGCAGTTCTCCACGTCGTTCTTCTTTACCGTGGCGTTTGCCTTCCTGTCGACGGTGCTCATCAACGTGATCGCGCTGGCCATCGCGCAGGCGCTCACCCGCAAAGCGCTCAAGGGCACCAACATCTTCCGTACGATCTTCTTTATGCCTAACCTGATCGGCGGCATCGTGCTGGGCTACATTTGGCAGATTCTGATCAACTGCCTGCTCTCCAACGTGGGCGCCCAGCTCATCGCCCTTAACTCTGCTGCTGGCTTCTGGGGCCTTATCATCCTGACCCTGTGGCAGCAGGTCGGCTACATGATGATCATCTACATCGCCGGTCTGCAGTCCATCCCGTCTGACTACATCGAGGCCGCCAAGGTCGATGGCGCTACGGCATGGCAGACGTTTTGGAAGGTTAAGATCCCCAACCTGATGCCGACCATCACCATCTGCCTGTTCCTGTCCATCACCAACGGCTTTAAGCTGTTCGACCAGAACCTCGCCCTTACCGGTGGCGCCCCGGCGCACTCCACCGAGATGCTCGCCCTGAACATCTACAACACGTTCTATTCGCGTGCTGGCATCGCATGGCAGGGCATCGGTCAGGCCAAGGCAGTTATCTTCTGCATCCTGGTTGTCGCTATTTCTATGATCCAGCTTAAGGCCACGAGGTCCAAGGAGGTGCAGCAGTAATGAAACGCGATAAGGCTATCAACCGCGCGCTCTCGATCTTCTTTACGATTCTGTCGCTCGCATGGATCTACCCCGTGTTCATGATTGCGCTCAATTCCTTTAAGAAAGCGACCGCAATCAGCACCACCACGGCGTTCGATCTGCTCACGCCCGAGACGTTCAACGGCCTCGCAAACTACGTGCACGCTCTGAACGAGCAGGGCTTTGCCTCGGCGTTTATGTACTCGCTCATCATCACGGTCACGTCGGTCGTGCTGATTCTGGTGTGCTGCTCCATGTGCGCTTGGTACGTGGTGCGCGTCAACAGCAAGATCTCGAACTTCTTCTATTACCTGTTCGTCTTCTCGATGGTCGTACCGTTCCAGATGCTCATGTTCACGCTGTCCAACCTCGCGGACCGCATCGGCTTTAACACGCCGTTTAACATCTGCTTCATCTACCTTGGTTTTGGCGCGGGCCTCGCGGTCTTTATGTTCGCCGGCTTCGTCAAGAACATCCCGCTCGAGATTGAGGAAGCGGCCATGATCGACGGCTGCAACCCGGTCCAGGTGTTCTTTAAGATCGTCCTTCCCATTATGAAGCCCACCTATCTTTCGGTCGGCATCCTTGAGACCATGTGGGTCTGGAACGACTATCTGCTGCCCTACCTTACGCTCGACTCCACCAAGTACAAGACCATTCCTATCTTGATCCAGTACTTCCGTGGCGGCTATGGCCACGTCGAGCTCGGCCCCATGATGGCATGCATCATGATGGTCGTCATCCCCATCGTCATCATGTACATCTTCTGCCAGAAGTACATCATTGACGGCGTTGTGGCAGGTGCCGTCAAGGGCTGATGCCGTAACTGTTTTGCAAGTTTTGGCGGCGCCCCTCAGCGTGGCGCCGCGTATCGAAAGGTAGAGACATGGCCGAGATCGTTCTCAAACATGTTCAGAAGGTGTATCCCAACAACGAGTCCAAAAAGAAGGGCTTCTTTGGCAAAAAGAAGAAGACCGAGGAGAAGAAGCACAACCTCAAGGTTACCGAGGACGGCGTGCTCGCGGTGGAGGACTTTAACCTCACCGTGCATGACCAGGAGTTTATCGTCCTCGTTGGCCCTTCTGGCTGTGGTAAGTCCACGACGATGCGCATGGTCGCCGGCCTGGAGGACATCACCTCGGGCGATGTGCTCATCGATGGCAAGCGCGTCAACGACGTCGCTCCCAAGGACCGCGACATCGCCATGGTGTTCCAGAGCTATGCTCTGTACCCCAATATGACGGTGTACGAGAACATGGCGTTTACGCTCGAGCTCAAGAAGGTCCCCAAGGACGAGATCGACCGTAAGGTTCGCTCCGCTGCCGAGATCCTGGGTATTACCGAGTACCTCGACCGTAAGCCTAAGGCGCTCTCCGGCGGTCAGCGTCAGCGCGTCGCCATCGGCCGCGCCATCGTGCGTGATCCTAAGGTCTTCCTGATGGACGAGCCGCTGTCCAACCTGGACGCCAAGCTGCGTAACCAGATGCGTGCCGAGCTCATCAAGCTGCGCCACGAGATCAAGGGCACGTTCATCTACGTCACTCATGACCAGACCGAGGCCATGACCCTCGGTGACCGTATCGTGGTCATGAAGGACGGCGTCGTCCAGCAGATCGCCACCCCGCAGGAGGTCTTCAACCATCCCGCGAACATCTTCGTCGCCGGCTTTATCGGCGTGCCGCAGATGAACTTCTTCGATGCCCAGCTGGTGCGCTCGGGCAACGGCTTTACCGTCAAGACCGAGGATATGAACGTGGCGCTCGCCCCCGAGACCTGCGCTCAGCTTGCTCTCAACTGGGACGGCGGCGACGTGAAGGAGATCACGGCCGGCGTGCGTCCCGAGCAGATTCTGCTTGCCGACAAGGACGAGGAGGGCGCGCTCCAGGGTACCGTCGAGGTGACCGAGCTCATGGGTTCGACCGAGCATGTCCACGTGACCGCTCCCGATGGCCAGTTCGTCCTGATCATTCCCGTTGTCGACCTCGAGGCCAAGGGTGCGCTCAAGGCGGGCGACCCCATCTGGTTCAAGTTTGAGAAGAACGCGACCCACCTCTTCGATAAGGTCTCTGGCAAGAACCTTATCTAGGCCCGGTGCAACCAGGCCCTTCCTTTGGGCGACTGCGGTATTGCCATCCTTTTGCCGCGGTCACATATAAGGCTCCCCTCCCGTCCACTGGGCGAGAGGGGAGCCTTTCTTTGTGTTGGGACTGCCTGACCGGTCGTTTGTCTCGATCTGTAACGGATAGGGCCGATTTCGGACGTTAGATGTTACAGATCGAGACGGTTCCGCTGAGCTAACCATTTCATCTAAATCTGTAACACCAAAGGCGAATTTCACCTGCTAGATGTTACAGATTGAGATAAACCCAAGGGGAGGGGCCGGTATGTCTCAATCTGTAACAGCTGGGACCGTTTTGGTTGAGTAGTTGTTATGGATCGAGATTGTTTGGCCGAGTCGGATCACAGGGTAACGTGCGAGCACAAAAAACGGAGCCGCGTTGCCGTGGCTCCGTTTTCAAGAGGATGGGCGATGAAACCGAATTAGCTCAGGTGCCAGATCTCGTCGTTGTACTGGGAGATCGTGCGGTCGGACGAGAAGGTGCCGGCGTTGGCGATGTTGATCAGCGCCTTGCGCATCCAAGCGTCCTGGTCCTCGTAGTCGGCCAGCACGCGCTCCTTGGTCTGGATGTACTCCTCAATGTCGAGTAGAGCCATAAACCAGTCCTTGCCCATGATGTCGTCGTGCAGGCGCTGCAGGCGCTCGGCGTTGCCGGTCGCCATAAAGGCGGGGTTGGTGATGAAGTCCACCAGCAGCTTGATGCCGGGCTTGCGGTAGAGCGCGCCGGCGTCATAGGTGCCGTCGGCGTAGAGCTGCTCGACCTGCTTGGACGAGGCGCCAAAGGTATAGATGTTCTCGTCGCCGACAAGCTCGGCAATCTCCACGTTGGCACCGTCGAGCGTGCACAGGGTCAAAGCGCCGTTGAGCATGAACTTCATGTTGGAGGTGCCGCTCGCCTCCTTGGAGGCCAGGCTGATCTGCTCGGAGATGTCAGCAGCGGGGATCACGCGCTCGGCAGCGGTGACGTTGTAGTTCTCGATCATGACAACCTGCAGGTAGGGAGCCACGTCGGGGTCGTTTGCAATCCACTGGGACAGCGTCAGGATCAGGTGAATGATGTCTTGGGCGATAGTGTAGGCAGGGGCCGCCTTGCCGCCAAAGATGATGGTGACGGGATGCTTAGGTCTGTTGCCGTTCTTGATATCGAGGTACTTCCAGATGATGTAGAGCGCGAGCATCTGCTGGCGCTTGTACTCGTGGATGCGCTTGACCTGGACGTCGATGATGGCGTTGGAGGGAATGGTCACGCCCTGCTCGAGCGCCATGAACTGGCGCATGATGGCCTTGGCCTCGGCCTTGGTGGCGGCCAGGCGCTCAAGAACATCTTTGTCGTCAACGAACTCGGCAAGCTTACTCAGGTCGCCGGTGCTGCGCCAATCGGTGCCGATCACATCGTCGAGCAGGCTGGCGAGCGCGGGGTTGGCGCCATGGATCCAACGGCGGAAGGTGATGCCGTTGGTCTTGTTGGAGAACTTCTCGGGGTAGATCTCGTAGAACGGATGAAGCTCGGTATCCTCCAGGATCTTGGTGTGCAGCGCGGCGACGCCGTTGATGGAGAAGCCAAAGTGGATGTCCATGTGGGCCATGTGGACGGTGTCGTATTCGTCGATGATGGCGACGCGTGGGTCGTCGTGCTCGGCCTTGGCGATCTCATCGAGCTTGACGATAATGTCGGCGATGGCAGGGGAGACCTTTTGCAGGCTGGCGAGCGGCCACTTCTCGAGGGCCTCGGCAAGAATCGTGTGGTTAGTGTAGGCGACCATGGACCGTACGATGGTCACGGCCTCGTCAAACTCGATGTCGTGCTCGGTGGTGAGCAGGCGAATGAGCTCGGGAATGACCATGGTGGGGTGCGTGTCATTGATCTGGACTACGGCGTAGTCGGCCAGGTCGTGCAAGTTGCTGCCGCGCTCGATGGCCTCGTCGATCAGGAGCTGGGCGGCGTTGCTCACCATGAAGTATTCCTGGTAGATGCGAAGCAGGCGGCCCTGCTCGTCGGAATCATCCGGATAGAGGAACAAGGTGAGGTTCTTGGCGATCTCGGTCTTGTCGAAGTCGATGGAGCTGCCGGGGACCAGGCCGTCGTCGACACTTGCCAGGTCGAACAGGCGTAGGCGGTTCTTGGTGGGCTGGCCATAACCGGGTACATCGATGTTGACGAGCTTGGAAGTAACGGCAAAATCACCGAACTCGACGGTGTAGGAGCGGTCGTCGTCGACTAGGATGTCCTGCTCACCGAGCCACTCGTCGGGGACGGCCTTCTGCTGGTTGTCGACAAAGCGCTGGCGGAACAGGCCGTAATGGTAGTTGAGGCCCACGCCATCGCCGGTCAAGCCCAGCGTGGCGATGGAATCCAGGAAGCATGCGGCCAGACGGCCTAGGCCGCCGTTGCCGAGCGACGGTTCGACCTCGAACTCCTCGATCTTGTTGAGGTCGTGGCCCGCGGCGGTGAGCTGGTCCTTAACCTCGTCATAGATGCCAAGGTCGATCATATTGTTGATGAGCAGCTTGCCGATCAAAAACTCGGCAGAGATGTAGTAGAGCTTTTTCTTGCCGTTGTTGAGAGGACAGGCGGCAGAGCGCTCCTGCACGAGCTTGGCCAGCAGCTTATAAATACGACGGTCATCGAGCTGCTCGAGCGAGGTGCCAAAGGACTGCTCGGCAAGATCCGCAAGATTGATACGGGGCATGTTTCCTCCTGTGATGGGTTGATTACATGTCAGAAATTCAAAAGAAGCCCGCGCGAGGGATTGGAGTGGCCTCGCGCGGGGAAAACGGACGCGTCCGCACGATGGGGTGGGGTCGGGCGCGGTGGCTCCTATTGGGGAAGCTCAATTTCGTCTTCCGACGGGATGCGGAAGTAGGTCTCGGTCCAGCCGGTGAGCTTGTGCTCGAGCTCGCGGGTGATGGCGCCATCGAGCATGCGCCAGGTCCAGTTGCCGCCCATGGTGGCGGGAGTGTTGATGCGCGCCTCGTTGCCCAGGTTGAGCAGGTCCTGCATGGTGTAGATGCAGGTATCGCTTACGCTGGCGGCGATGGCGCGGTTGAGTGCATCGGCCATGGGCTCGCCTGCCTGCTGGTGGGTGTACAGGGCCGCCTGCTCGCGCTGACGCGGGGTGGCCGTTCCCTCAAACCAACCGCGCGCCGTCTCGTTGTCGTGTGTGCCCACATAGGCGACGGTGTTGGCAATGTAGTTGTGCGGCAGGTAGTACGAGTTGGTGCCCTCAAAGGCGAACTGCAAGATCTTCATGCCGGGGAAGCCCGAGTTGTCGCGCATGTCGATGACGCCGGGGGTGAGGAAGCCCAGGTCTTCGGCGATGATGGGCAGCGTGCCGAGCTTTTCCTCGAGCGTCTTGAAGAACTTGAGGCCGGGGCCCTGCGTCCACGAACCGTAGGACGAATCGGGTGAGGAGAACGGCACCTCCCAATAGGCCTCGAAGCCGCGGAAGTGATCCAGGCGGATGACATCGTACATGTCGAGGGCGGCGCGGATACGGCCCTCCCACCAGGAGAAACCGTCGGCTTCCATGGCGTCCCAGTCGTAGATGGGATTGCCCCAGTACTGGCCGGTGGCCGAGAACTGGTCGGGCGGCGTGCCGGCGACACTCACAGGATTACCGGCGGCGTCGATCTTAAAGAGCTCGGGCGTGGCCCACATCTCGACGGAGTCGCGCGAGACATAGATGGGCAGGTCGCCGATGATGAGGATATCGCGCTCGTTGGCATAGGCCTTGAGGCGGCTCCACTGACGATTGAAGAAGTACTGCGTCATCTGGTGGTAGAGCATGCGCGCGGGATGGGCGGCGCAGACCTTGGCAGAAGCCTCGCCGCGGGTACGGAGCTCTGCGGGCCACTCCCAAAAGGCCTTGAGACCGCACTCCTCCTTGACGGTCATGAACTCGCAGTAGGGGATGAGCCAGTCTTCGTTTGCTTGGACAAAGTCGTCGAAGTCGGCCGGCTTGTCGGCGGCAAAGCGCTCGGCGGCGCGGTCGAGAATCTGACGACGGCCACCAAAGATGGCACCATAGTCGACATTGCTGGGGTCGGAGCCCAGGTACACGCCGTCGATATCGCACTGCTCCAGATAGCCGGCCTCGATAAGCTCGGCAAAGTCGATGAAATTGGGGTTGCCCGCACGGGCCGAGAACGACTGATAGGGCGAGTCGCCATAGCTCGTTGTCGTAAGGGGGAGAATCTGCCAGTAATGTTGTTTGCACGAGGCGAGGAAATCGACAAAGTCATAGGCGTTCCAGCCAAAGCCGCCGATACCGTAAGGTCCGGGCAATGACGAAACGGGCATCAGAACGCCGCTTGCACGCTCCATGGATGCACTCACCGTCCTTTTGAATAAGGGGCTGCGCCGTAGATGGATAGACGGCTCGTCCCGAGTTTCCATTGCTATTGTCCCTATTGTAGAACATGTTGTTTAAACATGTATAGAGAGAATGAAAAAGTTGCCGACTTTCGGTGAATGGTAGTGCGCCATAGACGATATGAGTTGAACATTGGGAGCTCCTCCCCTTGCGGCTCTTTTGTGGGTCGGGCGACAATGGTCGTCGTCATTAAAGACCGGCTGCCAGCCAGGTTGCAACAATGCAAGAAGGGTTCACATTCAGTTGGCCGTTGACACAAACAATCGCGCGAAGACCTCGTCTTCTTCGGTAAGTCCAGGCGCGGCAAGACGCGCATGGCAGTCGCCCTCACGATGCGCGCGGTCGCCGCGGACATGTCGGTCAGGTTCTGGCAGACCGCGCAGCTGGTTCTCGAGCTCGGCAACGCGAAGCGCAAGGGAACGCTGTCGAAACTGTTGAACGACGTGTCGCCCGCGAGGCTGCTCGTGCTCGACGAGTTCGTCTACGTCCCCTGCGACGTAGACGGTGCGAGGGTTCTCTACCAGGTCATTTCCGTCCATGTAGTGCTCGTAGGCCGCGGCGTCGTCGGGCTCGTCGAAGGAGAGGGACTCCGTCCAGTCCCAGTAGGCCCCCGTCCAGGCGCCCCTGCGCCTGCCGGCCGGCGTCGTCTCGTCGAAGACGAGGCCGTGGCGCAGCAGGAACTTCGACATCCGCTGCTTGGCGTGTTGCAGGTCGTCGCGCGCGTCCTCGAGGGCGCTCGTCGGGGACCCACACCTCGACGACGTTGCGGCGCGCCAGCATGCGTGCCAGCCACTCGGCGTCGCGGCGGTCGTTCTTGCGGCCGCGGTCGGCCGCGGGCCGGTGCATCTTCGGGACCGCCCCGACGACGCAGCCGAGGCCGAGGGCCCGCAGCGCGCGGCCGCGGTTGATGGTACGACCATTGTCGCCCGACCCACGAGAGAGCTGCAAGGGGAGAGGCCCCAATGTTCAACTCATATCGTCTGTTGTGCCAGAGTCGCTCGGGAAAGCGCGACCGACGCAGCGCGCTGTTTTCCAGTCACATCCAGTTCGGGTTGATTTCAGCATGCGATAAGAAACTGGATTTGAATTTCGACTCGAAAGATGGGCAATGCTGATGAGAAACGCTTGGAGTTCGGGATTGCGCGGCGTGAAGCGACCCTCTTCTTATCGAGTTCGTTACAATGTAGGAAAAACAGTAAGTAAGAAGACCTCTGATTGCTTTAGGAGGAGCTGTGGTGAATAGCGCCCAGAAGATCGATAAGTCCATCCAGAAGATGATGACTCTCGGAAGAAGGCTTGGGATTCTGTTTACGGCGCTGTTTATAGCGGTGTGTTGCTGTTCGGTGGTGGTGGTTATTTCCATTGGGCTTATGGCTGCTCAAGGAAACCTATATGATCCATCAAAGACGGTTTCCGTAGTGGTTCCTTTGATGTATCTTCTGATTTCCGGAGGGGCCACATGGACCCTGCGGGGAATCAGCATGGACATGGCTCATGGCGAATCGCCCTTTACCCTTTCGCATGCTCGAAGAATCTCGATTATCGGGTGGCTGTTTGTTGCAGCGGCAATAGGTGACCTCTTGTTTTCTCCGGGGTTTCTTTCGATAGTGATTGGCCCCTTCGACTTGCTGGGGAACGCCTATTCGATGTTTGAAAACCTGGCCCTGCCCATAGATATTGGTGCTGTGCTGGGGGCCGTTTGCTGCTTCTCGATTTCTGCGATATGGCGCTACGGAGCTCTGCTTCAAGACCAGACCGAGGATTTGGTGTGAGGGGCGGCATGGACTATCTGATTATTGAGCTTGAAAGCTTATTGCTTCGACGCGGAAAGACGAGTACGGATATCATTCGGGCGACCGGGCACACACCGGCAAGTATCTCAAAAATACGAAATGGCAAGGTGAAGGCAATTAGGTTAAAGACATTGCTGGATATTTGCGTAGAGCTTGATTGCCAGCCTGGCGATCTTATTAAGCGCGTCAACGAAAGAGAACTTGAGGAACTGGCGACGCGGCGCGCCCGCAACGCGCTGAGCAGGGCGACCGCGACGGGTGATGACCCGGTCCTGGAGTCAGATCATGTTTACGTGGTCGATCTTAGAGACGACTGAGGCTGGAGAATAAAAAAGTATTGAGCAGGTGCAGCCCGTGAAAACAACGGTTTTCACGGGCTGTTCATTCAACGTCCTGCAGTGGCCTGTATTTCTCGCCGCGTCACTGGGGAACGAGAGAGTCATTTCCTGTGCTGGATGCAGGGGGGTGCTTACCTTGTGTAATATATAAATAAGCTTATATTGAAATATGATACATATCGAATTAGAATAACATTATCAATTCGGTATGCAAGGAAAGGAGGGAGAGATGGATTGGATTAACGAGCCGGAGGAAGGCGTTGCACCCGCGTGCGGCAACTGCTTCTTCTACGCGCACGGGGGATGCACGAAGAGGTGCCCCAATCAGTCCTGCACGTTCCGTTTCTAGGGGGCAGAGATGAACTGGCTTTCTACCGCGAAAGGAGGGGAATGAAATGGAATGGATTACCGAGCCGTCAGCCGGGGCTGAGCCCATGTGCAGCAATTGCTTCTTTTACGCGCACGGCAGCTGCAGCACCAAGTGTTCTTCACAGGAGTGCACTATCCGCTTTTAGCGGATAGTGCACGCCGTACGGCGTGCACAGACTGTTCAAAGATATTTTGGCCAGCAGCGCCTGAGGGGCGATGTGGCATTGCAATATGGGGGGCGAACCGACGTTACCTATAACCCCGCACAATTGCCATGTCGTCCCTTTTTATTGACGGGGAGGATGTCGTCCATGCGGGAAGTCCCAGTTGAATTGCGTGCCATATCCAAGAGATATGGCGGGTTTGAAGCGGTTAAATCAGTCTCGTTCTCTTTAATGGAAGGCGAGCTGTGTGCACTCATTGGGGAGAATGGTGCCGGCAAGAGCACGTTAATTCGATTGATCACGGGGCTTTCGGAGCCATCGTCAGGAACGATCTCGATGTTTGGGCAAACCGGGAGACGTGAAATACGGAGCTGCAGGGAAAGGCTGGGTTATATGCCCGACCTCAATGCTTCGTATCCTAATCTGACCGCGCGAGACAACTTGGTCGTTCGCTGTATTGAGTGGGGGCTTCCCACCGATCGTTCCATCGACGGTGTGTTATCAACCGTCGGTTTGGGGGAGGCCGGCGGGAAGAAAGTGAAGAACTTCTCAATGGGAATGAGGAGGCGTCTCGATCTGGCCATAGCGTTGCTGGGCGATCCGGAGCTGTTGATCCTGGACGAGCCGACAAACGGCCTGGATCCGATGGGGATAGTCGAAGTAAGAAAAATCCTTACGCATCTTAACAAAGATCAAGGTAAAACGATTCTCGTATCCAGCCACAATCTTGAGGAGATGCACAAGCTGGCAACTGATTACCTCTTCATAAGTCATGGTCGCCTCATTCGAAGGATGACCGCACCTCAGCTGGAAAAGTCATGCCGCGGTGGTTTCGTGTTGCATGTGGACGATCTGGAGCGAACGAGATCGGTTCTCGGAGATGAGACCTCACATTCTTTTCTGCCGGACGGCAGCGTCCTTATGCGCTATGAGGAGAAAAAGGAAGGGCGGGGCATTGCAATCGAAGCGCTCTCGACCGCAGGTGTGAGGGTTGCGGAGGCGTATTCTCATAGGAAGAGCCTTGAGGAGTTTTATTCGGAGCTCATCGGTCGAGAGAGCGAGCTGTGATGAAACGCGAGTTCATCTCAGCTTTTCGGAGCGAGGTATGGTTGCTCGCCAGGCACCCGGCGACCGCTCTGATGATTGCGCTTGCGGCTGTGCTGTATGTGGTTGCGGCTGCGACTTCGTCTGAGGTGCTGATCATGGTCGCCGGTGATGACCCGTATACGCTTGGAGGGGCTATAGGTTTTATTGGAAACCTAGTGGATGCAGGGGACGTTTTGGGCTCTGTTGCCCGGACGTCTTTTGCGTCTACAGTGGTCTGGATTCCGGTGACGATTCTCTACGCGGTTTACGCTACGTCGAGAGACTTTGAATCCGTGGCTTACGCCGTATCGAGATCGCGAGGGGTGTCGCAGGCGGCGATTGTGATCACGAAGCTGTTGGTGAACTGCACTCTGGTCGGTGCCGTGTATCTTCTTTCTACGACTGCGCTGTATTTAACCAAGATGGCCCAATGGGACGTTGGGGCCTCGTGCTCAGGGTTTGCCCAATTTGTATCGATTGCGCTGATGATCGCGCTGCTGCTCATTTCGATGTACGCCGCTACCTTCGCCCTGTATTTGCTCACGAGGAGTGTGGTGGCGAGCAGCGTCGTTGCAATAGCGGTTTCGACATTTGTGATGGTGTGGTTCCCAAGTACATACGGAAGCGGTCAGCCCAGCTTGCTGCTCATGCTCTCGCCCGTGTATTACCTGATGAACCTGTGTTCCCTGAGTATGCAGAATGTTGGTGTAATTCAGGTTTTGCTGTATGCGGGCGGCACTGTGCTTGTGTCGGTTGGAGTTGCGCTCGTCTCGCTATTTGTAAGGACGGCGGTTCGATGAATCTTGGGATGTCGGTCAGGGCGGAACTGTTCCGCGCAAGGAGAATGAAACTCGCCGTGATAATAGCGCTGATGTATTTGGGCATCGCGGGGATTTATGTGTTTGCCGGGTCCGGCGCATGGGTCTCCGCAGGGGGAGAGGGCCAGTTCTTTGGCTTTTCCGCCGATCCGGGCTATCTTTTCTCGATAGGGGTTGGGCCAACGGGTATCTCTTCCTGGCTAAGTGTCGTCTCCATGGCGCATACGGTGTTCTTCCCAATCGTCTCTGTTGTTGTGGCGGGGACGCTATTCGGTGATGCGACGAGCGTGTCGGCAAGGGGAGTTTCGATTGCTCGGGGCTTCCGCAGCTGGCAGCTGTTTGCGGCAAAGACATTGGCTTGCGAAGCGTATACGCTGTGCCCCTACATCGTGTTTACTCTCGGTGTCGCTGCGGTCTTTGCCGTGTGCTCCGGAAGCGGTCTAGACAGCCTTACGGTTGGTAATGTGACCTCGGCACTCCTGTCGAATATCGTTATAGACGCCGCTTATACGCTGATGGTTGCGGTTGCATATGAGGTGTTCAGGATCAGATCTCTTGTGTCGGGAGCCTTGCTGGTCGCAACGTTCGCGGGCCTTGTTATCGCGATGAGTTTCCCAACCGTTTTACCCCCGGTTCACATGGCTTATTGGATGAGGGCGTGCGGGGCTGCCGGCGGGACGGTCCTGATGGCTGCATGCGGCCATGCGGTCATCGTGTCGCTCGCATGTCTATTGCTGCTTTCGTGCAGTTTTTATCGAAGAAGGTAGTGCGCTGGCGTATGCGCAGCGTCTGAGGGTCGATATGGATTTGGTTGGAAATGGAGATGGTGCGAAGTGAAACTGTCGCAATTTAATGTGGTGCATGAACATAACGGAAGTCTTCTTATCATGAATGCGCGAACCGGCGGCATCCTGTCGTTAAATCCGGAATACGCGCAGAAATTCAAAAGGATTCAAGAAGGGGACGTTCGGGATGCCGATGATCTTGTCGCGGAGCTGATAAGGGGAGGCATCCTAGTCAATGAGGAGAGGGACGAGCTTGGGGAGATCAGGTTGCAAAGTCGCGCCGCGCGCTTTGCGAATACTGCTCTGTCCCTTACCATTGCGCCAACGATGGCTTGCAACTTTTGCTGTCCCTACTGCTATGAAAAGGGACAGGCGTACACGACGATGGGCGAGGAGGTTTTGACACAGCTCTCCAAGTTCGTGAAAGATTACTATCCTGGTATCGCAAGTCTCTCAGTTGGATGGTACGGCGGCGAGCCTCTGCTCGGAATGAAGATGATCGAACGGATTACGTCGGATCTGAAAGATGTCGTGGGGCCAACGTGTGAATATTCCGCATCGATAGTGACAAATGGCTATCTGCTGACGCCTGATGTTGCAAGGAGGCTCGCGGCATGTGGTGTGACGAGCGCGCAAGTGACTATAGATGGATCGAAGTCGGATCACGATTCGAGAAGGATTCTTCACGACGGAAGCCCTACATACGAACGTATTCTCAAGAACGTCAAAGAGTGTGCCGACATCATCGATATTTCGATAAGGAGCAACGTCGACAAGACCAACATCGAGGCCGCTCAAGAGCTATTGGATTATCTCGAGCTAAATGGCCTGATGAATAAGGTTCACTTCTATTTAGCCCCTGTTGACGATATCAATCAGGTATGTGCGAACGACAGCCACTGCTTTACTGTAAAAGAGTTCTCGTATGAGGAGACTGAGTTTTATAAAAGGGCAATTGCGCGGGGCTTCAAAGTTCAACCTTTTGGTGGGACGAATTTCGGGATATGTTGCGCCGTTGGAATCAACTCGTACGTGGCTGATCCCGTCGGAGATTTGTATAAGTGCTGGGATGACATTGGAATGAAGGAGCGGAGGGTCGGAACTATTTTCGAGCCGCCAATGTTGAGCAAGAACATGATTAACTGGATGGCATATGAGCCGGATGACCCGGAATGCCAAGAGTGCTTTGCTTTTCCCATGTGCATGGGAGGGTGCCCCAACCACGCCTTAAACGGTGAGGGGAAACGTTGCGTTTCCTTCCGGTATGATGCCGAGCAAAAAATGCTGCTCTCCCAGATGATGAATACGGCAAAACGGGGTGCGGGGCAAAATGAGGCTGATGCTTAATCTCTGTAGAAAATATATACTGGGCGGTCGATTCTACGCCTATCTTGTCGTAACAGTTTTGGTCGGGCTGCTTGCGCTTGCGGGTCCCTTTCTTACCGGCATAGTGGTAAACCGATTGGCGATGCCGGCCAGCGCCGATCTTGCCGCCGTTCTCGTTTGTTGCCTTATTTTGGTTGCGGTCCAAGCGGTTCGAGCGGGACTAGTGTATTGCTCAGAGATGCTGTACATCAACCTTCAGTCGCATGCGGGGTTCGGCTTAAATGCGGATACGCTTGAGCACGTGAAGCACCTTCCCCAGGCATTCTTCGAGGGCTTCAACGCGTCGTATTATAACCAGCAAATCAATCACGACGCTAATGACCTTGTCATCTTCGTAATCAACTCGGTTGTGGGGGTTTCAAGCAACGTTATCACCCTTTTGTCCGCCCTGTTTGTTCTCGGTAGCCTGAATATCAAGTTGAGTGTGGTCTGCCTTGTTCTTGCGGCAGCGAGTGCCGCTTTTTATGCGGTTTCACGCGCAAGGCTGTTTGAGAGAAGTTTTGACGTACAAGAGCAGAGCGCGAGGTTTTTTTCCTGTCTACAAGATCAGTTGGAGAAAGTTGATTTCATCCGCAAACATGCTTTGTTCGATAGGTCCCGCGCTGTACTGGTCGAAGCTTTTAATGGGCTCTATCCAACGATGAGAGCAAATCAGGAAGTAGGGTCTAGATTTACCTTTGGCAACGCGTTGGTCGCTTCCGCCGCTCAAGGATGTCTTCTTGCTGTGGGCGCGGTTGAAGTGATGGGCGGGAGACTGTTGCCTGGTTTTCTCGTGACTGCTGTTGGATATTATTCGAACTTAAGCTCAGCGGTACAGTATTTGTTGGGCTGGGGAAGGGATTACCAGACTAATCGCGTATGCTATGAGCGGCTGAAAAGAATTTGGGATGTCCCGGTGGAAGCGAATGGCAAATTGGCGCTTGGTCCGATTGAGGAAATCCGTCTAGAGAACATCAAGCTACGTTATCCAGGGGCGGAAAGGGTCGCGTTAAGCATTGAGGGGCTCGCGTTTTCCAGGGGTCGGCTATATGGAATCTCGGGGCCGAATGGTTCGGGGAAGAGCTCGCTGCTGTCAGTGATATTGGGGCTATATCCAGATGACACAGAAGGGGCCGTTCGCTACAACGGGGTGTCACAGCGTTGCATCGATCGATATGCATTGCGGCGGTGTCGAGTCAGCATTACGGAGCAAGAACCCCCTATCGTTGAGGGGACGATTCTCGATAATCTTACGCTGCTTTCTGATGATTACGAGATGGATAAGCTGAATCGGATGCTTGTCATATTGGGGCTAGACGAAATGGTTGCTTCTGTGGAGAACGGGGCAACGGCGATGCTTGACGGCGGGAAAGGAGGGGTGTCCGGCGGCGAGAAGCAAAAGATTGCAATTGTGAGACAGCTGTTGAAATCGCCGGACGTTATGCTTTTTGATGAACCGACCTCAGCACTTGATGCGAAGAGTCGAGGCGCGCTGATCAAATTGCTTCATGAAATTAAGAGAGACCATATTGTAATCGTTGTCACTCATGACGAGGAGATGCTTGCCGCCTGTGACGAGGTCATTTCGACGGCTGGATGATTATCGGATTGTGGCGTTGAAGACCAAGAAACTTGAAATGGCGTGGGCTCTGGGTAGGTCTCCACGGGTACGCCGTCGGTGCTGTACTCGACCGCCCGGCAAGAAGGTTTTATAGCGTGTTTCCCCAGAGAGGTCCCTTTGTCCGGTAGTGGCGAGGGGAGCCTCTCTTTTGCTCACCTCTTGCGGCGGAGGGGGACACCATGCGCCTATGCAGGACAAACTGCGCGTTCTTGTCGAATGATGGGCTATGTGTAGAGATGATGGTCTCGGGTAGAGGCCGTGTCGCGCTCGGCTGCGATGAGCCAGGCAATTCAATCTTCATCCGGGAGGGCCTTGGCAAGACAAGCAGGGCGAAGACCTTGGCGACGTTTGGGAGCCGTGTGGCGCCCGGCTCCACGCTCATCCACGACATGGAGCCGGGCGCCACACGGCTCCCGTCAACAATCTGTCACTGAAGAGCCAGCACTACAACGCGAAGCTGCTCAAGGGCGTTCCCGACGGCCAGAACCCGCTGGGGCCCGTGAACCGGATGCGCTACTTCATGCAGTGCTTCCTGAGGGCTCATCCCGGCTCCAACCGGGACGACATGCGGGGCTGTGGCTATGAGTCCGCCCGAGGACAAGCTTGAGAAGGTCGCGATGGTGCTCGATCGGGCAATGCGATACCCGAAAACGCTCAGGTTCAGGCAGTTCTATGCAAGAAAGCCCAGTTCAGATGAGTTCGACGAGCAATATTTATCAACACAGTGCAAGGGGGGATTATATTTGTATTTCATCCGTGTTGAGCTTCACACGGTGCGCGACTCATCGCAAACTGGCGGGCGCAGCGGAAAGAAAACCGACTGCAGACGAACGATCGATATCGGGAGCAAATAGCCACCGGATGCTTTTCGGTCTCCTACGCGTCGACCTCCGCGATTTCTTCTGCGTCTCGCCAAGTTGAAAGGAGCGATGTCGAAAACTCCTTTTCGGTTAGCGTCAAGACATCCTTCACGCAAAAACCTTTCAATTTGTCAGGAAGCCCAAAACGCGCTTTTTTCCTAATCGAGCTGGCAACCCGCTTCAACGCGGTCTTGTTCTTGTCCTCGTTGTATACCAAAACAAAGACGCAGTGCTCGCGAAACCATCTCGTCCTCTTTCCCCACAGGTCCGAGCAGATCAAAACGCTGTCCTTGCACTTCTCGATGAGGGCGTCCCTTTGGCCAAGATTGATACCAAGCTCTTCGTCATCCTTGGGATTGAGCCTCTTCCCCAGCGTCTCCTTCAGACTGCCGTTTTTAAATTCGACTAGATATAACGTTTCCCGATCGCAATACAGCGCATCGGCGGAGCGCGGGAGTTGCATCCACCTATTGACCTTCTTGCAGTAGCATTCTTTAACAGAGTCAAAATTGACAACAGGCAAATCGTCATCCACAAGAGAGACGCTCCCGTCTCTGGATGTTTTGGAGATGGTCGACGTGCAGTCCCTTAGGATACAGGTCCTGCAACGGGAGCAACCATCGCTGCCATCTGGCACCGCGGGAGAGTTCGGATGAGGGCAGGAGGCGCACAGGTCGCTACTCAAGGCCGTACTCCTCCCTCTCAAGCGTATCAAAAGGAGCCGCCAGCTTCTCGTAGGCGACCTCAGTCGAGCCGGTTATATCGGCAAAGCGAGAGCGTCCATCAGTGCAGGTCTCCGCAAGATAATATGAGCACAATCCATCAACAGCGTGCTTCTTAGAATACACTTCGATCGCATTCAGGAAATATGGACTATGGGTGCTCATTAAGACGTGCATCCCGAGCTCTTTCTGGAGCAGCACGATTATCTCGGCGAAGGCCAGCTGCCATGCAGGATGAAGATGAATCTCGGGTTCATCGAGGATAATAGTCCCTCCGGCATCTAGCGCGCCGGACTTCAAGAGCACCTTCATGATGGCGAACGTCTTCAAGCCAGCAGAAAGGTTCCCAGGCTCCAACCCCCGAGCGAAGCCCTCTTCGAGATACGTAAGGTGACCGCGACTTTCGCTCCTCTCGAAATGCCCCGGACATAAGGAGGAAACCTTGTCCATGAGAACCTTCAGGTGTCGCTCCTTCGCGATCTCTTCGAACAGCGAGGACTCGCTGTCATCGTTACGGATGGTCGCCTGAATCAAATCTTGCCGCAGCTCCTCCTGGTGTCCAAGGAGGGGCTTGAACCGAAAAGCGGGGCCGTAGGGTCCTCCGAGAGAATCGATCAGGAACGGGTCGTCCAGATAATGCGCCCTGAATCGCAAAACCCTCCTATCGTGCACCTCCGCCACCTCGTCACTTGCAACCGAGAAAACCGTAGATGCGTCCTTTATCTGGAGTTCGACCTTCCCGGGCTCTTCGCCGAAAACCGAATTGATCTGGCCGTTGAACTCGCTTCGGAACCTGTTTGTCGCAATCGCACGAAATACCTCATCATCGGAGATATCCATGATCTCGATAATCTGATCGGCAACTCCTGCTACGCCATTCGTGAAATCGGATTCGATCTCACGGGAGATCTCCTCCCCGTAATACTCCTTTATCTCATCAATAAGCTCGTCCCTCGTGCACTCGCCCGAAAAAACCCTGTCGATGAAACTATTCATTCTTCCAGCAGTTCGCCTGTGGCGAGACGTGGAGTCGAGAGGGCTTCCCACATATGCCTTCCTGATGGCGCGCTCAACACTATTGCGCCTCATGCGGTCGATTTTGTTCTCCGAATCGGACATGCTGTTGAAGGCCGCATAAAGCGCTTTTCCAACCGTGCTTTTCCCCGTCCCGTTCTCCCCGGCGATCACGGCAATACCATTAATCTCGATATCGGCCTCAGCGACCCTGCCGATGTTTTTCATCTTGATTTTCAATGCATATCACCAGCTCTAAACTCGCGAGACTCAATAGCTCGATTATCGCACAGAGAGATCGACTTCTCGAGGACTCCCTAAATGGAACGCGCGGTGAGGACATGGCTCGCCGCCGTCCGCTTCGCGTTCGCGCGGGGGAAGGTGACGACCAGGGACCTCTCCGGGCTCATCGAGAGGAGCGCCAGATTCTCCTCGTCCATTTGAACTGTATCGTATTCAAGGACACTTGACTTAGAGGAATGGCGTTGAGCGGCGATAATCGTTTCAGCGCCAAAAAGAAAGGAGTGTCAGTCATGGCAGACGGGCCCTCCTACACAGCGGGGTACCGCGCCGAGGCCGCAGACTTCGCCGCCGCGTCGGGGAAGCCCATCGCCCAAGTGGCAGCCGACCTCGGCATCAACGAGAAGACCCTGGGAAGATGGGTGACGGTCAGGAAGAAGGAGCTGACCAACCACCCGGTCGCGGCGGCCGCAAGTGCATGCGCGAGCTCGAGCTCGAGAACGAGTTCCTAAAAAGCCCCGACCTCACATTGGAGGCCGGGGCCAGTAGATTTTTGGGACATGTCTAGAAATCTACCCATGCAGGAAGCGGCATGTGCCGAGCATGTCGCGTGCTAGGTTTTGAGGCATGCCACAAAACCTAGCACGGGGGAGTGGCTACTCGGCGTCGGCGAAGCCGTTGGGGTTATGGCTCTGCCAATTCCAGCTGTCGCGGCACATGTCCGCGATGTCGTACTGGGCCTTCCAGCCCATCATGCGTTCGGCCTTGGAGGCATCGCACCAGTTGGCGGCGATATCGCCGGCACGGCGCTCGCGAATCACGTAGGGCAGCTCCTTGCCGCAGGCCTTGGAGAAGGCGGCGACGACCTCGAGTACCGAGGTGCCGGTGCCGGTGCCCAGGTTAAAGATCTCGACGCCGGTCTTGCCGTTCATCCAGTTGAGGGCGGCAACGTGACCGGATGCCAGGTCGCACACGTGGATGTAGTCGCGCACGCCGGTGCCGTCGGGGGTGGGGTAGTCGTTGCCAAAGACCTGAACGGCCTCGAGCTTACCGACGGCGACCTGGGCGACGTAGGGCACCAGGTTGTTGGGGATGCCCTTGGGGTCCTCGCCGATCAGGCCCGACGGATGGGCACCGATGGGATTGAAATAACGGAGCAGCACGACGTCCCACTCGGGGTCGGCGGTGTGGACGTCCATGAGGATCTGCTCAATCATCCACTTGGTCCAACCATAGGGGTTGGTCGCGGGCTTCTTGGGGTCTTCCTCGGTGACGGGCGGATTGTCCGGATCGCCGTAGACGGTCGAAGAGCTCGAGAAGATGATGGACTTGCAGCCGTGGTTGCGCATGACATCGATGAGCACCAGGGTGTTCTCGATATTGTTGTGGTAGTACTCGACGGGCTTGCTCACCGACTCGCCAACGGCCTTAAAGCCGGCGAAGTGGATGACGCGGTCGATCTGGTGGGTATCGAAGATCTTGTTCATCGCATCGCGGTCGAGCACGTTGGCCTCGTAGAAGGTGAGGTTCTTGGCGGCCTCGTCGCCCACGATGGTCTTGACGCGGTCGATGGCAACGGCGCTGGAGTTGGAGAGGTCATCGACGACGACAACCTGGTAGCCACCCTCGAGCAGCTGAACGACGGTGTGCGAGCCGATAAAGCCGGCGCCGCCGGTAACGAGGACGCAGGTGTCTTTGGGGTCGAGTGCTTTGGACATGTAGTCTCCTATCGAATCAGGAACACTTCTTGAGGGGAGTATAGCGCAGCTGGGGGCGCCCAAAACACGCGGGGCAGGAAAACCAGAGGATTGATGTTAACGTACTCATAGGGTGTTATTTGCATAATCCTTACCTTTGGTGTGGGACGTATTTGCGAGCCGCTGACCATGCTTTTCCAGCCGTTCGTGGAAATAGTTGGGACAAGCGCGATGTGCGTTAATATGTTTGAGTTGAGCGACATATAAATAAGCATGTAACGGAGTACATATGTCACCAAACAACGATTCCATCTTTACGCAGGAGCTTTCGCGCCGCACTGCCCTTAAGGCTCTTTTCGGCGCCGCTTCTGCGGCTGTTCTTTTTGGCCTGCCCGCCCGCGCCCATGCGGCTGAGGCCAGTCAAGAAACCACCGACAAACTGAATGCCGCCCAGGCCCAGCTCGACGAGGTCCAGGCTCAGCTCGACAGCATTGCCAATGAGTACGCGGCGCTCGCCAACAAGAATGCCCAGACCCTCAACGACATCGAGAATGTCCAGGGCAAGATTGACGACACGCAGGCCCAGATCGATGAAAAGAAGGCCGAGCTCAAGAAGAAGCGCAACGACCTTTCCGATCGCGTGGCCGCCAGCTACAAGTCCGGCGGTACGAACATCCTGTCGCTGCTGCTGGCCTCTGGCTCGTTTGAGGAACTCGTCGCCAACGCGCATTACGTTGAGAAGATCAACAAGAGCGACCGCGATGCCATCGAGGATATCCAGACGATTCAGGCTGAGCTCGACGCGCAGAAGACCGAGCTCGAAGCACAAAAGGCCAACCTGGAGAAACTCAAGGACCAGCAGACGGCTCAGATGCAGGATATGCAGGCCAAGCAGCAAGAAGTCCAGACCGTGCTGAACGGTCTTTCCGACGACGTCAAGGAGCTCATGGCTCAGCGCGATTCCGAGATTCTCGCTGCCGCCCAGGCCGAGGAGGCCGCTAGGAAGGCCGCCGCTGCCGCGGCCGCCGCGAACAAGAACAATTCCTACTCGGGTGGTTCGAGCTCGGGCGGTGGATCGTATGCGCCCGGAACTCCGCAGCAGAATGCCGGCTCGGGCAAGCAGCAGGCCGTCGTCAACGCGTGCTACTCCACGCCTTCGCCGGGTCAGAACTGGTGCGCGGCGTGGGTTACCAATGTCTTCCGCAATGCCGGCGTGGGCTATTTTGGCGGCAACGCGTGTGACATGTTCAACGCCTGGTGCTATAGCTCCGACCGCTCGGCGCTGCAGGTGGGCATGATCGTGGCCGATTCCTCGCACAGCGGCACGGGTGCTCCGGGCCTTATCTACGGTCATGTGGGTATCTACGTTGGCGGCGGCATCGTAATGAGCAACGAGGGCGCCATTACGTCTAAGTCGCTTGATGCGTTTATTCGGTTCTACGGCACTGGCTCTGGCGTGCGTTGGGGCTGGCTTGGCGGTATTGCGCTGTCGTAAAGCCGACGGGGCCGTGTGCCCGCCCGCAATATATTTGATTGCCTGCTCGGGCAGTCCTGCGCAAGACGAAGGCCACATTAAGTGGCCTTCTCTGCGTGCGGAACTCGCGATCAATCAAATATATTGCGGGCGGGCACACGGCCCTCTCGGGTTCGGGGCGCGACATACCGGACTGGTTGTCTGAATTAAAGAAAGTGAAGGCCCCTTTCGGGGCCTTCTTTTTATAAAAATTCGCCGACTCGGTGGACTTCGGTTTTGGAATTTGGAGCCGACGGCTCACCAAAGTGGAAAATGAAATATAACCTAGTTGCAATAATCGCCTTGTTGCGAACTCGAACTGATCATGTAGATTTAAAATAGCCGCAATTTGCAATTGTCGAGCGGTGCGTTGGGTTGGAGCTGCTGCGGGTCCTATATGGATTGCGGTCTTGCGCCCCGATGTCCAAATAGGTTTCTCTCTCTAGACGGGAAGTTGCTCATGGACGCCATATATGACGGGGATGACTGGGTCGATCATTATACTTGGCGCCTGGTCGGCTCGAACGACAATGGGGATGTGGTGTTTGATGGACTATGTCCAAAGCATCTCCATCCTTTTGTCTCGTCGTTAATTGAGAGTTCCGCTCGTGTTGCCCCCTACAGCTCGGCATCGCTTCATGATACGGACGTTTTGAAGACCATAAGGGAGTCAATTGACGAGGGCACGATGAGCGGCCCGCTGTTTTCTCGGCTTGTGGGGCTAGATGAGATTGGCTCGAAACGACTGCTTGCGGGCGAAAAAGTGGAACTCACTTATCGGTCGATGATTTCAATCCTGCGGCTAGCCGATGTTCTTCGCAAATAAATGATAACGGGACAAGTGAGCTAGATCACTTGTCCCGTTATTAATTAAAGTGGATCGCGGTGGGCAGGCTATAAAAATTCGCCGACTCGGTGGACTTCGGGTTCTAGGTCTACGTTGAATTGGTCTTTGACGGTTGTTTGGATGTGGCGGATGAGTTCGTCGACGTCGGCGGCGGTGGCGTGGTCGGCGTTGACGATGAAGCCGCAGTGCTTCTCGCTCACCTGCGCGCCGCCAACGGCGTGTCCTCGCAGGCCGGCATCCATGATGAGTTTGCCGGCAAAGTAACCCTCGGGGCGCTTGAAAGTGGAGCCAGCACTCGGCATGTCGAGCGGCTGCTTGTCCTCGCGGCGCTGGCGGTAGTCGTCCATGTCGGCCTTAATCATCGCGGCGTTGCCCGGGGCGAGATTGAAAGTGGCCGAAAGTACGATGAAGCCGTCGTCGGCGATGCGGCTCTTGCGATAGCCCAGGTTGAGTTCGTCGACATCGAACTCGATGATGTTGCCGCTGCCGCGGGTGCCATCGTCGAGCTGGCGAGCGGGTTTGTAGACGCGCACGGACTCCAGCACATCGGCCATGCAGGCACCGTAGGCACCGGCGTTCATGTAGCAGGCGCCGCCGACCGATCCGGGGATACCCGAGATGGGCTCCATGCCGGTGAGGCCGGCCTCGGCTGCCGTCGCAGCGACATCGGAAAGCAAGGCGCCGGCTGCCGCCGTGACGTGCGTGCCGTCGACCGTAATGTCGGAGAGGCCCTTGCCCAGCGCCACGACAACGCCGCGGATGCCCTTGTCGCCGACGAGCAAGTCGGAGCCGTTGCCCACGATGGTGAGGGGCAAATCGCAGCGATAACAGGTATCGAGCGTGGCGACGAGGCCCTGCTCGGTATCGGGCGTGACAAAGACGTCGGCCGGGCCGCCGATCTTAAACGTGGTGTGCTCGCGCATGGGCTCGCTCATCAGTACGTTGTCCTCGCCGGCAACGCCAGCAAGCGCGCACAGCAGGTCCTCGTTAAAAAAGTCGTTCTCGTGCATACGAATATCCGCCTTTTGGTGGTCGTCGTCATCAATCGATTGCAATATACCCCACCCGGACGAATTTGGTGCGCTTGCGGCGATAAAACAGCCGTCTACCGGATTGGTAAAGTGTTTATCACCGAGGTAGAGGGGTAGTCGCTATACTTTCAAGAGATTGCGCGTAAACCCGGAAGGAGCGAGATGGCCAACAAAGTCACCCTCAAGCAGATCGCCCAGGAGGTGGGGCTTTCCCCCTCGTCGGTCTCGCTTGTGCTCAATAATCGGCCCTGTCGCATCTCAGAAGAAAACCGCAAGCTCATCAAGGAGGTCGCGGCGCGCAACCACTATGTTCCCAACCAGATTGCGCGTAGCCTGGTCATGCGCGAGTCGCGCACGCTAGGCCTTATCGTCCCTAACATCGAGAGCCGCTTTTTTGCCTCGCTTGCCGGCAGCTTGGAAAAGCGCTGCCGCGAGGACGGCTATGCGCTCTTCATTACCAGCTCGGGCGGAAGTGCCGACGACGATCTTGAGCTGCTGCGTCAGCTGGTGACGCGCGGCGTCGACGGTGTCTTTTTGGTGGTGGGTGACGAGTTCTCCGACGACCGCGCCCTGCGCGAAGAGGTCAGCCATCTACCCATCCCTGCCGTGATGGTCGATCGTGCCATTGAAGGACTCGAGTGCGACAAGGTGATGTTCGACCACGAGATGGGTGGCTACATGGCCACGCGGTATCTAATTGAGCAGGATCATCGCCGCATCGCCTGTCTGGTTAACGCACGCCGTTCCAATACGGGTCGCAAACGACTTGCCGGCTATGAGCGCGCGCTGCGCGAGGTTGGCCTGCCAATCGACGCGCGTTTGGAGTTTGAGAGCGAGTACTACATTCCGAGCGCATACGAGGCCTCGGAGGCGGTACTCGCAACTGACGCCACCGCCGTGTTCGCAAGCTCGGATAACATTGCTCTCGGTTTGCTTAAGCGCTTGCACGAGATGGGGAAGAGCATCCCGGGCGATATCTCGGTGGTGAGCTATGACAACTCGGCGGCCGACGTTCTCTTTGAGCCGGCGCTGACCGCGATTGAGCAGGATCCTGGTGTCCTTGCGGAGCATGCTTTTGGCTGCATGTCCAAGCGTCTTGCCGGTAGGGGCGGTAGGCGTGCCGAAGAGGTCGTTCTGGAGCCGGCACTTATCGTTAAGGACAGCGTGCTCGAACTTACTAAACACAACTAAACACGTTTACCAATTTGCAGAGACCGAATGTGGAGCACCTGTGACAATCAACGCCGCAGGTGAATGTCGCGTTTTGCTAATCGATGGGATTGATAAGGGTGGTAAAACGTTTTTTCACCATGATAAAACGTTTTAGCAAATATACTGGTCCCAACGAAAGGTTGCCGTATTGGAGGGTGACCGCACAGCGAAGGGACATAAACAATGGCTAAAACACTGGGGACGCCGTGGCAAAAGCTGGGCCACGAGGTGCCGGCTTCCGAGCTCGAGGGCGTCGACCTGTATTGGCGCGCATCGAACTATCTGTCCGTCGGTCAGATCTACCTTCGCTCTAACCCGCTAATGCGCCCCGACTTTGTCGACGAGAAAACCGGTGAGGTGCGCGACTTCGGTCGTCCGGACGTTAAGCACCGCCTGGTTGGCCACTGGGGCACCACGCCCGGCATCAACTTCCTGTTCGGTCACGTCAATCGACTGATCGCCGACCACAACCAGAATGCTATCTTCTTGATGGGCCCTGGTCACGGTGGCCCCGCCGGTACTGCTCAGTCGCTGCTCGACGGCACCTACCGCGAGATTCGCCCCGACATCACCAATGACGAGGCCGGCCTGCAGAAGTTCTTCCGCCAGTTCTCCTATCCCGGCGGCATCCCGAGCCACTTTGCGCCCGAGACGCCCGGTTCCATCCACGAGGGCGGCGAGCTCGGCTACACGCTCAGCCACGCTTACGGTGCCGTTATGGACAACCCGAGCCTGCTGGCCGTGGCCGTGGTGGGCGACGGCGAGTCCGAGACCGGTCCGCTCGCGACCTCTTGGCAGTCCAACAAGCTCGTGAACCCGGCAACCGACGGCATCGTCCTGCCGATCCTGCACCTCAACGGCTACAAGATCGCCAACCCCACCATCCTTGCCCGCGTGTCCGATGAGGAGCTCACCAAGTTCTTTGAGGGCATGGGCTATAAGCCGCACTTCTTTGTCGCCGGCTTTGACGACGAGAGCCACGCAAGCATTCATGCGCGTTTCGCTGCCCTGTTTGAGCAGGTCTTCGATGAGATTTGTGACATCAAGGCCACCGCGCAGGCCCAGGCCGCCTCAGGCGAGACCGTGGTCCGCCCGGCCTACCCCATGATTGTGTTCCGTACGCCCAAGGGCTGGACTTGCCCCAAGCACATCGACGGTAAGAAGACTGAGGACTCCTGGCGCGCGCATCAGGTGCCGCTGGCGAGTGCCAAGGACACCCACGAGCACTTCCGCGTGCTGCGCGAGTGGCTGCGTTCCTACAAGCCCGAGGAGCTCTTTACGCCCGAGGGCCAGGTGCGCCCCGAGGTGACGGCCTTTATGCCGACCGGCGAGCTGCGCATCGGCGCCAACCCCAACGCGAACGGCGGTAAGGTGCGTCGCGAGCTCGAGCTGCCCGATATTCATGCCCACGAGGTCCCCGTCGACACTAATGGTCATGGCTGGGGCTCCACCGAGGCCGCCCGCGTCTTTGGTGAGTACACTGCCGACGTTCTAGCCAAGAACATGGATGACTTCCGCATCTTTGGTCCCGACGAGACCGCGTCCAACCGCCTGCAGGCTGCCTACAAGGTGACCAAGAAGCAGTGGGACGCCGGCTTCTACGAGGACGAGGCCAACGACGAGCTGCTGGCAGGCTCCGGTAAGGTCGTCGAGCAGCTGTCCGAGCACCAATGCGAGGGCTTCCTCGAGGCCTACGTGCTCACTGGCCGTTCCGGCGTGTGGAGCTCCTACGAGAGCTTTGTCCATGTGGTCGACTCCATGGTCAACCAGCACTGCAAGTGGCTCGAGGCTACCAAGCGCGAGATTCCGTGGCGTGCCCCCATCAGCGGCCTTAACATTTTGCTGTCGAGCCACGTCTGGCGTCAGGACCACAACGGCTTCTCGCATCAGGACCCCGGCTTTATCGACCTGCTGCTCAACAAGGCCAACGACACGCACATCGTGAATGCCTACTATCCGGCCGACGCCAACATGGCCCTTGCCGTTGCCGAGCGCGTCTACCAGTCCACCGACTGCGTCAACGCCATCTTCTGCGGCAAGCAGCCTGCTCCGACCTTCCAGACGGTCGACGAGGCCAAGGCGGAGCTCGCCGAGGGCGTTGCGACCTGGGAGTGGGCATCGACCGCCGATTCGCTCGCCGAGGCCGATGTCGTGGTCGCCACCTGCGGCGACGTGCCGACGCTTGAGGCTCTGGCTGCAACCGACATGCTGCGCGAGCTGGGCATCAAGGTATGGTTCGTCAACGTGGTCGATCTGCTCAAGATCCAGAACGTCTGCGAGAACGACCAGGCTCTCAGCGACGAGCGCTGGGCTGAGCTGTTCGGCTGCGGCGAGAAGCCCGTCCTCTTCGCGTTCCACGCCTATGCCGGCACGATTCGCCGCCTGATCTGGAACCGCCCCGGCCACGATGCCTTCCGCGTCCACGGCTACGAGGAGAAAGGCTCCACGACAACGCCGTTCGACATGCTGCGCCTGAACAACATGGACCGCTGGACACTGGCCGCCGACGTGCTGCGCATGGTCGACGCCGATAAGTTTGCCGAGCAGATTGATAAGTGGGAGGCATTCCGCACCGAGGCCTTTGAGTTCGCGTGCGATGAGGGCTACGACCACCCGGCCTTCACCGACTGGGTCTGGCCCGACGCCGCAGCCGCAACAGCAGCCGACGGCGCGCTCTCCGCAACGCAGATGACCGCAGGCGACAACGAGTAGGTAGGCATCCGGGACGGTCTCGCGCTGGGGCCGCCTCCGGGCTGGTGCCCTTCCTCGGAGAAGTGGGCTTCGCGAACTTCCCGGAGCAAGGCCGCCCAGCCGGGCAAGGCCCTCTCGACCGTTTCGATATGCGGGGGCTGATATTTTTTTAATGTAATGGGGACTTTGCCGTTGCGGCCTTGGGGCTGCGCATCTTCCTTTGGTCAGCCTACGATACATTGCCGGGGCCGGGGTGCCTACTTTGTTTTGAGAAGTTCGCGAAGCCCACTTCTCAAAACAAAGTAGGCACCCCGGCCCTCGTCCGTGAAATTTTTCCGCTGGGCGAGCGGGGCTGCGGGCAATCTGCTCCAATGTTTCCAAATGAATACGCCGTGAGCCGAGAGAGACGATTTTCCCCGCAAGCACTCTAGTATGCTAAAGTACCCAGAAGACCGGCGGAGCTATGCCGGTCTTCTGCTCTATATGAAACACAGCATGAGGAGGCTCACCAGATGACGGCCACACCGTGGGGATTCCGGGACATATTGCCCGAGGAGGCTCAGGCGCGCGAGGAGATTGCGCTGACGGTGAAGGGCTGCTTCAGGGAGCATCATTACCTTCCGGTCGAAACGCCGCTGCTCGAGGACAAGGGTTCACTCGAGGAAGGCGGCCGCATCGCGGACACGCCGTTTAAGCTTTTTGACGATGATGGCCGTCTGCTGGTGGTCCGTCCCGACAACACATTGCCGATCGTGCGTCTGGTCTCGACCCGCATGCGCGCGGCCGACCTGCCCCTGCGCCTGCGCTATGAGGCGCCGGTGGTTCGCGAGTGCCAGCGCAATGCCGGTGGCTCGCGTCAGTTTACGCAGCTGGGCTTTGAGCTTATCGGTGCGGGCGATACCGCGGGCGATGTCGAGATTGTCTCGCTCGTGGCCGAGGCCGTGCGCGAGCTGGCGCTGCCCGATGCGCGCATTATCGCAGGTAGCGTGCGTCCGTTTAAGGAGCTGCTCGCGGCGTGCGAGGATCGCGAGCTGGCCGCCGAGGCCTTGCGCTGCGTGCACGCCAACGACTTTGTGGGCCTCGATGCCCACGTGGCGGCAAGCGTCGAGTCCGATGCCGTCAAGGCCGCCATTAGCGAGCTGCCGCGTCTGCACGGCGGTGCCGAGGTACTCGACCGCGTGGACGCGCTGCTGGAGGCCGCCGGTATCGTCGCGCCGCTGACGCGCGAGCTGCGTGCCCTGGTCGAGGGCCTGGCACCCGAGGACGCCCAGGTGCTGTCGTTCGACTTCTCTATCATGAACTCTTTCGATTACTACACGGGCCTGGTCTTTAAGGCCTATGCCGGCGGCTTGCCCGATCCGGTCGGTTCGGGCGGACGCTATGACTCCATCTTTACCGGCGCATTTGGCGCCGGTATCGAGGTGCCGGCGGCGGGCTTCGCCTTTTCGCTCGAGCGCCTGGAGGCCGCGCGCACTTCGGCCGAGGACGCCGCTTCCGATGGCGATCACGCCGCGGGCCGTGGCGCCGAGGGCCCGCTGCGCATCGCCGTGCCCAAGGGCTCGCTTAAGGCCGACACGCTCGACGTGCTCGAGGCCGCGGGTCTGGACGTCTCTGAGCTGCGTGATCCCGGCCGTCACCTGATCGTGCGCGGCCGCGACACGCGTGCCGGCGAGGGTGCGGTCGGCGATATCGAGTTTGTCATCGTGCGACCCAGCGATGCACCCGCCTTTGTGGGCTGCGGCGGCGCCGATTGCGGCATCTGCGGTTGGGACTCGCTCATCGAGGCCGACCTCAACCTGCTGCAGCTGGTTGACCTGGGCTATGGTCTGTGCACCTTTATCGAGGCGGAGCCCGCATGGCGCGCCGGTCAGGCCGAGCGCAACTACGCCCGTCGCGGGTCGCTTCGCGTGGCCACCAAGTACCCGCGCATCGCGAGTGCTTGGTATGCCGAGCGCGGCGTGAACGCCGATATCGTCTCGCTGCACGGCAACATCGAGCTGGGGCCCATCGTCGGCATGACCGATCGTATCGTGGATATTACTGCCACGGGCGCTACGCTGCGCGATAACGACCTGGTCATTACCGGGCGCATCATGGACTGCACGGCCCGCTTCTTTGTCAATCCGGGCGCCGCACGTCTGGATCCACGCGTACGCAATCTGGCAGATCGCTTGGCGGCAGCCGTGAAGGACAAGCATTTTGAGCCCGTTGCGGGCTCGGCACAATAGCGCGAGCACGCACGGGCGCCCCAACGTCCGGGCGGCGGGCCGACTGACGCCGCCGCCCGGCCTCTCGTTTTTCGAACACAACCTCGACCGATAGGGGATACCGATATGAAGACTATCAAGCTTGCTCCCGGTGAGCGCCTCGTTACCAACCAGCTCAACCGCAAGGGCGTGCTGCCGCAAAACATCGTCGACGCCGCCCGCGATATCGTGGCCAACGTGCGCGCCAACGGCGATGCCGCGGTGCGCGATTACTGTCAGCGTTTTGACGGCGTTGAGCTGCAGAGCTTCCGTCTGCCGCAAGAGCAGATCGATGCCGCGCTCGAAGGCCTCGATCCCGCTTTCGTCGCGGCGCTCGAAAAGGCTGCACGCCAGATTCGCGAGTTCCACCAGCGCGAGGTCGAGCAGAGCTGGTTTACCACGCGCCCGGACGGCACGATGCTCGGCGTTAAGGTGACCCCGCTCGCGGCGGCCGGCATCTATGTACCGGGCGGTCGCGCGCAGTACCCTTCCACCGTGCTTATGAACGCCATTCCCGCCAAGGTCGCCGGCGTTGAGCGCGTGGTCATGGTGACCCCGCCGCAAAAAGATGGTCTGATTAGCCCCTATACGCTCGCGGCGGCCAAGCTCGGCGGCGTGGACGAAATCTATATGGTGGGCGGCGCCCAGGCCGTGGCCGCGCTGGCGTACGGTACCGAGACCATTCCGCGTGTCGACAAGATTACCGGCCCGGGTAACGCCTTTGTCGCCGCTGCCAAGCAGATTGTCTCGGGTGATGTGGGTATCGATATGGTCGCCGGTCCCTCCGAGGTCTGCGTGCTGGCCGACGCCACGGCCAAGCCCATGGTGGTCGCGGCCGACCTGATGGCCCAGGCCGAGCATGATCCGCTGGCGGCCTGCTATCTGGTGACCTGCGACGAGCAGTTTGCGCGTGAGGTTGAGGCAGGTATCGGCATCCTGGTGGCACAGTCCCCGCGTGCCGAGATCACGCGTGCCTCGCTCGACAACGAAGGCGCCATCGTGGTGGCCGCCGACATGGCGGCCGCCGTCGAGGCCGTGAACACCGTGGCGCCCGAGCACCTTGAGCTGCACTGCAAGGATGCGATGGGCCTGCTCGGCGGCATTCGCAACGCCGGCGCCATCTTTGTGGGCGCTTGGAGCTCCGAGCCGCTCGGCGATTACGTTGCCGGTCCCAACCACACGTTGCCGACCGGCGGCACGGCCATGTTCTCCAACCCGCTTTCGGTCGAAGAGTTCGTTAAGCGCTCGAGCGTTATATGCTATACGACCGAGGGCCTGCTCTCCGACGCTCCCGCTACGCAGCGTCTGGCCGAGGCCGAGGGCCTGTGGGCGCACGCGCTTTCGGCCGCACTGCGTCGTCGTGTGCTGGAGCAGGGCGAGGATGCCGTGAGTGCCGAGTCGCTGGCTGCGGCCGACCTGACCAAGGTCGCCTGGCCGGGCGACGCCGTGGCGACGGTTGCCGAGGGCGTGGACCTGGCGGCTGCAGGCGCGGATGGCGCCGGTGCGACCGGCGGGGAGGCCTAATATGGCCGAGCTGACGCCCCGCATGAAGGAGCTTGTCCAGCCTTACCTGACCGGTATTGAGCCCTACGATCCTAACTTTACGCCCACGCGCATCAATCTTTCGGCCAACGAGAACACCTATCCCGTGCCCGCCGGCGTGCGCGAGGCGGTTGATGCGGCCCTGGCTGCCACGCCGCTCAACCGCTATCCCGATCCCATGTCGAACGACCTGCGCGACGAGCTTGCTGCCTGGCATGGCGTGGCGCGCGAGAATGTCTGCGTGGGAAACGGCGGCGACGAGCTGCTCTATAACTATCTGCTGGCGTTTGGTGGCGCGGGGAGGACCCTGCTCAACTGCCCGCCGTGCTTTAGCGAGTATGCCTTCTTTGCGTCTCTGTGCCGGACCGAGGTGCGCGATGTGTGGCGCGACCCGGCGACCTTTGAGCTCGACCAGGCAGCCGTGCTTGCGGCGGCACCCGAGTGCAACCTGGCCATCGTGACCTCGCCCAATAACCCCACGGGCGACGTGGCACCGCTCGACTTTGTCGCGGCGCTGTGCGATGCGTGCCCCGGCATGGTCATGGTCGACGAGGCCTACGTTGAGTTTGCCGACGATTCGTTTGGCGCGGCCACCACGGCGCAGGGGCTTATCGCCGAGCATCCCAACCTGGTGATTCTGCATACGTTGTCCAAGGCGTTTGGCGCTGCCGGTACGCGTCTGGGTTACGTGATCGCGGCACCCGAAGTCATCGACGTGTTCGCGGCGATTCGCCAGATCTATTCGGTCAATGTGCTGAGCCAGGCGGCGGCGCTTGCCTGCGTGCGTGCCCGCGATGCGTACGCGCCCGTGGTGGCACAGGTCGCATCCGAGCGCGAGCGCGAGCTGTGCGCCCTGCGCGCAATGGCTGCCGAGGGCCTGCCCGTGGAGGTATGGCCGAGCGCGGCGAACTTTGTGCTCGTGCGCACGCCGCATGCCACGCGCGTGCGCGAGCGTCTGCGCGACGAGTATTCAATTTTGGTGCGCGACTTTAGCTACGCGCCGGGGCTCGCGGACTGCCTGCGCATTACCGTGGGTACCCCGCAAGAAAACGACGAGGTGCTGGCCGCGTTTGCCGCGCTGGTGAAGGAGGAGATGTAGATGGACCGCTATGCCGAGGTAACCCGCAAGACGGGCGAGACCGACATTGTCGTAAAGCTCGACCTGGACGGATCTGGCGTGTGCGATATCTCGACCGGAGTGCCGTTTTTCGACCACATGCTCAACGCTTTTGGCCGCCATGGCCTGTTCGATCTGACGGTGCATGCGGTGGGCGACGTCGAGGTCGACGCGCACCACACCGTTGAGGACACGGGCATTGTGCTGGGCGAGGCGTTTTGCCAGGCGCTGGGCGACAAGGCGGGTATTACGCGCTTTGCCGACGCGGCGATCGCCATGGACGAGACACTCGTGATGGCCGCCGTGGATATCTCGGGTCGCGGGCAGGCCTATTGCGAGCTGCCCGTGCCGACTGAGCGCGTGGGCAGCTTTGATACCGAGCTGGCCGTCGAGTTCTTCTATGCCTTTGCGCGCGATGCCAAGCTCACGCTGCACGTGCGCGAGCTGGCGGGCGGCAATTCGCACCACATTATCGAGGCCGCCTTTAAGGCCGTGGGCCGCACGATGCGCCGCGCCTGCGAACTCGATCCCCGCGTGCAGGGTATCCCCAGCACTAAGGGCTCGCTGTAACCGTCACAAGGGTAAAACCACCACGAAGATGCCTGTCCTCTTTGTGGTGGTTTTGGATGATGAGAAGTGGAGGGGTCGCGTGGGCGAACCGAAGATCGTGGTGGTCGACTACCACAAGGGCAACTTGTCGAGCGTCGTGCGCGGGCTTGCGCGCGCCGGTGCTGCCGCCTGCACGTCGGACGATCCGGAGCAGATCCGCAACGCCGACGGCCTGGTCATCCCGGGCGTGGGTGCGTTCTATGACGCGATCGCCTTTATGCGTCAGAGCGGCGAGGAGGTGGCCGTGCTCGATGCCGTTGCCGCCGGAACTCCGCTGCTCGGCATCTGCCTGGGCCTTCAGCTGTTTTTTGAGCGCGGCAACGAGGGCGTGCCTGCGGACGAGGGCGTGGTCGCCGACGGTAACGCCCTCGAGCGGGCTGACGGCCCCTGGGTCGATGGCCTGGGCATCATGCGCGGCTCGTGCACGCGCCTGGAGTCGAGCCGCCTGAAGGTGCCGCACGTGGGCTGGGACCAGGTGCGCATGACGCCCGCCGGTGCGGCCGATCCGTTGCTTGCCGGTTTTGCCGAGGGCGCCAACATGTATTTCACTCACAGCTACGCGGTGGCCGACGACGTCGATGCCGCCGATGTGTTGGCGCGCACGCACTATACACGGAGCTTCCCGTGCATCGTGCGCCACGGCAACGTGTGGGGCTGCCAGTTCCATCCCGAGAAATCCTCTGCGCTGGGTCAGCGCATCCTTAAGAACTTCGTGAGCATCGTCGAGGGGGCCGGCCGATGATTCTGTTTCCCGCAATCGATTTGATCGGCGGCAAGGTCGTGCGCCTGGAGCGCGGCGACCGGAGCCGCTGTAAGGTGTATTCTGACGACCCCGTGGCCGTTGCCCGCTCCTTTGCCGAGCAGGGCGCGAGCTGGGTGCACGTCGTCGACCTGTCCGCTGCCTTTGGCGAGGACGAGGACGCGTGCGCTGCCAACTCGGCAGCGATTAAGGCCATCTGCGGCGTCGACGGTCTGTCCGCGGACGTGGGCGGCGGCGTTCGTTCGCTCGCGCGCATCGACGAGCTGGCCGGCTACGGCGCGCGTCGCATCGCGCTAGGCACGGTGCTCGTGACCGAGCCGGGATTTGCCGAGGTGGCGGCGCAAGGCTTTGGCGAGTTACTGGTGGCAGACATTGCCGCCCGTGACGGCCAGGTCAAGGTGAATGGTTGGCGCGACGGCGCGGGTGTGGCGCTCGACGACGCCGTGGCGCAGCTCACCGAGCTGGGCTTTAAACATCTGGTGTATACCGATATCGCGCGCGACGGTATGCAGACGGGCATCGACGTGGCAGCATATCGCCACGTGGCCGAGGTCGCGGGCTTTCCCGTTGTGGCGTCGGGCGGCATCTCGACGCTCGATGATATCCGTGCGCTCGCCGCGGTGGGCGAGGGCGCTATTGAGGGCGCCATCACCGGTCGCGCGCTCTACGAGGGCAACTTTACGCTGGTACAGGCGTTGGCCGCCGCGCGAGGGGAGGAGTAGCCCATGCTTACCAAACGCGTCATTCCCTGCCTGGACGTTAAGGACGGCCGCGTGGTCAAGGGCGTCAACTTTGTGAGCCTGCGCGATGCGGGCGATCCGGTGGAGCTTGCCCGTGCCTACGATCGCGAGGGTGCGGACGAGGTCGTGTTCCTGGACATCACTGCCACGAGCGACAACCGTGCGACGACCATCGAGATGGCGGCGCATGCGGCCGAGGAGCTCGCCATTCCCTACACCGTGGGCGGTGGCTTTCGCGACCTTGCGGGCATGCGAACGATGGTGGCGGCCGGTGCCGACAAGGTATCGCTCAACTCTGCCGCCGTGCGCGACCCGTTGCTGATCAGCCAAGCTGCCGCGGCGTTTGGCAGCCAGGCCGTGGTCGTGGCGATCGATGCCAAGCGCGTCGGCCTGCCTGGGCAGCCGGATGCCGACAAGTGGGAGGTCTTTACCGCGGGAGGCCGCAATGCCACGGGTATCGACGCGGTGGCGTGGGCCGAGGAGGCGGCTCGCCGCGGCGCCGGCGAGGTCTTGCTGACCAGCATGGACCGCGACGGCACCAAGGCCGGCTTTGACCTGGCACTCACCCGCGCCGTGGCGCGTACGGTGCCAATTCCCGTCATCGCGAGCGGTGGCGTGGGCACGCTCGAGCATTTTGCCGAGGGCGTGATCGAGGGCGAAGCCGACGCCGTGCTGGCGGCCAGCGTCTTTCACTTTGGAACCTTCAGCATTCGCCAGGTGAAGGAATATATGGCCAGCCAGGGCATCCCTGTCAGGTTGGACTTCTAGCGCTGCGGCTTGCCCAGGCACCGCATCTTGCCGCTCAAACCGTCGCTCGCGTACCAAAGTACGCGTCGCTCCTCTTTCGCGGCAACCTGCGGCACCTGGACAACCCTCGCCGACCTGTGGGGTTTACGGTAATTACTTGGGAGAAATGATGACTGAGGTAGTAGAAGCTGCTGATCTTAAATACGACGCCCGCGGGCTGATTCCTTGCGTGGTTCAGCAGCATGACACCGGTGAGGTGCTTATGGTTGCTTGGATGAACGAGGAATCGGTGGGGCTGACGCTCAAGACCGGGACCACGTGGTTTTGGAGTCGCAGCCGTCAGGAGCTCTGGAACAAGGGCGCGACGAGTGGCAACATGCAGGAGGTCAAGGAGCTCTGGGCCGACTGCGATAGCGATACGCTGCTGGTCAAGGTGGACTCACCGGGCCCGGCCTGCCATACCGGCAACCGTACCTGCTTCTTTAAGCGCGTGGAAGGGGGAGTGCGATGAAAGTCGTGACGCCGTTCGAGGTCGCCGAATGCAACACCGAGCTCCTCCGCACGGGCGTGCCATGCCGCGTGCACCTGACTGATGCCTGCGGGGCGCAGTCGCTTTGGCTCGAGGCCGAGAAGGAAAGGCTCAATGAGGCCCATGCCGTCATCGTCGAGTTCTTTGAGAAAAAGGGCGCAAAGCCTCGGTTCGATGAGACCGGTACCTACTTTACGCTGCAGTAACGAGAGGAAATAACCATGGGAGTCAGAACAGCTAACGTGCAGCCGGGAAATATCGGCGAGACGCTGACGGGTCTGGCCGAGGTGATTCACGGTCGTCGCGATGCGTCGCCACAGGAGAGCTACACCGCCCGTCTGCTGACCGACGTCGAGGACGAGCTGCTCAAGAAGCTTGCCGAGGAGGCGAGCGAGGTGATCATGGCCTGCAAGGATAACGATCACGATCACATCCGCTACGAGGCCGGCGACCTGATCTACCACTTGCTCGTGACGCTCGAGCGCTACGGCATCACCCTCGACGAACTGGCCGGCGAACTCAACGCCCGCCGCCACTAGTCATTGGGGACGTTCTTAAACGACTAGTTAGGCGAGGGGCGTGGATTCCCATTCGCCGGTGGGGTGGGGGATATCGAAGGCCCGGTAGCCGCAGTCGTAGGCGTGGGCCTGGGCCTCGCGGATGTTCCAGCAGATGTCGCAGGCGCGGTGCGCGTCCGAGCCAAAGGTGATGGGCACCTCGGCATGGGCGAAGCGGCGCAACAGCCCGGTCGCGGGGTAGTAATCGTCGAGCCCCTTGCGCGGTGCGGCGGTCGAGACCTCAACGCGGCGACCCGTATCGTGGGCGCATTCGGCCATCTGCTCCCAAAACGGCGCGGGGTCAAAGTCGGGTGCAAAGCCGTCCTTCGAAAAGCGCATGACCAGGTCGGGATGGGCCATCGCGTCAAAGTTGAGTGAGCTTTCGCAAGCACGGCACCAGTCGTCGACGTAGCACTCCCACACGCCGCGCACGCCTAAGTTTTCCCAAACATGCAAGTTGGTATCGTCGTCGATCCAGCCGCAAAGGGAATCGGGTGTATCGGGGCGCGCGACGTCCTCTGTCCCTGCCGTGCCCGCGGCGCCTGCCGCAATATCGTCCGGGTTGCCAATCCAGTGCACGCTGCCCAGACGTACGACGGCGCCCTGGGACCAGTGCTCTACCAAGGGCTCGCAGCCCTCGTACCAATCGCATTCAAAACCGTAGATAAAGGTGAGCTCCGGCGCAATCTGCGCGGCGAGTTTGCGGGCGTCCTCAAAGGCCAAACGATGTGCCGGCAAGTCGCCCTCGACGACCTGCACCTCGCAGTTAGCATCCATACTGGCGGGCAGGGTAAGGTGGTCGGTCGAGACCATGACGCGGCAGCCGGCGGCAGCAGCGGCACGGACGTTGTCCTCGAACGAGGCGTGCCCGTCCGAGAACGAGGTATGAGTATGGCAATCGACCAGCGGGCAGGCGGGCATGGTGACTCCTTTGCGTCAAGCGAATCCGCTTCATTGTAATGGCGCAGCTCTCAACACGCCGGGCACGCCGGGGGTCGAAATCGATTGGAAAGGCTGCGCGGCGCGCGGTGCGGCCTCGCTCTAAAATGTGTACGTCAGCCTCCAAAAGCTGCAAAAAATGACATGTTTGGAGGCTGACGTACACGTTTGAGACGAGGGCGAGGGGCGGGGCAGCGCGTGCCGGCGCCGGCGACTACTTGCTTCGTGTCGCCGCTCGTTTGGACTGCACGGTTATAATCGCGTGCCGCACGGCGGTGACGGGACGATAGCGGATCATACGCGGTCCCGACCAGCGCATGACCTCGCGGATCTTCTCGCGCATGGCAGGCCGGTAACAATGCGAAGGACAGGCCGAGCAAAATGTCTTGGTGCCCATGTGCGGGCAGTGCTCAATGCGCGCGATGGCGTATTTCTGCAGCTCGGCGCATTCGGGGCAGAGCGTAACGGTTCGGAGCCCGAGTTTGACGCGAGTGGGCTTTTCGCCGTTGGGAGCCTGCTTACCCTCGTGGCCGCCGCGATGATGCCCGCGGCACCACAGTGCAATCATCTGCGACACCATCTGGGCCTCGCGTGCACGTTTGCGCGCCAGCTCCGGCGTGTCGACCGGGCGCGCCATTAGCTCAGCCTCCCGTGCTCGACCGAAAGCGAGCAATCGGCAAACGCGCAGGTGCTGGCACGGTGGCTTACGAGCACAATGGTCTTGCCGCGGCGCTTGAGCTCGTCAACGGCCTGCATTACGGCTGCTTCGTTGAGAGCATCGAGCGCGCTGGTGGGTTCGTCGAGCAAGATGAAGGGTGCGTCGTTGAGGAAGATGCGCGCAAGGCCGATGCGCTGGCGCTCGCCGCCCGAAAGCGAGTCGCCCAGCTCGGCAACGGGCGTGTCGAGTCCCTGCGGCAGACGGTCGATGAGCGTGGTGAGTGAGGCGGAGCGGCAAGCGTCGAGCAGCTCGGCATCGGTGGCGTTGGCGTGCGCGACCAGCAGGTTCTCGCGTACGGTGCCGCAGAACAGATGCGTGTCCTGGGTCATATAGGACTCGTGGCTGCGCAGGCTCGCCGTGTTGATGTGGCGGGCATCGACGCCGCTCACCGTGATGGTGCCGGCTGCGGGGTCCCAAAAGCGCATGAGCAGCTTAAGCAGCGTCGACTTGCCCGAACCCGAGCGCCCCATGATGCAGGTCATGGTACCGGGCGCAAAGGTGCAGGTCACGTCGTCGAGGATGAGACTCGCAGCGGTGTCGTTCGCGACCTGCTCTGTGGCGCCCGCACCGCCCGCGTCCACGCCGCCCACATAGCTAAAGCTCACATGCTCGGCTGCGGCGCCGGCAAACTCAACGTTCTGTCCATCGGCGACCTCGGCGCACTGGGGCTGCTCGTCGAGCAAATCGAGCACGCGTGCGCCCGAGGCGAGCGTCTCCTGCAGTGAGGCGCCCAGGCGGCTCACGGCCATCACCGAGCCAAACGACGACACAAAGGTAAAGACGGCGACAAACGCTGCGGCAAAGTCAATCGTTCCCGCAGCCACCAGCTGCAGCGCACGCCCGAGCATCACCAGATTAGCCACAAGAATAAGCGCATCGGCTACGGCCTCGCTGACCGCCTGGCGGCGCTTGAGGCGCGCGTCCACGGCGCCGACTTGCTCGGTCAGCTTGCCCAGGGCACGGCTGCGATCGGTGCCACCGGCAAACTGGATAGTCTCGGACGCGCCGCGTAGACTGTCGAGTACAAAGGCGCCCAGCTTACCGGCGCCCTCGCGGCTCTGGCGGCCGGTGGTGCCGCATGCCTTGGCCGAGGTCAGGGGCAGTAGCACGCCCAGGACCGCGTAGGCCACGAGCGCGATGCCCGCGAGCTCGGGGCTCACAGCCAGCAAAAAGCCCTCAAACACAACGGTGCAGACCAGAGCTATGGCAATGGGCGAGATGGTGTGCGCGTAGAAGACCTCGAGCAGCTCGATATCCGAGGTGACCAGGCTCACGAGCTCGCCCTTGCCGCGGCCCTCGAGCTTGGCGGGGGCGAGCTGGCGCAGGGCGCCAAATACCAGGTCGCGAATGTGTGCGAGCAGACGGAATGCGATGTAATGGTTGCAGAGCTGCTCGCCGTAGTGGAGCGGCCCGCGCGCGATGCCGCAGGCGGCGCAGGCCGCGCATGCTGCGATAAGACCAAGCCTCAAGGCGTTGCGGCCCAGCGCGGCCATAAGGCCAAGGGCGCCAAAGGCCGGCACGAACGCGGCGGTGAGCATGCCGATGCTGCCCAGCGCGACGGCTAGCACAAGCCAGCCGGCAAGCGGTCGGACGAGCCCCATCATGCGCCACATGATGGACGGCGCCGAGCGACGGGCGCGGCCGGAGTCAGGCGCCGCGGCAGCGGAAGACGAACTAGTACCGTTGAGGCCATCGGCACAGGCGGCGCTGCCGTCAACAGCCTCAACCGCGCCGGCATCCTCGGCATCACCCTCCGCATACGCATATGCCGAGAGCTGCTCCTGGCTGTTCCACATGCGCGCATAGGCGCCCGCGCCCGACAGGAGCTCATCATAGGTGCCGCGCTCGGCAATGCGACCGCGCTCCAGCACCAGAATCTGGTCGGCGTCCACGATCGTCGACAGGCGATGCGCCACCACAATTACGGTGTGCTCGCCGGCAAGCGACGCGATGACCTCGCCGATCGCGGCCTCGCTTGCGGCATCGACGTTGCTCGTCGCCTCGTCAAACACATAGATGGGCGAGTCGTGCAGCAGGGCGCGGGCCATGCACACGCGCTGGCGCTGGCCGCCCGAAAGGTTGGTGCCGCCCTCGTTAATCACCATGTCGAGCCCGCCGTTGGCCTGCACAAAGGCCGCCACGCGCGTGCGGCCGAGCGCGCGCAAAAGCTCGGCGTCGGTGGCGTTGGGCTGGGCGAGCAGCAGGTTGTCGCGCAGGGTGCCGGCAAACAGGTAGCCGTTGGTGGGCACCAGCGTGACGGCGCGCATGAGTGAGGTGGCCGTGGCATCGCGCAGTTCAACGCCACCGATGCGAACGCTGCCACGGTAGGCACCCTTGCGGCCCGCGATAATCCCCGCGAGCGTGGACTTGCCGCCGCCGCTTTCGCCCACGAGTGCCACGAGCGAGCCGTGCGCAATGGTCGCGCTGGCGCTGTCCAGCACCGTGCGGTCGCCGTATGCATAGCTCACGCCCGCGAGCTCGATATTGCCGCGACCGTCAAGCTCAACATCGCCGCGCTCGGGCTCGGGCGTATCCAAAATGCCAAACATGCGGCGCGAGGCGGCCATGCCGTTCATAGCCGTGTGGAACAGCGATCCCAGGCGGCGCATGGGCAAAAAGAACTCCTGCGACAGAAAGACGATGAGGAAGGCCGCCTCAAAGCCGATCTTGCCCGTGGCGAGCTGCAGCGCGGCTACGATAATGCCGAGCGCGGCGCCCATATAGACGACCAGGTCCATAACGCAAATGGAGCGCAGCTGCATCACCAGCAGGCGCATGGTCGCTGTGCGGAAACGCTCGGACTCGGCGTTGATGCGCTTGTGCCAGTCGCGGTCGGCCTGATACACCTTAAGGGTGGTAAGACCCTGAACGGCCTCCAGGAACATGCCGCCCAGATCGACGTAGCTGCCCCAATACTCGGAACCGATCTTTTTTGCGTTGCGCATGACCATCATGATGGAGATGGGGATGACCGGGACGCATACGAGCAGCAGCGCGGCGGGAAGTCCCGCTTGGCCTACGAGCAGCACGAACAGCGTGATGGGTGCCAGGCCGGCAAAGAAGAGCTGCGGCAGATAGCCGCCAAAGTACACCTGGAGCTGCGTGGCGCCCTCCACGCTGGTTTGCACGGCCTCGGCGGTGGGGACGGTTTCGGTGTAGGAGGGGCCGAGTGCGGTGAGCTTGTCGTAGACGAGCGAGCGCACGCGGCGGACGGCCTCGAACGCGGCCTTGTCGCCGGCGCGTTGGGCCAGGTAGATGGAGGCGGCGCGCACGATGATGGCGGCGGCGAGCGGCAAGGCCGCCTGTGCGAGGGCATCGACGGCGAGCGCGGCGGAAAGACCGTTCGTGACGATGCCGCCCAAGATGCGCGCAAGCATCCACATCACCGTGATGTTTGCCATCAGCGCGATCCATTTAAACAGGACGCTCGCCACAATGTAGGGCGTTGCCTGCGGAACCAGGGAGAAGAGCCGCTTCTCGAACATGAAACCTCCTATGCCGTAACGGTGCCGGGCTGGGTCCTCGGCAGCCGCTTAGTTAGCCAAATGCAACTAGAGTAACATCGTGCAGCGGGTAAGTATGCCGAGGGTAATTTTTAGCCGATGAACTGCGTAGAAAGTTCAAAATTGTTGAGTGCGGCGAACTTTGTGGTGGACGGAATGCGGGCGCAATTTTGATCGTGTGCGGCCCGCTCCAAAACGTGTACGTCAGCCTCCAAAACCGACAAAAAATGACATGTTTGGAGGCTGACGTACATGTTTGGATAGGGGCAAGGGCGACGACGGACGAAAGTCACGCCTGTGTCACGTTCGATGTGCTAGCGTTTGGGTGAATAAAACGAGCCCGTGCGGAAAGGATCCGGACCGTATGCAACGTGGAAGTACATCTCCGCTGTCCCGCGAGACCGATGCGCCCGAAACCATCGTCAAGCTGGAGTGCGACATCGATGATGCGTCGCCCGAGGTACTCGCCTATGCCGCTGACCGCCTGCGCGAGGCCGGCGCCCGCGAGGTGCACTGGCTGCCCCTCTACTGCAAAAAAGGCCGCCCCGGCTGGCAGTTGCAGGTGATCTGCTCGCACGAGGATATCGAGCGCCTGCAGACGATTATCTTTTTGGAGACCACGACCAACGCCATTCGTCGCCAGGTGATGGAACGCGTCTGCCTGCCGCGTCGTTTTGAGCAGGTAGCGACGCCTTGGGGCGAGGTGGCCGTCAAAGTAGCCACCCTGCCTGACGGCAGTGAACGTGCGGCTCCCGAGTACGAGGACTGTGCTCGCCTTGCCCGCGAGCACAACGTGCCGCTCCAACGCGTGATGCAAGCGGCCCAAGCCGCGGCGTTGCGATTTGAGTGATGCGGGCGAGTGACGCGCCGCGCCAATCCAATTAACCCCACCGAAAGGACTCCCCATGAAATACCTCATCGCTTCCGACATCCATGGCTCGGCATACTGGGCCGAGCGCCTCTGCACTGCCATCGAATCCGAACAGCCCGACCGCATTGTGCTGCTGGGCGACCTGCTCTACCACGGCCCGCGTAACGACCTGCCGCGCGACTACGCCCCCAAACGCGTGATTCCGCTGCTCAACGCCCTGGCCGACCGCATCATCGCGGTGCGCGGCAACTGCGACGCCGAGGTCGACCAGATGGTCCTCGACTTCCCCGTCATGGCTGACTACGCCACACTATTCGACGAGACCGGACGTGAACTGTTCCTGACGCACGGCCACGTCTTTGGCGCCGGCATGCATAACAGCGTTGACCACGCGCCCGCGCTGCCCGAGGGCTCCGCGCTCGTCTACGGCCATACGCACATCAAGGTTAACGAGGAAAGCGCCGCGCACCCGGGTCTGTGGCTCTTCAATCCCGGCAGCGTGAGCATCCCCAAGGACGGCACACATAGCTACGGCGTCTACGAGGACGGCGCGTTCCGTCACGTGATCCTGGAGGAGGAATAACCATGGCAGAGCAGCTGGCTCAGCAAAATGCCGAGGGCTCGCGCGATCTGTCCACGCTGGTCGACGCGTCGGCCGAGCTGCAGCATCTGGTGCAGACCATCTGGCGCCTGCGTCAGCCCGATGGCTGCCCGTGGGACCGCGAACAGACGCATCAGAGCATTGGCAAGAACATGATCGAGGAGGCCTACGAGGCGCTCGACTGCATCGAGGCCGACGACGTGGCGCATCTGCGCGAGGAACTCGGCGACGTGCTCATGCAAGTCGTACTGCATGCGCAGATTGCGGCGGACGCCGGTGAGTTTTCGCTGGCCGATGTGGCACGCGATATCGACGCCAAGCTCATCCGCCGCCACCCACACGTGTTTGGCGATGCGGACGCCGAGAGCTCCGACGAGGTTCTCAAGATCTGGGACGAGGTCAAGCTTGCCGAGAAGGCCGCCAAAGACCAGGCCGTGGCGGCAGGCGAGGCCGCGCCCGAGGGTCTGCTCGACGGCGTGCCCACGCACCTGCCGGCGCTGATGCAGGCTCAGAAGGTGTCGCGCAAGGCGGCTGCCGTGGGCTTTGAGTGGGAGACGGTCCAGGACGTGTGGGACGAGGTCGCCGAGGAGCGTGCCGAGTTTGAGGCCGAGGCTTCCGGCTCGCCCGAGCGCGAGATGGAGTTTGGCGACCTGCTCTTTGCCCTGGTTAACGTTGCGCGCAAGGAGGGAATCGACGCCGAGAGCGCCCTGCGTGCCAGCACGGCAAAGTTCCGCCGCCGCTGGGCTGCGATGGAGCAGATGGCGGCCGACGCCCACGTGGATCTGGCCGAGCTTTCGACCCACGGCCTCAATGACCTCTGGGATGCCGCAAAGGCAGAGGAGTAAGACTGCGGGGGCGACGGGACGGACTTGTCCCATCGCCCCTATTATTTTTTAAAAAGATTGTATCCCTTGGCTAACTTAGGGCATAATGCAAAAAGTGCGATAAGGCTAACTTATGAACCTGCGCGCCGCTGTAGCGTGCAAGCCGTGTCGCCAAGCATTCAACCCGTTTCCAAGTGAGAGGGAGACAACATGAGCGATATTTTGGACGTCTACGGTCGCGAGGTGCTCGACAGCCGCGGCAATCCCACCGTCGAGGTCGAGGTCGTGCTCGAGGACGGCAGCTTTGGCCGCGCAATGGTGCCTTCGGGTGCTTCGACCGGCGCCTTTGAGGCATGTGAGCTGCGCGACGGCGACAAGGGCCGCTATCTGGGCAAGGGCGTTTCGCAGGCCGTCGAGCACGTCAATAACGAGTGCGCTAACGCCGTCGTGGGCCTCGACGCCTTCGACCAGCGCGCCGTCGATGCCGCGCTGATTGCCGCGGACGGTACCCCCAACAAGACCAAGCTCGGTGCCAACGCCATCCTGGGCGTGTCGCTGGCCGTCGCCCGCGCCGCTGCCGAGTCGGCGGGCCTGTCGCTGTACCAGTACCTGGGCGGCGTCAACGCCCACCTGCTGCCCACGCCTATGATGAATATCCTCAACGGTGGCGTCCATGCCGACAATAACGTTGACTTCCAGGAGTTCATGATCATGCCGGTGGGCGCCCCGAGCTTTGCCGAGGGCCTGCGTTGGTGCGCCGAGGTCTACCACACCCTCAAGGGCGTGCTGCACGAGGCCGGCCTGGGCGGCGGCGTGGGCGACGAGGGCGGCTTTGCGCCCAACCTCAAGACCAATGCCGAGCCGTTCGAGTACATCACCAAGGCCGTGGAGAAGGCCGGCTTTAAGCCCGGCGTCGACTTCATGTACGCCATGGACCCGGCCTCGACCGAGTTCTACAACGCCGAGACCGGCATGTACGAGCTCAAGGGCGAGGGCGTGGAGTACACGAGCGCCCAGATGGTTGATTACTGGGAAAAGCTCGTCGACACCTATCCCATCATCTCCATCGAGGACGGCATGGCCGAGGAGGACTGGGACGGCTGGGTTGAGCTCACCCGTCGCATTGGCAACAAGGTGCAGCTGGTGGGCGACGACCTGTTCGTCACCAACACCGAGCGCCTTAAGAAGGGCATCGAGCTGGGTGCCGCCAACGCGATCCTGGTCAAGGTCAACCAGATCGGCACACTCACCGAGTCGCTCGAGGCCATCGAGACCGCCAAGGAGGCCGGCTATGCTTGCATCGTGAGCCACCGCTCCGGCGAGACTGAGGACTCCACGATTGCCGACCTGGTCGTGGGCGTCAACGCCGGCCAGATCAAGTCGGGCGCCCCGTGCCGCAGCGACCGTATCGCCAAGTACAACCAGCTCATCCGCATCGAGGACGAGCTCGAGGGCAGCGCGCGCTATGCCGGCAAGACCGCGTTCTACAACATTCGCTAAACGGGCGAATTTGGCGAGGGGGAGGCTGACTCGGTTCCGTCCCGCCTTGACTGGATGCTGCAAAGCGCCATGGGCGCTGGGCCATACGGCTCAGCGCCTTTTTTATGTCGAGCAAAGGCTGGCGAAGGCGGTGCGGGCGCTCGTGCTATAACTAAAGGACTTAGCGCAAACAAACCTCAACCGCACAAGGCGCACATGGATCAGATTTACGACAACAGGTACTATTCCGCCGGTTCGCGCGAGCCGTCGCCTCGCCGTGCGCGCACGGTGCAGCTCGGTGGGTCCGCCTACGCCGGCGTCGACCGCCCCGCGCAGCGCCCGACAAGTACCTCGCGCCCCAATGCCCAATCAAATACTTTGGCAGATGGACCAGTGCGCCCGGCACGTTCGTCGCATGCATCGCGTCCCTCGACTCAGGCACACGACAAATCGAGCAGACCCTCGAGCCGTCTTTCGGGCTCGGACTTTATGCATTACGCCAACGACAACGCGGTGGTCAAGGCAATCTATGACTTTACGCATGGCTCTCTGCGTCCGCTGTTTATCGGTATCGTGGTGGCGCTGGCGCTCGTGAGCCTGTATTTCCCCGTGCGCGACCTGTACGTTGCAAAACGCTCGAACGACATCTTGGCCAAGCAGGTCGAGATTCGCGAGCAATACAGAGATGAGATGAAAAAAGACACTGACAAGTGGCTCTCGGAAGAGGGCATTAAGGATCGGGCACGGGAACTGGGCATGGTGATGCCCGGCGAAAAGAGGATTGAAGTACAGGGTCTGGACGAGGATTCGGATTCGTCGTCGAGCAAAAAGTCCTCAAACGCCAAGAAGGCCAGCGAAGTGGCCAAGGAGATTGAGGAAGTCGGCAAGGACGCGCCGTGGTACATTCAGACGCTCGACATGCTGTTTGGATTTAACGGCGTCGAGGGTCAGACGGTCGCGTCCAGCGGCGAGTAGGCGAGTAGCGCCCGGAGGGGAGCCCGCAATGACAAATTGCAAACGATATAAGGTGGCCGCGATCGACTTGGGAACGGTGTCGTCGCGACTAGTGCTAGCGCAGGTCGAGGGCGGGGCGATCGTGGAATCGTCCAAGCATACCGAGATCACCGACTTGGGCGAGGGCGTGGACGCGACGGGGCGCTTTTGCGAGGCAGCTGTCGAGCGTGTGCTCGCTGCGTGCCGCATGTTTGTGGACGAGGCCCGTGCCTTTGGGGCCGTGTGCGTCTGCACCACGTGCACGAGTGCCGCGCGCGATGCGTCCAATGCCGCGCTGCTGCTGGACGGCCTGCGCGAGTTGGGGCTCAAACCACAGGTGATTCCGGGCGAGGTCGAGGCGCGCCTGACATTTTTTGGCGTGGCGCACGACTTTGCCGGCGAGCGCATCATCGTCGCGGATTCGGGCGGCGGCTCCACGGAGCTCGCGACGGGCGTATACGCTCCGGAGCGCAGCGTCTTTGCGCTGGAGGGAACGCGCTCGCTGGACATCGGTTGCCGTCGCGTGACGGAGCGCTTTTTCTCCGCGTTGCCGCCCGCGGATGGCGAACTTGCTGCCGCTGCCGCGTGGGCAGGCGATCAGTTCGCCGCCTATTTTGAGGGCCTGCCTGTCGACTTTGAGCGCGCCGAACGCTTAGTCGCGGTGGGCGGCACGGTGACTACGCTGGTGGCTCTGGTCCACGAGCTGGAACCGTACGATTCGAGCTTTGTGCACCTACGCGAGCTGTCGCTGGAGCAGGTCTCGGCCGCTATCGAGCGCATGTCTGTGTTGGACGCGGAAGGCATCGCCGCGCTACCGGGTGTACAGCCCAAACGCGCGGGCGTGATCTTGGCTGGTGCCGTGGTGATTCGCGAGCTTATGCGAGCCGGCGGCTACGACACGCTCACCGTAAGCGAGAACAGCCTGCTTGCCGGCATGGCCGCCACCATTAACGAGGTTCTCGACGGCGAGCTACCCACCATCGGCTGGACCCCGAGCCTCAGCACCCTTTAACCATTCCCTCATAAGTTGCGGTGAAATACGGACTAAAAATCGCCAAACAGTCCCTATTCCACCGCAACTCACCATCTGTATCGGCATCCAAAAGAAACAAGCCCGCATCCCCAGGGGACACGGGCCCGTAAAAGCCACATGGTAGGGGCGGTGGGACGTCTGCGTATTTGCTGCGCAAATCCGCACCGGCTTCGGCTGCCTGCCGGCGCCCTCGCCGGCTCGCTACGGACGCTGCGCGTCCGCTTGACGCTCGCCCCCTCGCGGGTTCGAGCCCCACCGGCATCCAAAAGAAACAAGCCCGCATCCCTGGGGGACACGGGCTCGTAAACAATACATGGTAGGGGCGGTGGGACTCGAACCCACAATCCTTGCGGCGAGAGATTTTAAGTCTCCTGCGTATGCCAATTCCGCCACGCCCCCGTGAGACTAGAAGTCTAGCACAAGCCGTCCGTTACGCGTTGACGGCCATCGAGTGTTGGCCCGACTTCTCGAGGAACTCTTGGAACTTGGCCTCGTCGCCCTTGTTTTGGTACTGCAGCGCCAGCAGATACTCCAGGCGGCAGCGCTTGACCGGGTCGTCGCCGGCCTCCTTGAGCATGCGCTCCAGCTCGGGAATGTCGTTGTGGCGCTTGAGGATCATCGTGTCATACATCAGCTGGCATTCGTGCGCGACTGCCTCGGCCTGGCCGCCCTCAAAGCCTTTGATCTCGCGCAGCAATTCCTTGGACTTTTTGCGGTCCTCCTGACCAACGTAGTAGTTAAAGGCCTTAATGACCAGGTCGACGCGCTGCATCTTGGGCAGATTGAGCCCCAGCAGCAAATCGAACATCTCATCGGCGCGCTTGTGGTCCTCGCGCAGCAGATAGGAGTTCAGGCGCAGGTAGTCGCGGTTGTAGCGCGGGTACAGCATGCTGGTGAGTTTGCCGTCGAGCAAACGATCGAACTCGTCCCACTGCTTAGCGGCCATAAGCTGCTGCAGGCGTTTAAACGTGGTGCGTTTTTTGACGCTAAAGAACACCGACACGGCGATGCAGATGATAACGACGGCGGTCCAGAGTGTGCGGGAATCGGGCATATTAGGGTCCTTAGTCACTCATAAAGCGAGCGGTATGACAACACGTACTGGATGTATTATACGCAGCGCGCAAGCAAACTGGCATAAAAGCTCATCGAGGCTGAGTGCCATCGCTCGCTGCGGTACACTTACCTAAAGTAAACCATGAAGGGAGACATTACCTATGAAGAAGATCGTTTTGGCTTGCGGTGCTGGCGCTGCTACTTCCACGCTCGTTGCCCAGAAGGTCGCCACCTTGCTCGACGCCAACGGTTACGCCGGCAAGTACGAGATCGTGCAGTGCGCCATCTCCGAGGCCAAGGACTACTGCGACGAGGGCGCCGACCTGCTGATCGCCACCACCGTTGCCCCCGAGGGCCTCACCTGCCCGTACGTGAGTGGCGTGCCCTTCATGACCGGCATGAACCGCGTCGCTGCCGAGAAGGCCGTCCTCGACGTTATGGCTCAGTAGGCGCTGACTGTATGAGTGAGCAGAACGCCAACCCGGTAGAGCTCTTTGGCATGCGCGTTGCCCATGTGGGCATTAACGCCACTGACCCGGCAGACGCCCTGGAGATCGCGGAGCTGTTCTCGACGATGATGGGCCTGCCCGTTATCGAGACCCCGGTTTCGTACTTTAACGATTCGCTGGTCGAGATCATGAAGCAGAACGGTCGTGGCGCCAAGGGCCACATTGGCTTTGCTGTCAACGACATCGATGCGGCCGAGAAGTGGTTTGCCGAGCGCGGGCTCGAGGTCAACGAGGAGTCGCGCGTGCTGCTGCCCGACGGCGGCACCAAGCTCGTGTACTTTAAGCGCGAGTTTGCCGGTTTCGCCGTGCACCTGTGCCGCGAGTAGCGCACAAGCTGCCATAGCTAACGAAAAATGGGGTAAGGCTACGTGGCCTTACCCCATTTTTAATGCCGAGAGGGTGACTGACGGGCTGCCGTAAAACGAAGGTGAATGGTTTCCCATGAAGTGAACGAGTGAAATCGGACCTCTGGAGCATCGACACTTTGGAGGCACCGTTTCCTGCGGTTTCGTAAGGTTTTTCCTGCAGTTTTGGCGTCAAAAAGTGTGGATGCTTCGGGGGTCCAAAATAGGTCGTTCACTTCGCGGAAAAGCATTCACCTTCGATTCGTGAGAGACGCCCCTACCGCGGCAGGCGAATCGTAAAGCGGCTGCCGACGCCCTCGACTGAGGTCACGCCAATGACACCACCATGGCTATCGACGATCCACTTGGCAATGGCAAGCCCCAGACCCGAGCCCTGCGCGCCGGCATCGCGTGCGTTGTCGGCGCGGTAGAACCGTTCAAACGCGTGAGCTGCGGATTCCTGGTTCATGCCGATACCTTCGTCCTCAACACTTATGTCGATCGTGCCCGCGCCCGCATCCGGCGTCACGCCAAACGAGATGGATGTGCCCGCGTCCGAATACTTGGCGGCGTTCTGCACGATCACGCGCAGAGCCTGCTTCACGAGCGCCACGTCAACGGGCGCGTCGCAGCGCGGGTCGCTGGTAAGTGCGGCATCGTACGCCAGTCGATATGTGTGCGCGGCATCGATCATCTGCGATTCCTCGCATACCTCGCCGACCAGTGCGGCCAGGTTAGTATTCGCACGCCGCAGGACCGTGCGCCCGGCATCGCCGCGCGCCAAAAACAGCAGCTGCTCCACGAGCTCCTGCATATGCTCGCTTTCGGCCTTGAGCGAGGCAATGGACTCTGCCAGCACGTCCGGGTCGTCTTTGCCCCAGCGGTCGAGCATGTTCACGTAGCCCTGAATCACCGCGATGGGCGTGCGCAGCTCGTGGCTCGCATCGTTGACAAAGCGCATCTGCTGCAGCTTGGCCTCTTGCATCTGGCGCAGTAGGCGGTTGAGTGCAACCTCGATGCTTGCCAGGTCGGCGTCGCCGGTAGTGACGCTCGGCGAGTCGACGCTTGCGCGCTCGATGGCCTGCTCCAGTGTTTCCATCTTGCCGCCGGAGAGCTGCATGCGGCCGAGTTCGTCCACGCGCAGGGCCAGATCGTTGAGCGGTGCCATGGTGCGGCGCACGCGGCGGGCGCCGCCGAGCATGTTGAGCACGCTGATGACCTGCCCACCTGCAACGACAAGATAGAGGGGCCACAGCGCGATGAGGTCCTGCGCGAGGGGGAAGGTCTTGGTGGTGCGCGCAAGCTCGACGGTATAGGTGAGCGTGGCGGGGTCCCAGCCGTGCGCGGGCGTCAGCGACATGCCGTGGACGGCGGCACCGGGGATCCATCCCGCGGTAAACGCGCCGTCGGGCAGCGTTTGGTTATAGCCATAGATGAGGATCGCCGCCGCAGCAACCAGCAGCCACAGGTCGAGCCAGATGTAGCTCGCCAGGCGGCGCCACATGTAGCTCCAGTTGATGGCACGGGCGATGGAGGTGACGCGCTTGGTCTCGGCGTTACGCGCGGCAGACATAGCCCACCCCGCGCACGGTTTGGATGATGCGGGCACCGCCGGCGTCTTCGATCTTGGCGCGCAGGTGCGCGATGTGCACGTCGACGTTGTTGGTGTCGCCCACGTATTCGTAGCCCAGCGCCTCGTGCGCGATGCGCTCGCGCGTGAGCACGGTTTCGGCATGCGTCATAAGCAGGGCGAGGACGTCGAACTCGCGGGCCGTGAGCGCGATGGGCGAGCCGCCGACCGTGACTTCGCGGCGGTCGGGGTCGAGCGCAACCGATCCCACGGTGAGTGTGGCAGGGGAGGGCGAGGCAGGGGTCTGGGCCATGTCACTGGCCGGGGGCATTGTGGCGATACCGGCGGCCGTGCCGCTCGCTACGCCAGCCCCGGCGCTGGCGCCGCCAACGCCCGAAGCCGCTCGCACGGCTTCCGAGCGCTTCAGTGCCACGCGGATCCGTGCGAACAGCTCCTCAATCGCAAATGGCTTGGTCAGGTAATCGTCGGCGCCGGCATCGAGCCCGGCCACCTTGTCCATCACGGCATCGCGCGCGGTGACCATAATCACCGGCACATCCTTGTGCTTGCGTACGCGCCGCAGCACCTCCATGCCGTTGAGCTGCGGCAACAGTACATCGAGCAGAATCAGATCGTAGTCGCGCTCCAACGCCAGGTCAACGGCGGTGCGGCCGTCAGCGGCGTGCTCCACCTGGTAGCCTTCGTGCTCCAGCTCGAGTGTCACAAAGCGGGCGATTTTCTCCTCGTCCTCTACGATCAGGATCCGTGCCATTCATGCCCCCGTCTGCGATTACTTGTCGTCGTTGAGATTTTGCTTGATGTCGTCCGCGGCGTTAGCAGCGCTATCCATAAGGTTGTTGATGCTGCCGGGCACGTCGCCGTCGCTGTCGATGCGGTAGCGCATGCCAAAGAACAGGCCAATCAGCATCAGCCATATCGTGGCGCCCCAGGCAAACAGCGCGACGATGGGGATCAGGATGGGGATGTTGAGGATGATCGCATCGCGGCGCGTGGCGATAAACTTGGTGTCCAGACTCAGGCGGAAGAGCTTTTTGAGGTACTCCCACACGCCGTCCATCTTCTTGGAGAAGTCGGTCTTTTCGCTCGACTTTTCGTAAGCGACCTGCGCGGCGACCATCTCGGCAGAGGGCTCATCGACTGGCGCGGACTCGGTGGCGGCATGCGCCGACGTGGTCTGGGTCTTGCCCTGCGACTCGAGCCAAATGATGGCATCCAAAACGTTGCCGTCGGCAGCGTCGAGCGCCGCCTTGGCATCGGTGTAACTCACGTTGCACTTGGTGCGGATGGTTTCAACTTTTTCGAGGTCGTCCATGACCTGTCCTTTCGTTCGATGGGCGCGACGCCAGGCGATCTGCCCGGGCGCGAGCGTTGCGTTCGGCGGTCTGCGTTGCGCGGCGCCGCCCGCCCTTGGTCGAACTCTATAGTGCAGGTTATAGATTAAGCGATTCTTGAGCCAAGATTAATGTTGGATGAGTTTTTGGGTGGCAATGGGAAAGGGAGAGGTTTCCTTCTGGGTAGCTAGCAGCGAGGTCTAATACTTTTCCGAGAAGTGAACGAGCTAAATCGGACCCCCGAAGCATTGACTCATTAAGGGCATCGTTTCCTGCGGTTTCGATACTGGAATCCTGCGATTTTGCCGGCGAAAAATGCGGATGCTCCAGGGGTCCAAAAAGGGGCGTTCACTTCTCGGGAAAAGTATTAGACCTCGATAGCGGCTGATGTTGATCCGGTAACAAGCCGGCGGCAAAAATGAGATAAGTAAGGCGCGCCGATCATATGGAATCAAAACATGTTGTAAAAGTATGAAAATATCCTACAATTGCAACATGAAGTACTTTAGCAACATAACGGCGATAAGCGAGCTTTCCGAGAGCGAGGGCGTGTTTACCACAGCCCAGGCGGCTCGCATGGACATCTCTCGAGATGCGCTGGCACATTCATGCCGTGTGGGGCGTCTTGAACGGATATGCCACGGCGCCTACCGGATGTCCGGAACGCAGCGCCGAGACACCGACGAGCTCAACGCTCTATGGAAGCTCACCAATCCCTCCCTTTGCGCATGGGAAAGAAAACGCCAGTGGGATGGCATCGCCGTGAGTGGTACGACTGCGGCGAACCTTCAGCAAATGGGTGATTTCTATCTGTCCCCCTACAGGATGACCGCGCCCATGCGCATCAATACAAGAAACGAATCCCTTTCTTTTGCAAAGCGCGAGATTGCTGAGCAGGACATCGTCTGGCTCGACGGCCTGCCGGTAACTAAACCCGAGCGCACGCTTGTCGATCTTTGCCTCGATTGCGAGGACCCCTCATTAATCATCGATGCCTATCACGATGCGCTTGGGCGAGGGCTCGATATACAGCGGCTGAGAGGTCTTGTAGAAGAGAACTCTAAAACCGCCAAACGACGCGAGCTGATGGCGCCTTTGCTGATGGTACTGAACGGGTAATGCGAAACGGAGGACATGGTGAAGTACAAAACGCCTGCCGCATTGGAGATGGCTGTTAGGAATGCCGCAAGAGAATCACCAATGGATACTAATCGGGCAATCGTTGGTTTCTACTTTCATCGCTTCCTATGTCGCGTTTTTTCAGAAGATGACTGCCGTTTTGTGCTTAAAGGTGGTCAAAGCGTCCTGGCGCGAACGCTCGATGCGCGTGTCACAAGAGATATTGACTTGGTTGCTCAAGAGGAGAGCCTCGAAGAGGCTGTTGCCGATCTGGTGCGGGCGGCTTCGATTGATCTGGAGGATTTCGTTTCGTTTGTCTTTGATCGTGCAGAGCAGATCAAAGAAGAAGATGAGTATCGGTGCGGTGCTGAGGTATGGTTCACCCCCTTTATGGGAACCAAGAAGCTACAGCCAATTTCAATTGACTTGGTAATTGATGAAGTGCGGGGACTTGAGCCTGAGGTTCTCGCGCCGATCGATCGTTTGAATATCGAGGGGCTCCCAGTCTGCGACTATCGAGTATGCCGAGCGGAGAGCGCCCTTGCAGATAAATTGCTCGCAATGATAGAGATGCATGAGGGCCGTGCCTCTTCGCGAATCAAGGATATAGTCGACATCTTGGTGTACGCGAAAACTTGCTTCATCGATGGGGCTACACTTATCGAGAGAGTCGAGAAAGAAGCGTCTGTCCGCAAGGTGGCAATGCCGGAAGAGTTCGTGGCGCCTCTCTGGTGGAAACAAAATGGTTCTGCGCAGTATGTAAAGATGGCTAGGCAGGCGGGGGTACTTGATCTCGCGGGGAGTATCACTGGAGCAGAAGAGGTCGTCAATCGGTTGTATGCTCCGTGCTTCGATCGTTCGGAGAATGTGCGCAAATGGAATCCCCAGACTACGGGATGGGAGTAGCCCAGACAGTTAAGCCGGCGGCAGGAGCTGGTCCCGCCGCCGGCTTGGGGCGTTACTGCTGCATATGTGTTACTCGCAGATTTGGTCGAGCACTTCGGTGATGGTCTTTTTTGCGACTTCGAGGTTGCGCTGGGCTTGGGCGACGGCAGCCTCGGCTTGTTTCTTTGTTTCTACGACCTCGGCAAAGCGATTGATGGATTCGCTGTACTCGCGCGTGCGCGGGTCGAGCGCTGGCGGGACTTCGATCTCGAACAGGTCGTTAGGGCGGATGGCGCGGATGCTGGCTGCTTCGGTTAATGCTTGAATCAGCTGTGCCCCATGGCCTTCGGTAAGGTATCCAACGATTATCTCCGAAAACACTACGCGCTCCTCTTCGGTCATCGTTTGGAACGACGGGCGAATGACGGTGGTGTTATGCGAAGCAACTAGGTGTTGCTTCGCGTCATCGGCGCTGACGACGAGCAGGTTGGACGCGCCGTAGCGACCCAGCATGCGTGGCATGACGATATCTCCAGCGCGGAGCTCATATCGATCGAGAACGCTGGGGTTCACCTTTACGATTTTGGAATCCGAGCTATTTGCACTCTCTACAGCATATGCGGGTAGAAGGTTGCCATCTTGAAAATCCTGAGATGAGATGCGGCGTACCTCGATTGCATCAATGTCGTTTGATGTGGTGCTCTCGCGGGGCATAAATGGAGCTACTCGCGTAAAAGCGTCACCGAGCGTAGCCCTGTAGTTTCGGGTGAGGCTGATAAGGCTGATTTTGCCTTTTGAGAGGGCTGCGCGATGCAGCAGCAATTCACGCGTGGCAAAAGTGGACGTTTCGATAGGCGTTGATCTGGGCGTATTGGTATCAATGCGGGCCCAGTCGGGGGAGATGGAAAAGGTGATATCTGAGTAATACGATGTTTCTGTCACATATCGAAAACGCGGCCCGGATTCGATTGCGCTGCGAAATGCAACGCTGCGATTTCCTGAAGACAATATGAGAAGCGCGCTTGTCATGTAGGGCCTGGGTTCAGAAAGTGGCAAATACACGACGCTCTCGATGAGTCCTTCGCGTATCAGGATCGTGCGCGCCTGCTCGGCTTTATCGAGTAGGTCGGCGGGCAGCACTACGGCTGCGCGAGTGCGATTCGAAAGGGCGAGCGCATACAGACACAAAATAAAGGGACCCCAGTCACAGAAATCGAGGTAGCCGGGCTCTAAGTAATCGATCAAGGCGATACATTCTTTTTCGATGTCGTGTTTGCCCGTACGGTAATACCCCGATGCGTCGATAAACACCGGAGCCGCATCGCCATTGCCCGCGCCCTGCCTGCCGGGTTCAAGCTCGCAAATATCGGGTACGCCGTTGCTGTTCAGGCTGAAACATTCACGAAGCGCCTTACAGTCGATGGCGCCAGGCAGACGGACGGTGAGTAGACGGCTGCCCTGCTCCAGATTAAGCGCGCGTGAGAGGGCGGCGGCGGTGAGACGTGGCAATGATGTTGTTTCACGCATGTATAGAGCCCTTTCTTCTTAGTGGGTTATATATTAGCAGAAAATTTTGATAATTTCTAATGACGAGAACAGAGCACTGTGCTATTCTCGAAGTAATCCAAAACCAACTCAATACAAACTGCTTGATGCAATCGCTACACAGCCTTTAGGTAAACTGCGCTATCAAGCAGGGTGATTTCACTAACGAAGCTACAGGTTAGGTCGATTGTCATCGTCCATGCCTCAGACCATTCTAAAACATAGAACAGACTTATCGACAAACATCCGCAACCGGATAGGAAGAAGCATTCATGAAGAATGAAGACAGCATTTACGAGGTGTTCCTCAACACGATCGACGAAGATCTCCGCAGCATGTGCAAAAAGAACGGGAAGGCAGAGATGCCGTTTCCGTATCCGTACTGCGGCGAGCAGGATACCGAGCGCTTGGCCAAGGCACTCGTTGACGTGCTGGAAAAGCACTCGCCCGATATTCCCGGGCTGGTGCCCGAGCAGTATCGAGACGATGTGCACGAGGCCCGCGAGCTTTTGGCCGCAGCGTCGCTCGCTTTGTTGTCGCTGTATTTTCCCCAGCGCGATAACTGCGCGCACTGCATGGCCATCTTAATTGGCATGTTTGAGCACGGAAGCAATCCGCGCTTTAAGTCGAGCGGTGTGCGCATGTTCGAGCAGGTTACGACAGGTATGAAGTACTCGTCTGAACAAGGTGGATATATTCTGTCTCGCTTTGTGCGAAGCATTGACTACAAAAGACCCTGCGACCACGTGCATCGCGATGGGTCGCGCGGTTTTACGGCGGACGAGGACGATGCCGTCATGTTTTATAAGCGCTATCTCAAGGTGCAGAGACACGTATTCGATACCAGTCCGCGTTTCAACTTTGAGCTATGCGTCAAACGCCCGTTTGAGGCTCTTTCGGACAATCGGGAGAACTTTTATTGCATGGAGGAAAAGATGGAAATCGATTTGGCAACTAAGGTACGGGAGCTCCAGGACCGCTACACCCTCAACTTCGCTCAGGCCAAAGAGTATGACCTGCTCGACAAGCTGATGATTGATGCATTGCTTGCATATCTGCGCGACGGGTCAGTCTCAATCGCGGCGCGCGAGAGCTATGTGGCGCAAACCGAGCGTCTGATTGACGGTGCGGTCAAGTTGCCGTGTGCGACGAGCCCCAAGGAGGGCGCAGACGTCGACCGTATTTCCTAGCAATCACGCAGAACTATCGACAAGAAAGGGGCCGTGCAATGTCGGTCATTAAGATGTACGGCTACGAGGCCGCGCAGCAAACGGAGTATCAGACCAAGAAGTGGGCGACCAAGGAGGAAATGCAGACGCTGTCATCCGGCGATGAGCAGCGCGATGTGATCTTGGCGCAAGGTGCCACGGTGGCTTTCTACGAGGGCGACAAGCACTGGGAGACGAGCGTGTCCAACAATGTGTTTGCCTTTGGCGGTACCGGCAGCGGCAAAACGGCGAGTTTCATTTTGCCCAACCTGCTCAATCACCACGAGTGCTGCTATGTGGTCACGGACACCAAGGGCGAGCTGCTGCGCCGTACGGGGAAGGGCTTCGAGGAGGACGGCTACGAGGTAACGGTTCTCGACGCCATCAATCCCGAGCAGTCGTCCGGGTACGATCCTTTGCGCTACGTGATGGATGTCGAGGATATCCCCACCACAGTGGCGTCAATCATGGAGGGGGTCGATCCTGACAGGCGTAGCTTTAGGGACGATCCGTTTTGGGACAATGCGAGCGATCTGCTACTTCGAGCGATTATTGGAATCCTGTTCCTCTTAGAGTGCCTTGCCGGCACATTTGCGCCGGACGGGGATCCCGCAGCTCCGCGACGCTATCTTAAGATGAACAACGTCTTTAAGCTGGCGGCACTCATCAAGGTTACGGGAGATGGCGAGGGACGATTTCCGCTGGATCACCTTGTGGAGCAGGTGGAGTCCAAGGAATTTCTTGGCAAGTATGATTCTGCGAACGCGGACCTGTATGGCGTTGAACAGTATCGTGATTTTCGCGGGGCAGCCGATAGAACGCTTAAGAGCATTCTGATCACGCTTAACGCGACCATCTCGCGGCTTAAGACCCCCCAGCTCATGCGCGTCTTTGAGAAAGACGAGATGCGCCTCGACCGTATCGACGAGGGCAAGCGCGTAATCGATCTTAAGGTGAGCGACAACGACTCGACCAATGCATGGCTTGCGAACGTTGCCCTTAAGCAGCTGTTTAACCTGGCCCAGCGCCGCGCTGATTCCAACCCCAGCGGGCATTTGCAGCGCCACGTGCAGTTTATTCTGGATGAGTTTCCCAACGTGGGCCGCATTCCCGATTTTGAGCGGAGTATTGCGACCGTGCGCAGCCGTGGCATTAGCTTTTTGATGTGCGCGCAATCGCTGAGTCAGCTCGATGGTGCGTACGGCAAATCCGCAGCGCTTACCATCCTCGATAACTGCGACAGCTTGATCTATATGGGCGGCGGCAGCAACATCGCGACACAGGAGTACATAAGCAATCTGTGCGGCGAGTCGGTTCTGGGCACCAATTACGTGGGCGCCGAGCGTACTGCCGTCGATGTGCGCGGTTGCGTGATACCCCCGGGCGAGGTGGGGCTTATGCCGCGTACCGACTGCCTGGTCAAAGTAACCGGCATGCGCCCCTTCCGTGCCAAGAAGTATTTTTGCGGCGACCATCCCAATGCGGCCAAGTGGCTGAGGGATTAGTCCTTGCAGCTTCGCGCGCTCCATCTTGCCTATTTGACCGCACGGCTTCCATTGGCCGCTAGCCGTGCGGCCTCGTTTTACTTCCTTACCGATTCCGTTTAGAAGGGAATTACCATGTCCGTTATGTATCGTGAGCCTAGCATTATCAAGAAGTCCAAGGACGGTCGCGTTGCCGCCGTCGATATGGCAAGTGAGCTGCTTAACAGCCGCGTGCTGCTGCTGGAAGGCGAGGTCAACGATGTGACCTGCAATGGCCTTATTAAGTCCATGCTGGTGTTGGAGCATCAGAGCGCCACCGAGCCCATCACCCTCATCATCAACAGCCCGGGCGGTAGCGTTACGGCGGGGCTGGCGCTCATCGACACCATGCAGTCGCTCGACTGCCCCGTGATCACGGTGGGCGAGGGCGTCGTGGCCTCGATGGCCGCGGTGATCTTGGCCTGCGGCGACCACCGCCAGGTATACCGCCACACGCAAGTGCTCATCCACCAGTTGATGGGCGGCACGGGCATGGCGCAGCAGACCGATATCGAGATCGTGGCCCAGCACACGGCGGCCATGCGCGCCGAGCTGGACGAGCTGCTGGCCGAGCATGGCAACCTGAGCGCCCAGGAGTTCCACGAGCTCACCGAGCGCGACTGCTGGTGCAACGCCAGGCGCGCTCTGGAGTTGGGTCTGGTGGACGAGGCGATTGCTCCGAGTAAGAAGGCGCTCTAGCGGGGCTCATGTCTTGTGGGCATATAGAGCGGGGCGAACGATCGCGTAGTTTAACGGCCAGAAAGAGGTTGAACATGAGCAGGATTTGGGATGTCGACGGCATTGAGTGGGAAGACCTGCCCACCGTGAGCGACCTGCTGTGCGCTGCGGACACAAAGATCCTGGCGCGCGAGGTTGCCCTGCGATACGGCGGCAAGCCGGACGGCCGCGGCCGTGTCGATAACGAGCGCAGCTTAAAGCGCGCCCGCCGCAAGGTCAAAAAGCTGCGCAAGGTTGACCCCGAGCCCAGCGACAATATCGTCCTGCTGCCCAAGCACGTCATCAATCGTCGTGGTGCAGGCCACGGCTTTGGCTATTACGACGTGGAGCCGTGCATCTTTACACGCGGCGGCGTTCAAATGCTAGGTGAGGATGTGCTCGCCAAAGTACGTCCGTGGGAATTGATCTTGATGGATGATGAGTCCGCGAGCGAAATGCTGGGCTATCGCGTATGGCTCGGCGGCGAGTGGGACCTGTGCGAGCGCTACCGCTTTTTGGCCGTGGTGTGCGTTCGCATGCTGAACAGCATCCGGGCGCAAAAGGAGCTGCGCAAGTGCCTCGTGCAGGGCGAGACAGCCTGTGATATGGACGAGGACGAGGCGATCGAAGGGATTCGCCGCGACGTGCTGTATCCCGAGGAAGTGATCAACGCCAAACTCGGCGGCTATTGGGATGCGAGTTTGGGACTCAACCTGCCCTGGAAGAACGAGCACCGGCAGACTTGCACGCGAATCGACAGGGCTATCGATGACCTGTTTTCTAAGGAAACGAAGCGCTGCGCTGCCGAGCTTGGGAAGAAACTTGAGCGAGGGTATGAGGAGCGCAGGGAGGTGCCGTTGTTTCAATCATTCACCGACGAATGAGAAAAAGGCGGCGGCCGCGGTCCCCCGCGGGATTATCCTGGACCTATTACGTGAGCGGTGCGCGGGCGAGGAGCAATCATGGCTGGTCGTGGAAGCAAATGGTCGAGGGAAGAAACCCTTGCGGCTCTGTTTCTGTACCTCGCCCTACCATCGAAAAAGGTTGATGATACAAACGAGGATGTCCAGGCGCTAGCTAAGGCCATTGGCAGAACGCCGGGCGCGGTTGCTCTAAAAATCTGGAACCTTGCATCATTCGATGAGCGTCGACGTGCTCGCGGCAAGGTTGGAATGACCCATGCAAGCAAAATGGACAAGATGGTTTGGGCTGAGTATTCCTCTGCTGGTGATGAGCTTGTCGAGGAGGCGACTGAGGTTTTCCTCAACCGTTTCGATTTTAAAGAACCGCTAAGTGATGAGCTGAAAGAGACGATCGGCTTTGATTTGCCAGAGGGCAAGGAGCGCGAGGCAATTGTTTCGATGCGGGTGAACCAGGAGTTCTTTCGAAATACCCTGCTCGTCAATTACGATTCAAGATGCTGCTTGACGGGGCTAACGAACAAGGCTCTGTTGGTTGCTAGCCATATCAAGCCCTGGAAAGTCTCTGATCCAAAGACGGAGCGACTCGCGCCCGACAACGGCTTGCTTTTGAACGCATTGCACGATAAAGCGTTCGACCGGGGACTAATCACCATTACGAAGGACCTAAAGATAGTGGTGTCTAGCGTGGTCGAGCACGAAACTCCTGAGGACGAGTACTTGTGGCGCTACAACGGAGAGCCGATTACGCTTCCGAAACGATTCGCCCCAAGAGCTGAGTTTATTGAATATCACAACGATATGGTGTTTAAGGGGTAGGGGTCCGTATGGAAAGCCCGAGTTGAAAGCGATTGTTGTTAAGACGTTGCTTAAGCGTCCTCGTTATCCGGAGACATTTTTAGTATTTGAGGGTCGTTATTAATTATTAGGAATGATTTTCGAAGAGTATTGGCTTTATTTGGCTTAACGATGGATATGGGGGTGCGTGCCATGCTTCGCTGCCGATTCTTGGGTTGAGGAAAGGGATATTGATGTGCGCAACGTGTGTTGTGTCCCAGCTAGCGTCTAAACTAAAATCCTTGAGTCTGAACATGGACGGCGCATCGGAGGTTTGATGTCGGTAATTGTTCCCCCCATTAAATGCCAGGGAATTAAAACGAAGCTAGTCCCCTTCATTGAGGAGACAATAAACTGGGATAAGCAGCAGGGGATATGGTACGAGCCGTTTTTGGGGAGCGGGGTTGTGCTATTTAACGTTTGTCCACAGAGAGCGGTGGTCGGTGATCGCAATCAACACATTATTGATTTTTATAGAAGCGTGCAGCGGCATGAAATAACATCAGAGTCTATGCGGGAATACCTTGAACGCGAATCTGTGATGTTGCGTACTGGTGGAGCGGAATACTACTACGAGGTAAGGGACAGATTCAATACAAGTCATTCACCGTATGACTTTATCTTCTTAAATAGGTCCTGTTTTAACGGCGTTATGCGTTTCAATAGGAGCGGGATGTTTAACGTTCCATTTTGCAAGAAGCCCGAGCGTTTTTCCAGGTCGTATATAACTAAGATATGCAATCAGATTGATAGGGTGCAGGCTGCCATGGAAGGCAAAGACTGGGAGTTCAAATCTTGCGATTGGAAAGAGATTATGCGGGCGCCAAGAAAAGGCGACTGTGTTTATCTCGACCCTCCTTATATCGGCCGCGATACAAATTATGTGGGTGAATGGCCAGAGTCTGAAGCTGTTGCTCTGGCTGATGCTGCTCATGCGACTCAGGCGGATGTCTATCTTTCCATGTGGAAAGAGAATAAGTACAGGGTGAATGAGCATATTGAAAACTGTTGGAGTGATTTTGAGTGCTTTGAATTCTCCCATTTTTATCACGTCGGCTCGAAGCAGAGCTTACGCAATTCAATGATCGAAGCGCTTCTCGTGAAGGCCTAAGAAATAACTCTTACTTGGTTCATGTGCTGGAAATGATGATATAGAAGTAGATGGAATAACGTCCCCTAGTCCACCTTTAATCTCGTGTTTCCCTTTCCTTCGTCCACTTTTCTCCTAATAGCCGTTACTTTCTGTCGCCCCGGCTGTCGTTGACGACATCGCCATAGGAGAGAATTCGATCGCGTAGGCTTGAATCAATTTCAATAACGTTTGTTTCGACCCATCTTCTGAATCCCTGAAAGTCGGTGTAACTCTTTTCTTTCGCTGTATATTTTGGATAGTTTCGCCAATAAAGTTCGAATGCATCGTTCCCCATCTTTGAAAAAGGCCCTGAACCCTGAGTGAATGGGCTGATTGAATTCGAGGAAATAGTTCCGATATTTTCGGTATTGCCGCTACCGGTGGTGAAGTCTGAAATGCGGTATTTCTCTTGAATAAAGAATTCAACATTGCTGTAGGGTTCGGGTATTTCTTTTAATTGGTTAAGGGGGTAGCAGGGACGTGCGCTCTCTATTTCGTCGTTTCGGTCGTAGACGAATCCGATTACGTAGTGTTTGCAGAACTGATTATAGGGATAGAGGATGTTCTTCCTCCCATCGCGCAGAAAAGATGCATATGATCCAAGTGTAAATTTATATGGAGCAATGCCTCCTCTCTTTAGGTGCTTTCGATAAGTTGATTTGACATCGACAGCAATTCGATTCCCCTCTTCGTTTTGAGGGGTTAGTGCAAAGTCCGGATAGTAGTTTTGTTTGTCTGGGGTCGTTAGCGTAAACCCGAAGTCGTCGGCAATCTCCTTGAGCAACGGCTCGGTAAGCATCTCGAAAATTCTTCCGAGCAGTTTCGTGTCATATCCGATTGGATAGATGGTTTCGTCGCGAAAAGCAAATCCCTTAGCAACCCAATCGACATTATGCTCGGCTACAGTTTTATTGAATTCGCTAATTAAATCAAACATTGTTGTCTCTATTTCAATCGATGCCTGCAGAGAAATATCGATGGGTCGGTTTGCGTTGATTGTAGCTCGCCAATGAATAAAAACAAGGATGCATTCGGTCGCCTTCGGCTCTGCTCGAGGTTGCCAATCAAGGTGATTCAAGTTTGCTGCGAGTGCGCCCTAACAGTCATTACGTCGTATACGAGTTGTGCTAATCTATTTGTGAACGGCGGAGCCCTTTATGGATGGCTTCGCCGTTCACCGTTAAATAGCGGCACTTTCAATCTCTTGGTCATATCGACTGAGTAAAATGTTGATTGTTCAGATTGGAGGCGGCTATGGTTCAACCGAAAATCCAGGGAAATCACCGAGCATATCCAAAGGAGCTGGCGATATATGTCGAGCGTATCCTATTGGAGGAAACTGATGCTGGGCTTGGCAAAGGGTTGAGCGTTTCTGACATAATGGCGGAGCTTAAAGCCCGTTATGGCTATGAAGTTAAGCGCGACACAGTGCAGGGCGTATTGAACGCACTTGTTGATTCTGGATCAAAAAAGCCTTCGCTCTGCAATAATGCGGGCGCCAGTCCGTTAACCGAGATGAATAGTATCGATCTCGACAACAGTTGTCTGAATCCGTTCTACACGGTGATTGCAAGTCGATTGGCTTGTAAGGGCGAGCGGCTGACGAATGGCGATGGGGAATCTGCACCTAAAAATGCGAAGCGCCTGTACAGCATAGAGCGTCAAATTGATAGTGCGCAAATTGAGCATCTGTGCCGTCTCATTGAAGCCTCTACGGGCGTGGGTGGAGCCGACGTACTTGAGCATGCAGTTCTTCGCCTACTGTGCGGCGAAGAAAGACGGCAGATCGAAGATCGTTTGGCTCAAGAAAATGCTCTGCTCAAAAGCGGCAGAATTGCAAATATGGAAGCAACGCTTGCAAATTTGAAGTTATTGGAAAAGGCCATTAGCCAAAGGCAGAGAGTCCGCTTTCGAACTTCTGATAAGGGGCGATTGCATAGTCATACGCCATATCATCTATGTATGCACGATGGCTACTACTACCTGTTTGTGGGCCACAAGGGTGCCGCGAGGTCTTTTGACGCAATTCGAGTTGATAGCCTGCGGGATATAACCATTGCTGGACCATCGGACGATGCAAAAGGTCATTTTGAGGCGATGGCCGAAGAAGCAAAAAGGTTCTCTTGTGCTGGCGTGAACAGGATGTTTAGTGACGACATCGTTACGGTTCACGTAAGGTGTCATAACCAAGCAAAGGAGAAGTATCTTTTAGCCGAATTTGCCGGAAACGATGGGTTTCGGCGCGAGACACAGGACGGGCATCCAAATCCAGAGTATTCGTTTATGGCGTCGTATGATGGCATGAAAACATGGGCAATGAAGTGGCTCGATGTGTTTGAGATACTTCAACCAAAGAAATTGCGCGATGACGTTGTGGACATTATTGGACATAAATGTATCTATGTGAGTGCGAGGACTGATTCAAATGACCCCTGCTGAGAAAAAGCAAGCAATTGGCGATGCGTTAGATTACTGGTATTTGCTTGATTTTTTGAGCCAAGGCGACCAACCCGAAGAGAAAAAGGACCCGCCTAGGCCCAGAAAAGGAATGCTTGATGACTGCTTTGTCCCTGAAGAGCGGGACGACCAGGAGCTAAGGACGCCTTCTGAAGAAGCGAGAGAGCGTACGGATAGTGTCACAAACGGCGAAAACTGGCCGATCTCAACGATTTATTGTCACCTGGGCTCCGTTCCACGCGAAGCGGTCATGACTTATCTTGCAGAAAAACCGGGGAATGAAATCGAAAAAGAGGATGAGTGCATGACGGTTGCACTATTAGGTGTGAGTCCTGATGGTCAATTTGTCAGCTTCGAGTTGTCCTCCTTATTTTGGTGGTTGAAGAGGAACGTCGGGAATAGCCTAAATGCCATCGGTAGCTTTGAGAAAGAGCAGGACGATATTTGCAAGAAGCTCAATCAAGAACTCGTTGGAACAAAGCTGACATATGGTGTCATTAGGGGCATTGTCAATAGTTGCGTCCGGCCAATGATTAAGGGGATAGCCAGCTGCCTTCCCGACGGTGACGGGGCTAAACGTATCAGCGAGTGGTGTTCAAGGCTGCTTGTCGAATATAGAGCAATGAAGCCAAAGGACAGCGGGGACGATGCGTGTCCAACGTTCGACCAATCACTCTGTCACTCATTTTTCGCAAAAGACATTTCCATGATAAATGAGCTGTGCAACAAGTCAGGGTCTTTCGACGATCTTCGTGAGGGATCGCTGTCTCTTGTCGCCGCATACCTTGAAGGTGGCTTGAGGAATGAATCTGCCTGCGGAGAGATCGATCTTCTGGACGGCGAAGACGATGAAGATCTGGCTGATCGTGCAGACTTCTTTTCTGAAGTGTTGGGAGCCGGCGCTACACCTATCGGTCGCTGGCCGAGTAAATACTCCTTGAGTTTGATGCAACAAGTGGCGGTAAATCTTGCGGTTGGTCGTGGCGGTTCGACACGCAAATACCCGGCAAACGACGTTATGTCGGTTAACGGTCCTCCGGGCACGGGAAAAACAACCCTGCTCAAGGATATCGTTGCGGCTAACGTTGTCGAAAAAGCCCGTCTGCTGTGCGAATATGACAAGCCCGATGACGCCTTCGAAGAGGTAGAACTTAGCAAACGGTATCTCAAGTACGCCAAGAATCCTTATCGCTTCAAAGAGGGCAGAACGGGAGATGCGATAAAAAGTCTCAGCATCTTGGTCTGCTCGACAAACAATGCAGCAGTTGAGAACATCGCCAAAGAGCTTCCTGATGGGAAGGCCTTTTTGGAGGGTATTGACGAATCTGAGAAAAAGGAGTTTCTAGAGTCAGATTTGTCCAACATTGTTTGGGGAAAGAAAAACGAGCAGAAACCGGTGGATGATCTCTATTTCTCTTCGGCGCTCGTTGACAATAAAGGCAATCTTCGCGACCCTACGCATCCTGGGCTTATGGTTGCGGCATGTCTGGGAAACCGTAGGAATATTAATAACTTCAGAGATTGCGAGCTTTCTTCGCTGCAGTTTAACGGCGGGCTGGGAAAGGGCGGACGGTTTTCTGAGGCGAAGAAGCTGTTTCTTGCTCAATACAAAAAGATAACCGATCGATTCAACAAAATGGAGGAGCAAGCAGCCGGGGAGCGCGAACTTCTGAACCGCAAGAAGCATTTGTCCCAATTGAATTGTAGGTGTCAAAAGGACGAGCGAGAGATAGTTGAAGAACTGACAACCGAAACGGTATGTCTGTCTCGTCCTTTTGAAGGCAGTTCCGCAGGTGATGTCCGGAAATATCTTGATGACATTGCGAAGGATACTGCTGATTATGAGGCGAGAAGGAATAGGCTTGAAGCAGAATTGCGCGATGCGGAAGAAAAGGCCAGTGGGCTGATCGGGAGCATCTTCAATAGGGGCCGTTTGTCCGATAGCCGCGAGAAGCTCGATTCCTTTATGCTGCAAACCGCACCGGACCAGAGGCTTGTTGCGCTGCGTACGAAATTCGAGAACAAATACGAAAAACTAGAGAATGAAAAGAAGGAACTATCCTCTTTGTGGGTGAAGATCCAAGGTCAAAAGCGCAACAGAGTTGATGGTGCTGAATCTGTTGAGACGATTAATGGGCATTTTGTCGAGTGCATCTCAAAGGGGGATAGCGAAAGCCGAAAAAAGACTCATCTATATAATCCATCCGATGACCCTGACCTAAAAAAGGACCGCAACCTGCTATTTCTCTATGCATTGCAGGTGACACGCGAGTTCATCCTTGAATCAAAATGTATGCGGAATAACATTGCGCTTCTACGAACATACTGGGGAGCCAAAGACAAGGGCGTCGATTCTGGTAAAAAGGAGTTAATAGAGTTCACGCAAGCCGATAGAAGGAGTATGGCCCCTGCGCTCTTTCAGACGCTCAGTTTGCTTACCCCAGTGATTTCTTCCATGTTTGCGTCGATTGGCCGCATGTTTGAGGACATTCAGATTGGGAAAGACCCTTTATTTGGCCTGCTGATAATAGATGAGGCGGGACAGGCGGTGCCGTATGCTGCTTTGGGCGCCCTTGCTCGCAGTCGACGTGCAATGATTGTCGGTGACCCCTCTCAGATTGAGCCTGTGATCACAGGGGATGTTAAGGAGCTCCGCGCTGTCCTCGGTAAAAAAGTATTACTACCTTATAAGGGGGATATGGCTTCGGTCCAGCGACTTGCCGACGCCGTTAACCCCTATGGCCACCTGCGCAGCAACGGCGAGGATGATCAATGGATTGGCTGCCCGCTTGTGGTTCACCGTCGCTGCATATCACCCATGTTCGATATCTCAAATGAGATCTCGTATCAGGGCTCCATGCTTAACGAGACGGCTAGCCCAAAAAAGGATCTCGCTGACAGCTTTTATCTAAAGTCCTCACAGTGGATCAATGTTACGGGATTTGAACGTGGCAATCGCGATCATTATGTTGATGCCCAGGGCGATAGAGTGTTCGAGATTGTCAAGGACGCTTTTGATAAGGCCGTAGCTACGGCTGAGAAAAAAGCTTGCGAATCGGGCAAGTCCGAGGGAATTGTTATTCCAAGTCTCTATATTATTTCTCCGTTTAAAACCGTTGTCAGGGGGCTTCAGGACCGGCTGTTAAGTGCTAGGACTGAAGTGGCTGACAAAGATGCATGGCAATATTTCGCAAAGCATAATATTGGTACGGTTCATACGTTCCAAGGTAAAGAAGCCCATCAAGTGGTATTTGTCTTGGGGTGTGATACAAGGCGCAGTTGTGAGGGTGCAATCAAGTTTGTAAACCCAAATATCGTGAATGTTGCGGCAAGCCGAGCCAAGTATCGCCTCTACGTAATTGCCGACTATGCAGCGTGGAAGATTAACGAGAACGTTGCAACGATGAAGCGCATTCTCGATACGGCATGGGTTGTGCATTGGGAAAATTACCAGAAAACCGGCGCTATTGAGGAACTCAATGCAGCCAAGGATATGCTGCCGCGAGGAGAATCTCTTCCAAGGGAGACAGCTGGCGCGGACGAGGAACATATCAATGAAGACGACAAGAAAGATGACAATAAAGATGTTTGGTGCCCTGATGTAAACACCGATTCCTATTTGGACAACGTGGGCGAAGCGTTCAAAAGCTTTAATCTGGATGCAGAAGACTGTCGAATCATAGGCTTTTCTTCGCGCGAAGCTCTTCAAAGCGCATTCGCTGATTGCGAGTGCGACCAAAATGGCAAAAATAGGGTGCTTGAGAATATCGAGCAGGGGCTTCTTCTGTGCAAGATATTTGGCATTGGCAGTGTTGGCACCGATAGCGATTCAGATTGCGCATTTTGCCTGCTAATGTTCTGCCGTGCGGCGGAGAGATACTTGCGTTTGAAATTGCTGCCGACCTTGAAGGCCATTGCTCCCGATTATGTTGTTGCAAGAAAGCCACTCAAGGAGCTTGAGGGCCTTAACCTCGGTCAATACAAAAGGTTAATTGAAAAAAAGAGTGAGCTACTGGCATCCTCTGTTCGAGTTGAAAATGCTGAATTGACGCAGGCGTCAAAGGGGGACTGGTGGAGGACACTCGGCGAAACACTGGGTCGATTTACTGAATTTCGTAATAGCGCCTGTCACACCGACCGAAAAGAGATGGTTAGCGCGGGCGAGGTCTGGCTGGCGCTTCGATGCCTTTTCGTTGCTTTTCAGCTTGATGAATCTGGTCATAAGAGTGTGGAAATCATGCGAGAGGGTATTGCTTACGAAGCGGCTTTTGCGGGGGCCGAGCGTTTGCCGGTCTGTTACTCAATGGATCAGGCAAGCGCTAAGGGCTATGCCTCGATTTCGAAAATACTGAGAGAGGGTGGCTCAGGGATTAGGGCTGAAGATGCCAACACTATTCTGATGGAACAAGGGTATCTGCGACTTTTCGATGAAGGCGAAGAGAGCGTACAACAATGCAAAGTTCCGTCCGCTAAAGGCTTGGGGCTGGGCGCAGTCTTTGTGTGCGGAGAAAAGAACGGCGACGTATTCTACTACGCGCAGTATCCCCTGGCGAAAGCCAAAGAGATATGCGACCTATTTGAATCTAAGTCGTAATTTGGCCCAAGGCTAAGTGCGCTTTATGGTTTAACCCGCAATCTACCGCTATATAGCGGTAGATTGCGGGTTGCTTTTTATCTCTTTTCACTATTCTGCAGGTGTCAGTTGTTCGAAGGGAGATTCAAAGATGCTTGAGTCCGATTGTATTTATATTTGCGACGAGTCGAGTGAGGCGGATCTCACGTGCACGCTTTTGCAGATGAGGCAGATAGTTGACGAGGCAATTGATCTTGCCTATGAGCTCGAGGACTCCTCTGTTGCTTACAAGGGAGTTGTTGACGGCTTGTTGGCCACGTGGGAGTCGTTGTGCTACCGCAATGCCGCTGTCCATGAGCTTATTCAATCTGTTCTGCTTGAGCGTAATGAGATCCTGCGATTTGATGAATTACAGATGCGTAATGATGAAGTACCCGAGCGGCCAATATGCCGATAGCAACGTTTGTTTGTCTCTGAGGGCAACAGTCTTGTTCAATCCCTCGAAGACAGTGTTTTCTTACATTAGCTTGCGAACGTAGCCTTCTTTGAAAGGAAGATCATGAACACTTCTATCCAAATTTCGGCCAGCACCGTTGAAGCTTCACCCCGCACCGCCAAGGGCGAGGTCGTCAAGCTCGTGCAGGGCGCACCGCTTATTGTCGTTGCTGCGGTTGCCGTTGCCGGCATCGCCTCCGTCGCCGCTCCGTTTTGTGTTTGGAAGGGCGAGGTCGCGCTGTTTCTGAACGAGTCGTTCCACACCAACTGCTCAGTTTCTGCGATCGCGGAGTACGCGTCAGCGGCACCCGGGTCCGATTGGGCGTCGCTGCTCGTGGCCGTGCTCATCGCGGCCTACCCTGCCTACCATGCCGTCTGGCGCGTTCGCGAGGGGTTTGGGCTCAGCTGCAAAGCTCCGGTGTTCAGCAGGCGCGTGTCGCGCTCTCTTGCCGCGGTAAGCGCCTGCCTGCTGCTGGCGATGCTGTTCATGGGCTATGGAACGAGTTGGCTCATCAACGGCAGCGCGATGGGTGACCAGAACCTTGTTGAGTCGGGGCACAATGTATGGACCGTTTCCATCATGATCATGCTGGGCTGCGCCCTGATGTGCCTGTTCAAGTGGTTCCTTGCCAAGGGCCCTGGCCGTAATTTCGGCAGCGGCTTTGCCGTCGAGCTTGTCCGCCTTGCCGACGTCCTGCTGAAGCGCGCGAGCTCGAACCTGGTGTTGTGCTACGTGGCCGAGCTGCTTGCCTGCCTGCTGGCGCTGGCCTTCATTGCCGTGGCCTATGTCGTCGCGAGCGTGGCCATCGCGCTTGCGTTCGCGGCCGTAGCCTTGGTGGTGTGCCTTGCCGGGATTCCCATTATCCTTGCTGCCTCGTGGCGCAGGTAGCGGGGCGATCATGCGAGTTCTTATCGCAGCGTGAGAAGAACTTGCAGAAATCGCAAGTTCTTTTCACGCGATGAGAAAAACTTGCAGATTGGCGCGAGGACGACGTCCCTCCGCGCGAGCGCGGTTTCGATATTGGTCATTAATGTGTCCGAACGATTGATTGGAGACAAAATGTATCCGGACTATGAGTGCAACAACTACCCCATGAGCGTTACGGATGAGGATGGTCCGTTCCTGATCATGGAGGCGGAGCTGTCTGGCGATGTCGAGCTCAATGATGAGTTTAAGAAAGACGCCAGCTATAGATATTCGTGTGCGACTGTTTCTGCGGCGATTGATCTTTGCAAGTCAATGACGGACGGCGATGCCGATCCTTGGTATGAAAGTTGGGAGAAGGCGGTTGAGCGTTATCCGCTCGAGAAATGCGAGGATGCGACAACGCTGTATTGGATTGAGCCGACCGATCCGCACAAGGCGCTGTGCGCCTTCCATCCCCATCCCGATCTTGAGCGGTACGTGGCTGAGGCAATTGGCGCCGTTGACACCTATCTGCTGGAGCGCGAGTACTGTCCCTTTGCGGTCAGCCACTTAGATCTAAAGGATGTTGACGTCCTGCTCAGCGCCGCTTGGGGATTGGCTCGAGTCCTTAAAGATATTTGGGGAACTTGCGACCCTGATGTTATGGAAAAGATTGAGGATGCTACGTACGGTGCGCATATAACGGTTAGGGACCTGATCGCGGGCGAAGAGGCAGCCAAAGCCAGCGCAAAGTCCGATGACAATTTCTAGCCGCCGCGCTGAATGGCGCGCCTGATTGACAGGCCGTCGGAAAAGTCCGGACAGTCTGCCAATCTCGGTCGCTACATCGTTCCCTTGCTCGCAGCGTAATGTTCCGCCTGCTTAAGGGCGTCCTCGTAGGCGCGCTGCTTTGCTTCGTACTCTAGCGCGTAGCGCTCCTGCTCCGCTCGCCCGGGAACAGGCACGGTCATGCTTCGCAGGTCCATTGGGGCAAGTTGCACAAGCGCGTCTCCGTGCGAGGTGTCCGCCAGTTTCTTCTGCCCCTCATCGGACGACAGGTATGCCAGGACAAACTGGGCAAGCAGCTCGTCCTCAAAGGTAGCGCAGAACATGGCGTCGCAGGGGACAATGCTCTCAAACAAAAGACCGCGCTCCACGGGGCGCTCAGAACCGACAGAAAAGTGGCCTGGCGTGATGAGGGCAAGCTTGAATGGAGGCCCGACGCGTGATATGAGAAGGCTCGCCTCGCGGGCGTCGATCGGTTTGGCCTTCCGAAAATCTTCGTAGTCTACACGGCTTACATCGTAGATATCTGTATCGGGGACACGCTCAAGTACATCTTCTGCGGCAATGATTGCGCCATCATGAAGATGCTTTAGCGACAGGTAGTAGCAGTCGTGCTGTTGGTAACTGTCTGTCGGATCTGATTCGGGCAGTTTGGTTACAACGCTGCGGGCGGTGCCGCGGTAGATTGGCGCTAGCGACCCAAGGGGGATGAACATTCTCTCGTCGAACGATCCGCTCTTTGTATTGGGTAATAGGGGATATATGCCGTTGCCCTGATCCTCGAGCCGATGCCAATAGACTGGATTCTTTTGATCGCCGTAGGCTCGGTCGACGGAATCGAGGAGCTGGTGCAGAATCTCATCGGTCATTTGCTTGTCGTCAAAGCTCCTGCCGTCAAAAAGGAAATACGGATCATTGGGCTCGCCGTCGCCAATAAAGAGCAGCGCGCGACCCTCGGCCTTTTTGGCAATGGTGTTGGGAAGAAGCACAATGCTCTTTAGCAGGCCGAGGTCACAAAGAAGGCGACGTCCATCTACGGCTCGCGCCAGATTGAACAGACGGTCCGAAATCTGAATGACGGCCGTGGCATGGGACTGAGAGCAGGCAATGGATGCCGCAAGAAAGATGTAGTACCACTCAGTGACCGAAAGCAGATCGGGGATGCCTGCGCTGCGTTGCAGCTGCTTCGAGCGCGTTCTGAGGAAATCCAGGACTCGCGCATTTGCCGCATCGATAGATGCCGGGAATTGGGATAGCGGTCGTAGCTCGGGGGGCCTGCAGTAAATGAGTGCTGATTCGTACGTGTGAGAGGCTGCGTCCTGCTCGTAGTCGTATAAAAAGATATTCTCCTCGATGGCAGTAAACGTCGACGTCGGGACTTTGACTCGGTTTTTGCAAACGCAAGCGGGCACATAATCCCATTCGTCGGTTGCTTCGTTGTAAACGCGGTCCTCAAACTCAAACGAGGCGGCCGAAGGTCGCTTGAGGTCAATCCCCAAAACAGACCACGAGGGGCCATCGACGTGCTCGCTCGAAAACTCAAAATCGCGACAGCACAGTTCAATGAGCCTTTTCGTTCTCGACGAAGGCTGATATTTCTCGACCATATGAGACACAAGATCCGATAGATATCGGCTCATATATGGCTTGAGATCTTCGTTTAAGCGAAGAGTTGCAAATTCTGCTTTAGTTTTGAGCATGCGCACCTCCTGCATATTCCCTATATTGCGCGGTTCGCTGACTGGCCCGTCGCGGCTCAATTGCCTTCAGTCTACAAGAAGAGCAGTTGCGGCGTTTTTCAGACGGGGCACTCAAATGAAAAAGAAAAAAATCGAATGGTGCGTATGAGGCCGTACGCATTGGGTAATATTTCGCTAGATACTAACACTAAGAGATTTGCATATCTCCTAGTTGTATCAAGCTACAGTGGATAAACCAACTAGTTGTTTCAGCAACGAAAGGACAGCTAATGAACGGATACGACATGTACAGAATCGAGCCGGACGCCCCCAAGAAGCCAACGGCGATGAATATTTTCGGCATGATTCTGCAAACCGTCTTTGCGGTTGTACTCTACGTGGTCGCCATCGACATGATGTGCTTGCTGACGACGTGGCTCGGCGGGTTTATGTTCGAGATTAGTGAGAGCAACACGGTGATCCCGCTCCATTCATGGCGCCTGGTGGCGTTTAGGGTGTACTGGGTTGTGCTGGGCGCGGCGTTTGTTGCGGCGCTTGCCCACAAATGGATCGTGCTGTTAACGGGAGGGCGCGAATCCGACATGTGCGAGCTGCTCGGTGCAATCGAGAGCGCGGGCGCATTTGCATCCGTCGTCTGCGCGATCGTCTGTTTGCTGGGCTATACCGCGGCATTTGATTGTTGGGCTGGCGTCACCGGAAAGATGGCTTCGGATTCCCGTGCAAATGATTACCTGCTTTGGGCGGTTGTCTTAACCATCGGAACGATTGTCGAGTGGCGAATTGTCGAAGGGGTCCTTAACGCTCTATTTCCCGATGAGCACAAGTTCCACGGGCTTCGCTTTGCATCCGCCTGCGTGGTTACTCCTCTGCTTGCGCTTGTACCCACCACGCTGGTCATCATCGTGTGCGCGCTGGTGGTGGGCCTTTTTGCCGGGATTCTGTTTGCATCGCTTGCGATCCCCGTGGTTATCACGGTTATTGGCATTGCCATCGCTATGAGTCGCTAACCCACAACGCAATCCAAATATCTCGCATGAAGAAAGGAACGACCATGTCGGTATTCTCTAACGCTCAAAAGCTTCTGCTGCTTGCCATACTTACCGCTCTTATGGCTGGTGCCCTGATGTACGAAGTGTTGCATCCCACACTGTTTCCGCTGCTCAAGCAGGGCATTTTGCAGCTGCTCTACCACATTCCGGTCTTTACCCAGCCGGGCAACGTGATCTATCTGGAGTCGGCGACATCGCTGGCACTGTAGTGGTTTAAGGGCTCGGCCCACATCGAAGGAAAGAAAACCAATATGGAAAGGAAGGCGCCCATGACTCAGAAGCAGTATCGAAACATCGATCGCTACCAGGACTTGCTCAATCGAATTGCGCCTACGCGTCTGGTGGAGCAGACGCGTCAGAGTGTTATTGGCCACGAAGGAAGCTTGGAGGCCTTTGTGACGGCGCTGAGCTTTGAGGTCAACCGCTGCGTGATGTTGGCACGCGGCGCCGACCCGCGCGACGTTCTTTCGCCCGCTGCCATTTTGGTGATGGGCTCCACTGGCACGGGAAAGACCCACACCATCAAGGCCGTGGCGGATGCCGCGGGGCTCAAGCTGTTTGTGTTCGATGTCTCCACCATGACGGGCGAGGGCTGGCGCGGTGCCAGCATGAGCAACTGCCTGTCGCAGGTCGCGGACTATCAGGCTGCCAATCCCGGCGATATCTGTTTGGTGCTCTTTGACGAGTTTGACAAGGCAGTTCGTGCCGAGCCCGATGGGGGCGAAGTTGCATCAAGCTTTAGTCCATCGCAGTCGTTCCTTAAGCTCTTGGAAGGCGGGGAGATGCCGTTTGAATGCGATACCTCCAAGAGTGCGGCCATTAAGACGCTCAACCTCGATCAGGTTGTTTGCATTTTGGGCGGCGCCTTTATGGGCTTGGATGCTCTGGTGCGCAAGCGCCTGAGTGACAAGTCTGGCACCACGGTCGGCTTCGGATCCTCGTATGCCGCCGTGTGCACCGCCGCAAAATCGGCAAACGAGCTGCGAGACAGTGCGACCATCGAGGATGTTGAGACTTGGGGTATTATGTCCGAGCTGTGCGGGCGCATTGGCTCGGTGATTAACTTTAACGCCTTGAGCGTGGACGATCTGGTCCAGATTGCGTATGAACAGTACCTGCCCAAGTACAACAACATGATGGGAAATGGCGCCAAGATGGAGCTGATGGCAGATGCTGCTCGCCTTGCGGCGAAGCGCGCGGTTAAGGAAGGTGCCGGCGCGCGCGGCATGCTCCGTCAACTGCGTCCCCTTATGATGTACGCCTGGAGGGACATGCGGGAAGATACCTATATTTCCCGTGCGACCTTGGTCGTGAGCGACGGGGAACTTGCGGTTGCGTACGAGCGCTCTCATGAGCCGCGGGGCTTTTTGCAGGAAGAGATGGGGGAGAATTCGCCCTTTCTGAACGGGAGAGAGATTGAAGCCCTGGCGTTGGTAAGCGACTGGATGGAGCATGAGGACGAGGACGAGCATAAGCCGTATCAGCCTGAGTTTGCTTGGCTGGCGGATTTGGTGGACGGTTCGGCGCTCGACAAGATCGTGCAGGGCGGCAAGGCATTCGATCTTGCTGGGGTGTTGTTGCGCGGCGTTCCGTTTGATGGGCCGGAGCGCATTGCCGCCCACGAGCTGCTTAAGGCGTGCGCCTGCTACAACGACGTGCTCTATGCCGACAAGGAACAGTATCGCAACCTTGCTCAGGTGCTTACGCTCACCAAATTGGTGTACAAAAAATCGCCCGATTGCTTGCTGAGCCCGCTCGATGTGGTTATGAACGGCACGACTACGGGCAACGGTTTTCAGGGTCTTGGCGAGTGGGTCGATGCCATGAGCAGGTCCGAAAAGCCTTCGTTGGAAAAGTGGCAGTACCTGGCGGCCGGGGAGGCCCTGCGGATTTACGACCACTTTAGCAAGCGTCCCGACCAGGTAAAGGAGCTTGCCGCCGATGTGTCCCTGATGCGTGTCGCCCTCGCGGTGATCGACGCTGAGGAGCGCGAGGCGTTGGAATGCGATCTTGAGAAGCTGCTCGCTTCGTGCGAGTAGTCGCCGACTGCTTCTCTTTCCTTTCTTTTCTCAAGCGGCATAGATGCCATCGCTCAGCCGCCCTGCGTGAGTTTTTGTCCGCACGGGATGGTATTCAACACATGCAACAACTAAATCGGAGGTTTGACCATGGCTACGTGGGAGCTGAACTGTCAATCGAATCCGTCGTCTGCGGGCGACAAGGAGCTTTCTCCCTATCTTGCGCGCCAAAAGGCGATGCGCGAGTTTTTTGAGCGTGCGCTGTTTGTCCCCAAGGATCAGGACAACAACGGCCTGTACTTTTTGGGCGCCACAACGGGCTCGGGTAAAAACTACACGGCCGAGCAGGTCACGGCAGACCTGATTGCCGGCGGCTGGGATGAGTCGGGCTGTTTTAATAAATGTCCCGGTCGCCGTACTCTGGTGTTTGTGGTTCCGGGTAAGGACAACCGCGACAACTATGTTGCAAACGTGCGCGAATTGTTGGTTGAGCAGGGCATGAGTGACGATGATGCGGAGCGCATGGTGTTCGATCTTCCGCGAGCGGGCGAGAACATCAAAAACTGGATTGACGCCACGTTTGACAAGGGCAGCGTAAGGCCGCGCGATATTCCATGCCCCTTTGGAGCAAAGGACGAGGCCGTTCTTCGCGATATTGCGCACGCGTGGCGCGGTGTGATGGAGGTCGCCGATGACCTTTTGGGCCTTTTGGACAAGAAGGAGCGTCTGGGAAGCGTTGTCGACCGCCTGACTCCAGGGCTGTGGGATAAGCTGGCGTTGGCAGACGCGAGCTTGCGTCGAGCGGTGAGCCGTGGACGCCAGAGCATCACGCGTGGCATTGAGGAGATTCCCCGGATTTGGCCCTCGGCATTGCTTAACGATAAGCGCGCGCCGCATGTAATTGCATGCACGCCGCAAAAGCTCGTCAATAGAATCGATACGGTGACAGAAGCGGGCGTTGTGTTCTTTAACGCAGCGGTTGCCGACGAATGCCTGTTTATCTTTGACGAGATCGACCATGCGAAGGCCGATATGCTGTCGATGCTGGCGGCGGGACATATGAAATTTCAGCCCGACGAGATGCTGCGTATTCTTGACCGTCATTTTAATGGCGGCGTGGTTGATCCTCTGCTGCTGGGAAATCGGGACCAGTGGATGGCGGTCTATACGCATGCCTCGACCTCGGGCGAGCACGAGGGGTCAAACGCGGCAACGGGCAAGGTTTCGCGCGCAAGTGTGGAGACGGCTGCCGAAGAGATCGCCAAGGGTGCCAAGCGTATTCAAAAGATGATCGCTGCGTGTATTCAGGATATGGAGCTGCAGCAGCCTTTTGCCCTGTCTGACAAGGCGAAAGACGAGCAGCTTGCCGGTCGTCATCTGTTTGGCAGCGACGATATTTCGGTGGGCGATGGCCTGTCGAATCCCTTGCGCTATGAGCTCGATACTCGCCGCAACCGCAACATGATTACGTCTTGTGGGACGGACGAGCAGCAGACCGTCAATAAGGCGGTGCGCCGTGCGCGCGGCCTTGTCAGGATGGTGGTGGGCCATCTTGCCCGCTGTGCCACGCTTATGGACAAGCTGTACTACGGCAGCATTTCGTACAAGGACGATCTTTCGCGCAAGAATATCATCGATGCCCTGGGCATTAGGAACGACCAGACCAACGAGAAATACTTCTGGAATTCGTTGATGCTGGCGCTGTTCTTTAAGGACCGCAAGAACGATGAAATCGATGCCGTTGACGACTCGATGTATGCGCGTGGTGTTGACTACCTGGTGATGGAAACCACCATCGACCATATGTTTACCACGTACCTGACTAATCACGGCATTGAGCGCATGCCCGAGGCGTATCTGGCATCCATTGCCGCCAAGGCTCCCTGTGTGTGCATGAGCGCCACCTGGAATGCACCGACTATTAAGAACTTTGACCTGGATTACCTGGACGAAGTGCATGGCGTGGTTCGTAAAGATGCCTGGATTGGCGAGCTCAACCAGGAGATCGTGCGGCAGACCAGGCTGTTCAACAAGCAGGCGGCAACGATGTACGCCGTCGACGTCGTTTGGGTTGACGAGTCCAAGAAGCTTGCCGGCATGGCGGCCGTGGCCGGCGGCGCCTATGGCGGCGGTATCGTGTCGCCCGACGAGGTGTACGAGCATGTGATGGGATTCTTTGACCAGATTGGCGTGAGCGAAGGGCTTGCGGCGTGCCTGCGCCGAAAGATTGCCGACAGGGTGACCACGAGCGATGCCGAAAGCATCGAGTCTGAACTAAAGCGTCTGAGCAAGACGCTCGTTGCCGTGAGCGCCTGGGCGCGTGGCGTGGCGCGCAGTGAGCAGCAGGCGGGAGCCATCTTTACGACACGACACATGGGAAACCATGGCGACTTTAATAGTTTGGCGCTGGATCTTGCCCGCGAAATCGTTGCCGAACTGGTGATTAGGAACGTTAAGCATCCCGAGGCTTCGTACGAGAAGTCGCTCGAGGAGGCAAAGGATATGGTGCCGTGCTTTAACGCTGCGGGATGGGAGGAAGGTTGGCGCGGCGCTCAGGAACGTCTGAAGGACGGAGAGCCGACCCTGATGTTTATCAACCTTGCCGCTGGTGGCTTTTCCAAGAACCTTAAATACGAGGTGCCGGAGAGCCTGCGCAACACGGTGCGCCAGGTCGATTGTGGTTTTGGCAACGATGGGCGACATCCCAAGATGGACCTCGATTTTCTGTACGTGGAGTCGCCCACGAGCCGCTTGGCTTGGGGAGTCGATATGAGCTCAAAGAAGTTTGACCAGCAGGCGCTGCTTGGCGTGGTCGAACAGGAGGAGCTCGTGACGCGCGGTGAGATTCCGTTTATCCAGAAGCGCCATCGTGTGCGCACGGTACTGGCGGGCGCCGGCGGAAAACTGCCGGTGCGCGACACCCTCTCGTACCAGGTCGAAGGCGCTCGCATCGTGGCGCAGGCGGTGGGCCGCTTGATGCGTACGAGCGTAAAGATGCTCCATGTGCAGGTAATGCTCGATCGCGAAATCGCCGCCGATTGCGATTTTTCGTTCTTGCACGATTTGCCGATGGGCTACGAGCTGGAGCAGGTGGTTGGCGCCTGTGCGGCCGTCAACAATCACATGGCGGACAAGAAGCAGCACGCTGCCAGTAAGCAGCAGAACCTTGCTGCCTTTAGGAACAACCTGGCGAAAGAGAAGCACGAAAAGCTGGCGTGGAAGGTTGCCTCGCTCGATGCGCGCGAGGAAGATCTGGCCGCTTTCGATGACGAGCGCAATTTTTATCTGCATCATTTTTGCCTACCGTGGGAGGAGCTTGCGAGCTATCCTGCACGCAAAAGCACCGCACTGCACATGCCGTTTGCCGCGAGTGGCTATGCGTATGCGCAGGGCGGAGCGTGTAAGGTGCCGCATTTTGAATTTCCCAGCTACGATGGCGAGCCTGTTGAGCAGATTGCCGCTCGCCTGGAGGAATGTTGCCGCTACGACAAGGGATTAAAGGGCGCGACGGTTCGTCAGATAAGCCAAGCGGCGGCGCGCGTACCCGAGCTGCTTTCGATTCGCGAGGTGCGCGAGCGCTGGTCACGCGACGGGGTGCCCGCGACGCTGCAGCCGGCGGCGACGGCACATATGACACCCTATATGTTTCAGGCGGTATACCTGGGAGAACTGGGAGAGTCTGCCGGCAGGGCCATCTTCGAGGCGTATTACGACGGTCGCTATTCGCTTACTCGTGGCGATGCAGCCCATGCCGAGACGGGCGGCGATTTTGAGGTGCTCGATGCCGCTGGCAACAAGACCGGCGTGTGGATCGATTTTAAGCACTATCGCATCGGCGCCTACGAGGCCTACAGGCGCTCCGGCGGCGAGACTACGGACGCAGAGCGCTTTAAGGCAAAGGCTCAAAAAGTCGGGGCGAAGCGGCTGCTGATCGTCAATGTTTTGGCTGACGAGGCGGCGCTGGAGCTCCGCCAAAAGCCAATCGATGACGAGGGGATGGTGTTCTCCTTCCCCTATATGGCAACTGATGGAGCAATCAACCTGGAGATGATGGAGGCGATCGGCCGTGCAATCGAAGCATAACCAGCCGTGTGGTCTGGGAGACATCGCTGTGTCCGGGCTCGTATTGCAGCTCGATGCCGCGGCTGCCGAGAAGCGCTACTCGGTCTTTTGGTGCAACGTCGGCGATGCGGACAAGCATGCCGTGGCAAACTTTATGGCCGATGTGTGCCAGACAGGTAAGGTCGTCGCGCTTACGCAGCTCGAGGACAACCGCGTCTTTCTGATGGTCAAGGCGGGCGCGCAGACGGGTGACCTGAGCGCTTCGCTCGACCACGAGCAAATGGTTCCGATTAAAACTCATTGGAACGAGCTGGATGATTACATCGCATTGCGTCTGCTGTTCAACTCGTGCTCGCAATTTGAGGGGATCGAGGACGAGATTCCCAATGATACGGGGCACTTGTATGTTGTAAGCGCCAAGGGTGCTCGCCGCGACGCCATTGAGGAAGCTGGAACGGGCCCTGCCAAGATTGAGACGGTCGAGACCGTTATCAACGAGGATTGCACCTTCGAACTTAAGATCCGAACGTTTACCAAGCGACGGGTGCTCATCGGTCGTGCGGCAGGCGACAAGAAGGAGCTCGAGAAGATTAACAGCCAGGTTGGTTACAGGCTGTCGCCCGTGGCTTCGGTGGTGCTGGCTCACGGACAACGTGACGAGTACATCCTGCGCCGCGCCAAGGGCGATAAGCCGTCCAAGCGCCGTGATCTTACGTTTTCGGCCCAAGCGGAAAAGGTCGCCTATACCAAGAAGGGCATCCTGTACCGAGAGCTGCAGATCCTCGAGCGCCGGTACGGCGACTTTGCCCGGGTGTCGCTCAGGGAGTATCCGCGCAAGAGCTTCTACGAGGTTTTGAAAAGCGAGCGATATGCCCGCGTGGTTGCGGAGCGCGCGGTGGGACAGCGGGTTGTGGTGTCGTTTGCGCACAAAGGGCTTGCTGGGGTGGCGCGCCAGTTGGTCGATCGACTCAACGATTCCTCGTGGGGCGTGTGCGCGTCGTATGGCGGGAAGGATGTGGATCCGCTGGCGTGGAATATCGTCATGGTGCCCAACGAGGTCGCCGAGAACGATGGCTATGCCCTGCACGCTGGCGTGGTTGAGCAGCATGTGACGCCGGACGTGTGCGAGCCGCTGTTTAAGGCGGCGTCGAATGCAAAGGTGTGCGGCGCACAGGAGGGAATCCTGGGCGCCATGCTCAAAGAGCTGTTGGTTAAGCAGGATGTTGCCGACGGCCGGGTGAAGGCGTTTGACCTTGGCTCTTTTGGCGTTGGGTCGGTGACGGTCTGTGGCGTGGTCAATGTCCCGCGCAAGGAGAAGGATAAGGTTGAGCTGGATGAACGCCTCGCAACGCTAACGATTGGTGTCGACGGGACCATGGACTACACCTCGCATCCCATCGAGGACGGTCCTGTGGACGAGATGGAGCTTGAACTGCTGACGTCGGACGGCAAACTCGACAAGGATGCCTACATCTTTGACGTGCGGGCAGGCGAACGATCTATGTTGGCACGCGTGCGGGACACGGGCTTGACGACCTTCTCCAACACTTTTGTGACCTTGGTGCGCGATTACCAGCTTACGGGTAAGGCGGGTCGTAAGAAGGAGTTTTTCGAGAGCTACAACTCGCCCTATTACGGTATTGGAACGTTTGAACGTGCAGGGTTGACCTGCTACTTTGTGGGCGTCAACAACGGCACCAAGGAGGATCTGGCAACGTCGATTCATGTGCGCTCGGTCGAGGTGCTCGAAGGCGACGATCTGTCCGAGCTGCTGGTTCAGCTGGTCAATGAGGGGCTTTCGCGCCACGGGGCTCCTTCCAGGTGGCCGATTCCGGTGAAGTATCTCAACGAATATGCCGCGCGTGAGGGCGCGGCGGGGGAGTGTGGTATTTGCTCGTGAGGAAACAGATTAGTTATATGTGCTAGAAAACTAAAATTGTTCTTGCAACATACAAGCGGAGCGCATATACTGCAGTCATAGCGTATGAGATGGGGTCTCTAAAAGAGGCCAAGCACAGCAATTTGAGTTTATGTAGACGGGACTTGAGCATGAACACCAGCAGTTTCTCCTTTAACAACGATAATAGTGGTTACATTATTCTCGAGACTATCTTTGGTTGCACTGTCGGTTCTCGCGCAGAGAACGGGCTTGTATTTCTAGATGAAGAGAAGCCATGCGGCGAAGAACTCGAGTATTTAGATGAGATTGAGCGCGAGCGGAACTATGAGTTTGGTTTTTGCGGAGATCAGTTTCATCACGATTCAATTCGCTCAATTTAATTACCCCGTTATCACCTCTTTTTAATGGGGCAAGTCAGATCGACTATCTGTGGCAAACAACGGCTCACCGTGGGAAGGAATCGGCAATGAGCAAGAACATGAACAAGGACATGAACGGCAAGGCTTTGGGTAAGGCCAAGGCGGCTGGACGCGTGGCGACAGTTGCTGCGGCGACGATTGCCATGACGGGCGGCTCGCTGCTGTCGCCCCTGGCCGCGGCGGCGCAGGGTGCGGATGGTATTGGCGCTGCGGGCGCAACGGCTGCGGTGATGTCGCCGCTGACGAGCGCTGCGGCCGCCGGTGCTGGCGCGGGTGCTGTGTCTGCGGCGCAAAAGGTCGCCGACCTGCAGGCTGCAGTTGATGCGGCGCGTGCCAAAGCTGCTGCTGCCAAGGCCGATCTGGAAGCGGCTGCTGCTCCCTACGATGCTGCTGCCGCCAACCAGCAGCGGGCGCAGGGCGTCTATGACGCGGCCCGCGGTGCAAGTGATAGCGCGGTTTCCGCTGCCTCGGCCGGGCTGGAAAAGCAGCTGGGCGCTGCGCAGGACAAGGCCGATTTGGATGTCAAGACGCTTGAGGACGCTCAGGCTGCGCTCGATGCCGCCAAGAAGAACCTGACGGACAAGGACGAAGCCCTGGTTGCCGCGCAGAAGGCGGCCGCCAATGCCCAGTCTGCGCTTGAGACCGCACAGGCTGCTGCATCCGACGCCACGCCCGAGGCCGTAGCCGCCGCTCAGGCGGCCGCAGAGCAGGCTGCGAGTGATTTGGAGCAGGCAAAGCAGCAGGCCGCTGATGCGCAAGCCAAACTCTCGGATGCCCAGGCGGCTGCCGATGCCGCCGCTGCCAAGCAGGGGGGACGCAGGTCAAGCTTTCGGCAGCTCAGCAGGCAAAGACCGCGGCAGATGCGGACGTGGACGCCGCACAGGCGAGCTATGACGCGGCCAAGGCCGATCTGGATCGAGCCGAGCAGGGCGCTGCGGGCCCGGAGTACGAGGACGCCAAGGCAAAGGTGACTGCTGCGTCCGAGGCGCTGACGGCCGCCAAGGCCACGCAGGCGCAGCGCGAGGGCGAGCTTGCCGCCGCCGAGCAAGAGGCGACTGCCGTCGAGGGTGAGGTGCAGACTGCCCAGCAGGCAGTTGCCAATCAGCAGCAGGTTGCCACCGATGCCCAGACCAAGCTGGATGACGCGGCTGCCGCCAAGACGGCAGCCGATGCCGCCCTTGACCAGGCCAAGGCCGATCATGCCTCCGCGCTTACGGAGTTGGCCGACGCCCAGGTCAAGCTCTCGGCAGCCAAGGACGAGAAAGACGCTGCAGACAAGGCGCTCAATCAGGCGAAGGCCCAAAAGCAGCAGGCCGATCAGGCTGTGGCTCAGGCCCAGGCCAAGCTCGATGCCGCTCAGGCAACGGCGAACGCGTCGGCGGAGAATTACCGTCAGGGTGCTATCGCGTTCTTTAAAAGTGTGGGCGCCGACGATGCGGCGAATATCATCCTCAACTGCAAACTCGCTAACTACAACAAGGTGGGCGAGGAGGTCGACGCGACAAGCCTGACCAATATGAAGCAGGCGGTCGTGTGGCTCAAAGCGTGCAACGAGTATCGCGCAAGCGTTGGCCTAGGCGAGCTCAAGGTGACGTATGCCATGATGGCGACTGCCATTGCCGATGCGAACTTCTCGGATACGAAAGTCGCGCACGCTCAGCAGTTTAACGTGGGCGAGAATGTGGCGTGGAACTACGGAAGCAATCCGTTTAAGCAGTGGGTCGATCAGGAGAAGGCCATCTTTGATGCTGCCGCCGCCTCGCTGGGCGCATCGGGCCTTACGGGAAAGGCCGCTTACGATTTCTATACGGCGCATAGCTCCCAGATTGATAACTACGCCGCACTGCACGGTGGATCAAGCCCCTCGGTCGGCCATTACATCAACGTGATCAACCCCGATTACACCGTGACGGGCATGGGCGTTTGCACGCGAGGGACGCTGTACGGGAGTACACAGGCGCAGACATTTGTATATTCTGGTCAATGGTACAAGCCGTATAACCTCAATCCGATGACGGTTGCAGAGTATGAGGCTGCGTTGAACGCGTGGTGTGACGCTCTGGCAAATCCCGAGCAGGGCGTGGACGCGGCACGCAAGGAGCTTGCTGCGGCGCAGGGCGTTGCCGAGGATGCGGGCAACAAGGTGAATGTTGCATCGCAGGCCGTTGCGGCAAAGCAGGCCCAGGTTGAGCGTGCTGCCGCTGACGTCGATACTGCGGCTGCCAAGGCCTCTGATGCCCAGGCTGCTGTGGAGCAGAAACAAGCTGTAGCTGATGCCGCCGCGCGTGCCGTGAGCGATGCCCGCGCCGATTTGAGCGCTGCCAACGCCGTTGTTGCGGCGGCACAGGATGCCGTGGCTGCCAAGTCTGGCGAGCTCGACATTGCCAAGGGCAAGGCGGCTGCTGCCAAACGCGCGCTGGACGCCGCTCGTACCGGTGTTGACGAAAAGCAGGATGCACTTGCCGCGGCCCAGGATGAGCTGGCGGCATACTCAGCCGATATCGCCGCTGCTCAGCGTGCGTTTGATGCGGCATCGTCTGCACTCGAAGACGCTCGTGCCAATCAGCGCGTGGCGGAGGCCGAACTTCTTGCCGCCCAAGGCGATGTCGATCAGGCAGGCATCGATGCTGCTGCCACTCAGGCGGAGCTCGATATGGCCCAGCAGGCTGCGAGCGATGCCGACGCCGTCGTGGCAACGGCTCAGGCAAAATCTGATGCAGCTGCCGGGCGTGCCTCTCAGCTTAAGAATGCCGCTGCGGCACTTGCCAGGGCCACAGAGGGCAAAGCCACTGCCGATGTCGCGCTCGATGCTGCGGAGGTGGCCGTGAGCGATGCCGAGTACGACGTGGTGGAGGCTGGCGATGCCGTGGCGAATGCAACTGCCGCCCGCGATGCCTCTGCCGCCGCGGTTGCCCGCCTGCGCAGCGTCAATCTTGCCGAAGCCATCGTCAATGGCAGCGCTGACGATGCGGACGAGGCGCTCAACGCCAAGATCGCTGCGGCCCACGATGCTGCCGAGCGTGCCGCGACCGCCAAGGCCGAGCTCGATGCCGCCGTGGCTGCGACGGATGCCGTGGCGCCGGCATACTTGGAGGCGCTTGCAAACTACACCGCCGCCAAGGCCGAGCTCGACCAGGCTATTGCCGAGCTCAACGCCGAGATTGCTCGCCAAGAGGCCGCCGAACGCGGGAATGGCGAGCAGGCTCAGACCGCTACGCAGGTGACGTACCAGGCCAAACATGCGGTGGCAACAACCGAGATTGCGACGCAGCAGACGGCGATGCCTGCCACGGGCGATGCGTTCGACCTGCTGGGCGAGACCTTCGTTATCGGCGGCACGGTCCTGGTAGCCGCCGGTGTCTTCCTGTCCGATAAACGCCGCCAGCTGATTCGTTAGGGACAGAAGGGACTGCGGGCCATTTTCGGCGCGTACCGTGGGGGGGTGATGAGGCTCCATGCGGCGCGCGCTGCCTTGTTCTTTAAGAGCGATTAAGGAGGGACATATGCAAATTAGGGGAGAGGCCGCGATCGTCTGTGGATTCATGGCGGGCCTGGCAACGGGGCTGCTGTTCGATGGATGTTTCGACAGCTATATCAATCGGTTCTGCGATTCTGGTTTTTCGAGAGGCAAGCCTTGGAAAACAGCGTCGGCTCATCGAGAAGCGACCGCGCCCATCGAGCCCCGCAGTGTGGATACCTCAAAAATCAAGGTAATCGTCACTAAGAACGGCAAGATTTATCACCGCTCTGCTGGATGCAAGAACCTTCCTCAAAACGCCATCAGAACAAGCGTGCCTTTGGCGACCGCGCTCAAGCGAGGAAAGATCCCCTGTTCAGCATGTTGCCCGTCGGCGGTTTAGGAGATTCTTCAGGGCTGCTCTGCAAGGATATGGGTCCCTGCGGACGCGTGGGTTTAAAAACGTGTCCGCACGACATGTGACACTTAACCTGCCGTCATGCTCCGTCGCGGCGGCATGCATCTGAACAGCGACCCTCTAAGGAGTTCGATATCGATGAGTGACAACACCAAACATCTCGCAAAGAAGTGCGTCAAGGACGCGGGGCCGTGTCTCGCGCTGTGCGCAGCCGGCGCAGCGATCGCGCTGCTGGCTGTTCTGGGGCCATTCGACGTGCTCCGAAGTGCCAGTTCCCTGCACGTCATCATCGCCCTTGCCGGTGCCATGATGACCGGCGGCGTGCTCGATCTGATCTTTTGGGTGTTTGACCCGTTTGGATGGAAGAACGAGGGGTAAGCCCTAAGGGATGCAGATGCCGGGGCAGACCCGCAATTTCTGCTATCGATTTGTCCAGAGTCGCACAGCGCGGAGGTGTTGTTTGATGTCCATTTTCGTTACCGGAGACGTTCACGGTGTTGCCGAGTACGGGGCGAGCCGCTTCTCGTCGCGCGTTTGGCCATTGGGTCGTACGCTGACGCGCGATGACGTGGTGATCGTTGCCGGTGACTTTGGCTTTATATGGAGTGGCTCAAACACCGACAAATACTGGCTCGACTGGTTTGAGTCCAAGCCCTGGACCACGTGTTTTGTCGACGGTAATCACGAGAATCACCATTTGCTGGCGGGGCTGCCGATCCGAGAGTGGAGCGGGGGCCTCGTTCACGAGGCTCGCCCACATGTGCTGCACCTGATGCGCGGCGAGGTGTTCGACATCGCGGGGAACACGGTGCTCGCCATGGGTGGAGCCGCGAGCCATGACAAACAGTGGCGCCGGGAGGGAAAGACGTGGTGGCCCGAGGAAATGCCGAGTGAGAGCGAGGTGGAATACTGTCGCGCCTCGCTCGATCGTGTGGGCTGGAAGGTCGACTATGTTGTGACTCACGAGGCGCCGGTCGATTTGGCAGACGAGCTGTGCATGGAGTGCAATCGCGAGTTCTACGACGATTCGCTGCAGGCCTTTTTGGGCGAGCTCGATGGGCGACTCGACTACCGCACCTGGTTCTTTGGCCATTACCATGACGATGAATGGCGCGATGAAAAGCATCGCCTTATCTACCAAGATATCGTGCGGATCGAAGCGCGATGTGCCGACGGATTCGGCGAGACGACGAGCAACTATTCCGAGCAAGAGCGTTAGGAGGTCCCCGTGATCTGGTTTACCAGCGATACTCACTTTGGACACGAGAACATGCTACGGCTTAGCGATAGGCCTTGGTCGACTGTTGCGCAGATGAACGACGCCATGGTCGCCAACATTAACAGCAAGGTTGCTGTGGACGACGAGCTCTACATTTTGGGTGACTTTAGCTTTAAGATGACGGTCAAAGAGGCCTACGAACTGCGCAAAAGCATCGTATGCAAGCGCGTCCACCTGTTGCCCGGCAACCACGACAAAGACTGGACGCAGCCTGCGGTGGCGGATGCCTTTATCGTCGAGCCGTCCATTTGCGTGCTCAAGATCGACCGCCAAAAAATCGTGCTGAGCCACTATCCCATGGCTGACTGGCAGGGCATGTCGCACGGCAGCTGGCATTTGCACGGGCATATCCACAGTTGCGGCGGCGCGTACAACAATTTCAACTGCAGGCAGGGACTGCTGCGCTATGACGTGGGTGTCGACGCCAACGGCTACGCCCCGGTGAGCCTGGGGGAGCTCAAGACGTGGTTTGCGCAGGTCGACGAGCCGACGTGTTGCGTTAAATGGCCGTGGTGGGTCAACGCCACGGGCGACGAGCAGGTCGAGCGCGATCTCGAAGCCTATAAGAGGGAAGTGATGATCCGATGACGGTCTATGTGACGGGTGATGTCCACGGTGGTCTCGACATGCAAAAGCTGCGCGACTGGGATCTTGGGGATAGCCTGACGAGCGACGACTATCTGATTGTCGCGGGCGACTTTGGCTTTCCGTGGGATTTCTCTGCCGAGGAATGCGCCGACATCGCCTGGCTGGAATCGCGTCCCTATACCGTGCTGTTCGTCGACGGCAATCACGAGCGTTTCGATTACTGGGCGGAGCGCCCCCTGGAGTTGTGGCACGGTGGACTGACGCAACGCCTGTCGGACACCTCGCCTATACGGCGCCTGACGCGCGGCGAGGTTTTTGAGCTCGGTGGGTCAACGATCTTTACCATGGGCGGCGCCACGAGTGTGGACAAGGAATACCGCATCCCGTATTCCAGCTGGTGGCCGCAGGAGCTGCCGGGCGAGCGCAACTTTGAGGAGGCGCGGGCAAAGCTCGATAGCGTGGGCTGGAAGGTCGACTACGTGATCACCCATACCTGCTCCACGCGCATGCTCTCGCCCACGCTCTATCCGGCACCTGGCTGGAATTATCCAGCTGTCGATCGGCTTACGGCATTTTTCGACGAGCTGGAAGATCGCTTGGACTACAAGCGCTGGTACTACGGGCATTTTCATCGGGATGCCAACCCGGCCGAGCGCCACGCCGTGCTCTACGACTGCATCGTTCGCTTGGGCGACGAACTCCAGTCCTGGGATGTTGCGTAGAGGCGGGGTGGCTGGCTACTCGACCGTTACAGTGATGTTCTCCCGATGCGCGCGGATGACGTCCCAGCTAAAGTGCTCGACCAGCTGCTCGGCGGTACGCGGCGTGGTGTCCGGCGCGATGCCTGTTTGCCCGGCGAGCCATCCCAACAGTGCCTCGGGTGTGCCAAAGCGGGTGCGGAGCTCGCCCAGGTCCAGATCGCAATCGCGCTTGGAAAGGCGGCGGCCGTCCGGCGACATGAGCAGCGGAATGTGCGCGTAGCGCGGTGTGGGCAGTCCCAGCAGATGTTGCAGATAGATCTGGCGCGTCGTGGAACCAAGCAGGTCGCATCCGCGTACGATCTCGGTGACGCCCATGGCAGCGTCGTCGACCACCACGGCCAGCTGATAGGCAAACACGCCGTCGCTGCGGCGCACCAAAAAGTCGCCGCACTCGGTGGCGAGTGCCTCGCATTGGGCTCCGTACGTGCGGTCCACGAATTCGATCACGTCGCCGGCGAGGTCGTCGACGTCGGGCACACGCAGACGCGTGGCCGGAGCGCGCAGGATGCTGCGGCGGGCAACCTCCTCGGCAGAAAGGCCTCGGCAGGCGCCGCGGTAGATGGGCGTGCCGTCGCTCGCGTGCGGCGCGCTTGCGGTGTGGAGCTCGGCGCGCGTGCAAAAGCAGGGATAGGTGAGGCCGGCGTCTTGCAGCTGGTGCAGGGCGTCCTCGTACAAGTCCAGGCGATCGTGCTGGTAGTAGGGGCCTTCGTCCCACTCAAGCCCCAGCCAGGCTAGGTCGTCAATCAATTGGGCGGCAAGTTCCGGGCGCTTGCAGCGATCGTCCAGGTCCTCGATGCGCAACACGATGCTGCCGCCCTGGCTGCGGGCCGAAAGCCACGCGCACAGGCAGCTGAACACGTTGCCCAGGTGCATGCGGCCCGAGGGCGACGGGGCAAAGCGGCCCACGACCGGCGCGAGGGCGGGGGCGAGCTTGCTGTTGGGCGCCGTCGACATGGCCACGGCGGGTGTTGCTATGTTGCATGCGTTGATATCCATGCGGACGAGTATAGCGCGGGGTGAGGTGAGGGGGCGTCGTCGATGCTCGCGAGTTGCCGAGGCTGCGTGTTGTGCGCGGCGGGCACCGACTGAACACCTCGATTACCGCCCCAAGCTCAGCCCCTTCAACCCCTCAAACGACAGAAACCCCGGCAGCTCTTCGCAACTGCCGGGGTTTCCGCGGAAAAGGGGGACATGATCCTCAAGCGAACGGCAAAGGGGCAAACCGTTTTCGCTCAACTGCTTTATGCCCCTCGCTCGCCGGCTTAATCGGCTCACGCCGCGCCCACACAAAGCCGCTACACCTGTGACGGAGCTATGAAGTGGTATCTATGCCGGAGCGGGCTATGCCAAGGAGTGTCCCAGATTGCCGGCAGATAAGGAACGTCCCCAGGTGCCGGTCGCGGGCGTGACTTTCGTCCCGTTTAATACTCCGCTGACCTAGATGTTCGTCACATGAACCCGCAAACGTGGGACAATGACGCTACTGGTATCACAGACAAAGGATGTGCCTATGAACGCCCCCGTTGCCAAGACCTGTCGGCAGCGCTGCCCGTTTGCGCGATTTGCTTACATTTGCGCGCTCGTCGCGTGCGCGCTGCTGCTGCTACCCGCCGTTGCACGTGCCGACGGGTATTCCATGACCCAAACCTACATCAGTGCCACGGTCGAGGCCGATGGATCGCTGACCGTTGTCGAGGGACGCCAGTTTGATTTCGACGACGACATCAACGGCGTGTTTTGGGAGATCAATACGGGCACCAACCAGCAGGGCGGCACGGCGGGCGTTGACGTGCTGAGTGTCGAGGAAGAGGACACCGCGTTTAACAAAGTCGATAGCGCGAACAAGGGCGACTCTGGCGTCTACACGGTTGAGCAGACCGGTGACGGCGTAAGGATTAAGGTGTTCAGCCCCCACGAGAGCGGCGACAGCGCGATCTATTACGTGAGCTACACCATGACCGGTGCGGTTATGAACTGGGCCGATACCGCCGAGCTCTACTGGAAGTTCGTGGGCGACGGCTGGTCTGCGGATTCCGATGACGTCGAGATGGAAGTGTGCTTCGCAAATGCCGCTGCCGGGACGGCGGCCGTCAAGGGCGATAACTTCCGCGCATGGGGCCACGGCCCGCTGACGGGCGACGTGTCGCTCGATGCGGACGAGCCCATGGTCACCTATACCATTCCCTGCGTGCATGAGGGCGAATTCGCCGAGGCACGCATCGCCTTCCCCAGCGACTGGGTGCCGCAGCTTGCCGTCTCGGGCGAAAAGCGCATGTCGACGATCCTGAGCGAAGAGAAGGAATGGGCCGACGAGGCCAACGCTCGCCGTGAGCACGCGCGTGCGGTTGCCGGCGCGATTGCCGTGGTGTGTGTTGCCGTGGCGGTTGCCTATACCGGTGTGATCGTGATGCTTAAGCTGCGCAGGCCCAAGCCCAAGCCGCTCTTTCAGGACGAGTACTTCCGCGATGTGCCCTCGGCCGACCATCCCGCGGTGCTTGCAGCTCTTATGAGCTGGAACGACGTGCCCGATCAGGCATATATCGCCACGCTTATGAAGCTTACCGACGACCGCGTGATCAAGCTGGAAGAAGCGACCGAGACCAAGAAGAAGGGTCTGCTCCGTCGCGAAAAAGAGGAGCAGACGTATCGCATCACAGTGACCGACGAGGCCTGGAAGGCTGCCAAGAAGGACGGCATCGATCGCGATGTGCTCAAGGTCTTCTTCGCCGGCGTTAAGCCCGATAAGGACGGAGTCCGTTCGCGCACGTTTAGCGAGCTGGAGGAGTATGCCAGCGAGCGCACCACATCTGTTGGCGACAAGCTCGAGGACTATCAGAGCACGGTTAAGGGCAAGCTGGAGGCGCGCGAGCTTATCGCCTCGGACGGCACCATCGCCCTGGTTGCCGGCTTGGTTCTCGGCATCATTATTGTCTGTGGCATTTTGGGCTCTCTGTTCTATGCCGACTTTGCGGATGCCAATGTCAGTGCCGCTATGATCTCGATCCCCGTCACGATCGTGGGCTTTGTCCTGAGCTGCACCTTCCGCCGTTACACGCCGGAGGGCGCCGAGGTGGCGGCTCGCTGCAAGGCGCTCAAGCATTGGCTCGAGGACTTTACGCGCCTGAAGGAGGCTATCCCCAGCGACCTGATCTTGTGGAACAAACTGCTGGTGATGGGCGTTGCCCTGGGCGTTTCGAAAGAAGTGCTGCGACAGCTGGCCGAGGCCGTGCCTGCGGATCTGCGCAACAGCGACGATTTCTACGACAACTACCCCTGCTACTGGTGGTATTACCATCACTACGGCAACGAGTCTCCGCTCGATTCGTTCAACGATGTGTATCACGAGACCATCCGCGAGCTGGCTTCGAGTTCCGATAGCTCGAGCGGCGGCAGCGGCGGCGGCTTTTCCGGTGGCGGCGGTGGCGGCGTCGGCGGAGGCGGCGGCGGAACGTTCTAACGGTCGTAAATTATGGGATGGGCTTTTCTCGACAGCCGTCGGGGAAAGCCCATCCCCTTTTTACGCGCTACCTACGAAGACTGTCCCCAGCAACTAGTCATTTAAGAACGTTCCCAACGACTAGGTGCGGTTGCTGCCAAGGAGTGTCCCGGGGTGCCGGCACAAAAGGAACGTCCCTAGCTGCCAGGTTTAGGCTGTTAGATCGAGTTCGTAGAGGAAGCTTTCGCGCGGCATGTCGTGGCGGCGCTCTTCGCGGTTGGCGCGGTGCGTGGCCGTGCGCTTAAAGCCGTGCAGCTCGTAGAACTTCCATGAGCAGTTGGAGTCGGTGTACAGGTGCGCTCTTGTCGCCCCGCGCGAGGACAGGTGCGAGACCGCGGCGTCGAGCAAGACCGAGCCAACGCCCAGGCCATGGACATCGCGATCCACGGCAAGCAGCGTGACCTCGTTGTCGTGTGGCAGGGGGCTGCTTTCGAGCAGACGGTTGTTGGTGCGGATGGTTGCGCGCACAAACGAGAGATACTCGGCGCAGGCATCGGGCTCCAGCTCACGCATCTGCGATAGCAGCGCGCGCTCGGTATCCATCCAATGTTCATTGACGGTGGCGCCGGAGCTTTGCCCCGCACGCGCGAGCGCAATGCCGCGCGCCTGGCCGTCGATGACGGCAACCTGCGAAAACGTCGACGACGAAAGGCAGTAGGCAAGGTCGCACGCGGCCTCAAGGCGGTTGTACTCATCGTTATCCGAATTGTTATGCCAAAGCTGCTGCAGAATCAGCGCGATGGTGTCGAAGTCTTCGGTATCAAACGGTCGGTAGAGAACCCGCGAGACCATGGTGCCTCTTTCTTTTGCGGATGCATATCGAGCACAGTTCTACCACGCCATTGGCATCGAATTATGGTGCCCCTGTGTTCCATGAACTCACCGCGCCCGGTGCCGCGCCCATGCCCTCCGCTCGCAAGCTTTTTCTGCACAGCCGTGCGTTGCGGGATGCAACGTCGCGCTCGATGCGCTACATTGAATCAGTATTTTCAATGCCGCTGCGCGAGCGCTGCAGATCGACGTATCACCGACTCACAGAGCACGGCGGCGTACCAGACAGGAGGACTGCATGGGATCTGATGTGAAGATCGCACGCGCGTTGATCTCGGTTACCGATAAGACGGGCGTCGTCGATTTCGCACGGACGCTGGTCGATGACTTTGGCGTCGAGATCATCTCTACGGGCGGCACGGCTCGTGCCATTGAGGACGCGGGCGTTCCCGTAACCCCCATCGAGGAGTTCACGGGCTATCCCGAGATGATGGACGGCCGCGTTAAGACCCTGCACCCCAAGGTTCATGGCGCGCTGCTGGCCCGCCGCGATTCCGAGCAGCACATGCAGGAGGCCGCTCAGCACGGCATTAAGCTGATCGACCTGGTCGTCGTCAACCTGTATGAGTTCGAGAAGACCGTCGCTAACCCCGAGGTCACCTTTGCGGACGCCATCGAGCACATCGACATCGGTGGCCCCTCCATGCTGCGCTCTGCCGCCAAGAACGCCGCGAGTGTTACCGTCATCTCCGATCCGGCCGACTACGACGCCGTCCTGGCCGAGATGCGCGAGACCGGCGGTTGCACCACGCTTTCCACCCGTCGTCGTCTGCAGGTGAAGGTCTACCAGACCACCGCCGCCTACGACACGGCTATCTCCCGTTGGCTTGCCGCCCAGGCAAGTGACGTGGCGGATACCTCTGCCAAGCTCGAGATTTCGCTGGAGAAGGTCGACGACCTGCGCTATGGCGAGAATCCTCAGCAGAAGGCTACGGTCTACCGCTTTGCCGAGGGTTGCGAGAACACCGCGAGCTCGCAGTTTCCGCTCGTGGGCTCCGAGCAGATCCAGGGCAAGCCGCTCAGCTACAACAACTATCTGGATGCCGATGCCGCTTGGAACCTGGTCCGCGAGTTCGACGAGCCGGCCTGCGTGATCCTCAAGCACCAGAACCCCTGCGGCTCCGCCGTTGCCGAGGACATTACGTCCGCTTACGACCGCGCCTTCGCCTGCGATCCCAAGAGCGCCTTCGGCGGCATCATCGCCTGCAACCGCGAGGTTCCCTATGAGCTGGTCGAGCACTTTGCCGATCAGAACAAGCAGTTCGTCGAGGTCATCATCGCCCCGAGCTACACTGCCGAGGCGCTCGAGCGCATGGCCAAGCGCCCCAACCTGCGCGTGCTGGCTACCGGCGGCGTGGACCACGGCGCCCAGGTGGAGCTGCGCTCTATCGACGGCGGCATGCTGGTGCAGGAGGTCGACCACGTGACCGAGGACCCCGCGACCTTTACGTTCCCCACCGACCGCAAGCCCACCGACGCCGAGATGGCCGAGCTCGAGTTTGCCTGGAAGGTCTGCAAGGGCGTTAAGTCCAACGCCATCCTGGTCTCCAAGGGTAAGGCCGGCATTGGCATGGGCCCGGGTCAGCCTAACCGCGTTGACTCTGCGCTACTTGCTTGCGAGCGTGCCGAGGACTTCTGCGAGCGCGAGGGCGTGGAGAAGGGCGGCTTTGCCTGTGCAAGCGACGCGTTCTTCCCGTTCCGCGACAACGTCGACGTGCTTGCCGCGCATGGCGTGACCTGCATCATTCAGCCCGGCGGCTCCAAGCGCGACGACGAGAGCATCCAGGCCTGCAACGAGCACAATATTGCTATGGTCTTCACGGGCGCTCGCCACTTTAGGCACTAAGTTTCGCCTCGGAACAAAATAATCTCTGCAAAAGACGGTCGCTCCGTTTGGAGGGCCGTCTTTTTGGTATAAGAGGACGGAATGACTAACACGAAAGGTATGACCATGCCCCAGATTGATGATGCCGAGCTGTTTGGCAATGCCGAGGACCAGCGTGCGTACGAGGACTTTTGCGCCAATCAGGAGGCGGTCGAGAAGTTCACGCTCGACAAGCCCGCGCTTGTCTGCCGTTGGCGCATGTCCAACAAAAAGGTGCCCATGCTCAACCGCCACATTCGCGCGCTATCCGAGCGCCTGGTGCAGGGCGAGCCGCTTACCCATAACATGCTCAGCTGGGCCAAACAGCACGTTGAGTGGTCGCTTGCCGAAGGCGACTACACCGCACGCGACGGCGTGCTCATGCTGGTGATCGACATCAACGGCAACGCCGCCATGACGGTGGGGGAGTACGAGCCGCTCGCCGATACGTCGGCCAAGGCGCTGCGTGCCCGCTCTGCCGAGGCCCGCTCCGAGGCTGACGAAACTGGTGTGGCGCCCGAGCTGCTCGCCGCCGTCAACAACGGCGAGCTCGCCTTTGTGGCGCCGGCGGACGAGTTCCTGTGCGGCACGGCGACGCTCATCGAGCAGCTGGCCCAGACCAAGGGCATCCCGGTCACGCGCGTAGACATTCCCGCGCAGCTCAAGGGCGCGTTGTTCCTGGTGAGCGACGAGCACGGCGTGGTCCCCGCAAGCGAGACGGACGCCGCCGAGGCCGACGCCGCGACGGTCGCCTTCTTCGCCGAAGGCTACGAAAAGCTCCGTGCCCGCTGCTAAATGATTTTTCTGGGACGGGGATTTAATAATCATTTGATCCCCGCGCCCGTTGCGAGCGAGGGGCGAGCCAACGCTTTCGTTCGCGAACAGTTCTGTCACCTTGTTGCCGCGCGAGGCGCGTACTTGCGGCTCCGCAGCCATAATGGTGGCAAGACAACCAAGAAGGGAGCGGAATCCATGGCGCTGATTTATATCGTTGAGGACGACGAGCCCATTCGTCGTGAGCTTATCGACATCCTTGCCCGCGCCGGGTTTGAAATCGAGGCCTGCGAATCGTTCGAGCATGTCTCGCGCGATATTCTCGCCGCCGCGCCCGATCTGGTGCTGCTCGACCTCACGCTTCCCGTCAAGGACGGCCAGCATATCTGCCACGAGGTTCGCCGCGAATCCGAGGTCCCCATCATCGTCCTCACGTCGCGCACGACCGAGATCGACGAGGTCATGGCCATGACGCTCGGCGCGGACGACTTTGTTCCCAAGCCCTATAGCGCGCGCGTGCTCGTGGCGCGCATCAACGCACTGCTGCGTCGCACCGCGGCGTCAGGCGAGCGCAGCACGCTCGTCCACAAGGGGCTGGAGCTCGACCTCGCCCGCTCTATGGTCACCAACACGGCGACCGGCGACAGCACCGAGCTCACCAAAAACGAGCTGCGTATCCTCTCGCTGCTTCTGAGCCGCGCGGGCAAGATCGTTTCGCGCTCGGCCATCATGCAGGACCTGTGGGACTCCGATGCCTTCGTGGACGACAACACGCTCACCGTCAACATCAACCGTCTGCGTACCACGCTCGAAAAAATCGGCATCAAGGGGTATTTGACCACGCACCGCGGCCAGGGCTATTCGGTCTAGGGGTCGGCTATGTCGTTTGCCAAATTCTTCAAAGATGCGCTGCTTTCCGTCGCCGTGTGGACGTGCGGCGTGCTGCTGAGCTGCTTTGTGCTGGCGGTCGCCGGAGCCCCGGCATCTATCGTGGTCGTGGCGGTCGGCGTGTCCTTTATCTTTGGCATCCTGGGCATCGTGATTGAGTATGTGCGCCGCCGCCGCTTCCTGCATCAGCTGGAGCGGGCGGCCGAGGAGCTGGAGAGCCCCGCGTGGGTGCAAGAGATGGTGCAATGCCCGACGTATGCCGAAGGCGAGCTCGAATACGAAGTCCTGCGCCGCGTGGGCAAGGCGGCTTGCGATGAGGTAGCGGAAGGGCGACGTCAAACCGACGACTATCGCGACTATATCGAAAGCTGGGTCCACGAGGCCAAGTTGCCCCTGGCGGCAGCCCACCTGATTCTTGAAAACCTGGACGGCAGCGAAGACGACCTGTCGCGCGTGGACGATTTGGGCCGCGAGCTGGCTCGCGTGGAGCGCTATATCGACCAGGCGCTGTACTACGCGCGCTCGGAAGTCGTGGAGCGCGACTACCTGATTCGCCGCTGGGATCTCAAGACCTTGGTGACGGGTGCGATTAAAGCCAACGCGCGCGAGCTCATCGCGGCACACGTGGCGCCGGTGTGCGAGAACCTCGACTTTGAGGTGTTCACCGACGAGAAGTGGCTCGAGTTTATTCTGGGCCAGCTCATTCAGAACAGCATTAAATACGCGCGCGAGGACGGCGCAAAGATCGAGTTTTCGGGCGCGTTGCTGGACGAGGGCCTGGCAAGCGAGCGCATCGAGCTTACCGTCGCGGACAACGGCTGCGGCGTGTGTGCGGCAGACCTGCCGCGCGTGTTCGAGAAGGGTTTTACCGGCGACAACGGCCGCAACACCAAGCGCGCAACGGGCATCGGCCTCTACCTGGTGGCGCGTCTGTGCTCCAAAATGGGCATCGACGTCACCGCATCGTCCGAGCCCGGCGAAGGCTTCGTCGTTACGTTTGCCTTCTCAACCAACAAGTTCCAATATTTCGAGTAGCCGGGCCGTTTTGCGGTGCGAACGGCCATGTTCCCGAACGTGAACTTAGCTAAGGCAACTGGCGCTATGTTTCCGAACGTGAACATAACTATGAGGCTCAAATGGATCTCCCAAAAACAAAAACGTGCAGCCCAAACAAAACGTGCCACCCCAAACGGGGCGGCACGCCATCTTTTATCAGCCAACTCGCTGAAGTAAGGCTGCGAAGGCCGCGGGGCCGGGAGGGGTTTCCTAAGGGCATATCCCGCAGCCGCAACGCGGCGAGGACGTGCCCGTGGAAACCCCGCAGGCCCCGCGGCCGGTGGGAGCAACGCTACTTCACAACCAAAATGTCGCAGTCCGTATTGCGCAGCAGGAACGTCGAAATTGAACCCAGCAGCGCATACTTGATCGAGGACAGGCCGCGGGCGCCGCAGAGCACCAGGTCGGGCTTAACCACGTCGAGCATCTCGTCCTTGAGCGTCTCGCGAATGCGGCCGGCGCGAATCATGACCTCGACCTCGGGAATGTCGGGATTGGCCTTGGCCTCTTCGAGCTGCTTGGCGATGGAGTTCTTAAATGCCTCCTCTAGGCCGTTGACCAGGTCGACCGGATAGGAGCCGGCGCTCTCGAGTGCCGTGGAATCGATAACGTGGCCGATAATCAGCTTGGCGCCGTTGTTCGCGGCGACCTTGATGGCGCGTGCGAGCACAAAATCCTGCTGCTCAGTACCGTCGAGTGAAACAAATACCTTGGTGTAGCCCTCGTTCATGGTTTCCTCCTTGGTCTATCGCACGGGCGCGGGGCTCGTGCGTCGGGCGGGCGCGGGTGCGTTGACCGCCGGACACTTTATCTTGTTGCAGTTATACCCAAGGATTTCGGTTTAACTGCTCGCAATTCTGTGAACGGGCGAGTTTTTTGGTAAGGGTAGGCGCGGTCGCACCGCCAACGGTTGATAATGGGACATCGCCCGCATCGTCCGCAGAACATCTACCGGCGGGTGTCTAACGAGGGGGTCCCTTTGGATATTATCGAGCTTCTAAAATCTGCCTTCATGGGCCTGGTCGAGGGCATCACCGAATGGCTGCCCGTTTCGTCGACGGGTCACATGATCTTGGTGGACGAGTTCGTCAAGATGAACGTGAGCGAGACATTCTGGAATATGTTCCTGGTCGTGATTCAGCTCGGCGCCATTCTGGCCGTCTGCGTGCTGTTTTTCCACGAGCTCAACCCGTTCTCGCCCAGCAAGGGCAAGGAGGGCCGTCGCGACACCTGGGTGCTGTGGGGCAAGATTGTGCTCGGTTGCATTCCTGCGGCGGCGATCGGCCTGCCGCTCAACGACTGGATGGAGGAGCATTTCTACAATGCTCCCGTCGTGGCGCTGGCGCTCATTGTGTACGGTGTGCTGTTTATCGTGATCGAGAACTGGCGCGCAAACAAGCGCGAGGAAATGACCGTTGCCGGTTCGTTTGGTTCGCGTGCTGTGGTGTCGGGTGGACGTCCCGCCGGTGCGCACTTTGCGGCGCCCGCCACGGCTACCGCTGAGGATGAGGACGATGACGAGAACCTGGACTTTGGCTCCATCGCCACGCTCGAGGACCTCAGCTGGAAGACTGCGCTGGGTATCGGCTGCTTCCAGGTGCTCTCGCTGGTGCCTGGTACGTCTCGCTCCGGTTCTACCATCATCGGCGGCCTGCTTTTGGGCTGTACGCGTTCGGTGGCGTCTAAGTTCACGTTCTTCCTGGCTATTCCCGTTATGTTTGGCGCAAGTGCGCTCAAGCTGGTCAAGTACTTTATTAAGGGCGGTACTTTCGGCACCAACGAGATCGCCATCTTGGGCGTGGGCTGCGTCGTCGCCTTTGTGGTGTCGCTCATTGCCATCAAGTGGCTTATGGGCTTCGTCCGCCGTCACGACTTCAAGTGCTTCGGCATCTACCGCATCATCCTGGGCATCGTGGTGCTTGCGTACTTCTTCGTCCTGGAGCCGATGCTCGGCCTCTAACTTAGTCGACGCTGCGCGGCGGTCAGGGCGACAACTTGTCATTCAAAGGGGGTGGCATGACCAAAAGGTCTATGCCGCCCCCTTTTCATGCCAATTTGTTCGCCCTGACCGTCGCTCGCTGCTGCTGCCATGACATCGGCGGTTTCGTGATTGTCAATAGATTGGTGCAAAGTAACCTGACCCCATTGCGCCAAATCCGTTGGGGCGAGCCTGACGGTGACGCACGGAGTCGTGGTGTGATTTGCGTTGGTGTCCGCGCGGCTCGGTATACTGGTACGGCTCAAACTATGGCGCTGCCCGCAGGCGCGCCGTCCGTCAGATGAGGAGTCGCCCATGACCCAGCCCTTGCCCTGGGAAAAGAACACCACGGTACCCGTGCCTCCCGCGCCGGAACCCGTGCCGCTCGATGTATACGTCGCCCCCGCTGCGCCGGAGCCCGAACTCGTCCCGCTCGACATCTACGACGCTCCCGCGCCGGCTCCTGCGCCCGCAAAGCCGTTTGTCGACATCGACAGCCTTAATCCCGCCCAGCGCGAGGCGGTGCTCACCACCGAGGGTCCGTTGCTGGTGCTCGCCGGCGCCGGCTCGGGCAAGACCCGCGTCTTGACCTTCCGCATCGCACATATGCTCGGCGACCTGGGTGTTAAGCCTTGGCAGGTTCTTGCCATCACGTTTACCAACAAGGCTGCGGCCGAGATGCGCGAGCGTCTGGCGGCACTCATCCCAAGCGGCACCCGTGGCATGTGGGTGTGCACCTTCCATGCCATGTGCGTGCGCATGCTGCGCGAGGACGCCGACCTGCTGGGCTACACCGGCCAGTTCACCATCTACGATGACGATGACTCAAAGCGCATGGTGCGCGACATTATGCAGGCGCTCGGCATTGAGCAAAAGCAGTTCCCCATCAACATGATCCGCAGCAAGATCAGCTCTGCTAAAAACGCCATGATCGGGCCCGAGGACATGCTCAAGAGCGCCGATAGCCCCAACGACAAAAAGGCCGCGCAAGTCTACCTGGAGCTGGAGCGCCGCCTGCGCGCCGCCAACGCGATGGACTTCGACGACCTGCTCGTGCGCACGCTCGAGCTACTGCGCACCCGCCCCGAGGTGCTCGACAAGTACCAAGAGCGCTTCCGCTACATTAGCGTCGACGAATATCAGGACACCAACCACGTCCAGTACGAAATCGCCAACCTGCTGGCCGCCAAGTACCAAAACCTCATGGTCGTGGGCGACGACGACCAGTCCATTTATAGCTGGCGTGGCGCCGATATCACCAACATCTTGGACTTTGAGCAGGACTTTAAAAACTGCAAGACCGTCAAGTTGGAGCAGAACTATCGCTCCACGGGTCACATCCTGAGCGCCGCCAATGCCGTTGTTCGCCACAACTCGCAGCGCAAGGACAAGCGCCTGTTTACGGCCGAGGGCGATGGCGAGAAGATTCAGGCTTTCCAGGCAAGCGACGAGCGCGACGAAGGTCGCTGGATTGCCGGCGAGATCGAAAAGCTGCATGCCAAGGGTACGAGCTACGACGATATCGCCGTGTTCTACCGCACCAACGCCCAGTCGCGTATCCTCGAAGATATGTTCCTGCGCGCGGGCGTGCCCTACAAGATCGTCGGCGGCACGCGATTCTTCGACCGCGCCGAGATTCGCGACGTCATGGCCTACCTCAAGATGATCGTGAACCCGGCCGACGAGATGAGCGTCAAGCGCGTCATCAACACGCCGCGCCGCGGCATCGGCTCCACTTCGATCCAAAAGATTGAGCAGCTGGCGCGCGACAACCGTTGCTCGTTCTTCCAGGCCTGCGAGATCGCAACAGCCGAGACGGGCATGTTTAGTGCCAAGGTGCGCAACGGCCTGTCGAGTTTTGTGGCGCTGGTGCGCGAGGGCCGTCGCATGGACGGCGAGCTCAAGGATGTCGTCGAGATGATTGTCGACAAGACGGGCCTGCTGCAGGCGTTCCGCGCCGAGGGCACCATGGAGTCCGAGAGCCGCGCCGAGAACATCCAGGAATTCCTGGGCGTCGCTGCCGAATTTGAGGAGACGCACGAGGATATCGAGGGCACGCTCGAGAGCTTGGAAGAGCTGCGTGCAGCCGGTGTTGCCGATGTGCCTGTCAGTGCCGAGCCCGAGCCCGTCGTGGTGAGTGCGCCCGCGCCCGAGCCGGGGCCGTCCGCTCCGGCATCCTCGTTTGAGGCACTTGTCGGCGCTCGTGACGCCGCGGGCTCCAATCCGCTCGATAGCCTAGCCGCCCCGGCGTTCTCGCCGCAGGATGCCTTGGCCGCCGCCATCGCGGGCAACGCCTATGCCGCACCGACGGAGCTGCCGGCGGGTGCTGTACATGCCGACGAGATCGAGCGCACCTATGGCCCGCTCACTTGCAAGGCGTTGCCGGCGCTCATGGAGTGGCTGGCCCTGCGCTCCGACTTGGATTCCCTGGCCGGCGAGACGCATGCCATTACCATGATGACCATCCACTCCGCCAAGGGCCTGGAGTTCCCGGCGGTGTTCGTGGCCGGCATGGAGGAGGGTATCTTCCCGCACGTGCACGACTTTGGCGGCAGCGATGACCCGGGCAAGCTCGAGGAGGAGCGTCGCCTGGCCTACGTTGCCATCACGCGTGCCCGTAAGCGCCTGTTCCTGACCTATGCGGCCACGCGTCGCACCTACGGCTCGACCTCTGCCAACCCGCGCTCTCGCTTCCTCAACGAGATTCCGTTTGAGGATATCGAGTTTAGCGGTATCGGTTCTGCCGGTTTTGAGGGCACGGGCTGGGAGAAGCGCGGCGACCGTCACGGCACCTTTGGCTCGGGCATGGGCTCGGATATGTATGGCGGCAAGGTGTTCGGTTCGCATACGCGCTCGACCGGCGGTTCCGGATCGCGCGGCGGATCGAGCTTCGACGATTTCTTTGGCGGCAGCAGCTATGGGACCGAGCGCCATCGTGGGGTCTCGCCCGACGCCGGCCGTGTTGCCTCGACCTTTGGCTCGGGCGCGCCGCGAGCCAAAAAGCCGTCGTCCAAGGTGTCGCCGACGGTGGAGCGCAAGGTCGATCGCGCCAGCGCGTCGCAGGACTTTGCCGCGGGCGATACCGTGAGCCACAAGACCTTTGGCACGGGTACCGTGATCTCGGTCGCCGGAGACATGATCGAGGTTCAATTCGAAAAGACCGGCCAGACCAAAAAGCTCATGAAGGGCTTTGCGCCGATCGTCAAGCTGTCGTAATCTCGGCGGCCCCGGACAGGCGCCTTGGACAACGTCGCCTGCTCGGACAGTCCTGCTCGCACGGAGAGCACATTAAGTGCTCTCCGGCTCGTGCGGAACTCGCGATGAACCTTACATTCCGCGTCGCCGGGCAGACGCCTCGGTGTTGAAGCGCGGCTTGTCATGAAAGCATCCGCAACATATATAAGTTGAAGGCCACATTAAGTGGCCTTCTTTATATTCGGAAAGTATGTCCCGGAATCTGCCTTCGGAATGGGACGCAGTTTCCGCTTGAGGGCCTGTTGGGAAAGCGCATCCCACTTCAAGAGTAAATTCCGGGTCGCACTTTCCGCTAAGGCTCTCAACCGGAAAGTGCATCCCATTCCAAGCCTTAATTCCGGGACATAGTTTCCGGACAAGACATCAACCGGAAAGTGGGGACCACTCTGAGCGCCGATTCTGGGACACACTTTCCGAAACCCCGCCCATCCGGAAAGCCCATCCCGCTCTGAATACATCCGGGCATGGAATATCCGCTTATTAGGCCTTCCATCAATAAAGGGGCGCCCTCCCGGGCGGCGGGCACGAAGTTCATCGCGAGTTCCGCACGCAAAGAAGGCCACTTAATGTGGCCTTCGTCTTGCGCAGGACTGTAGAGCAGGGAACTTCGTGCCCGCCGCCCAGGAGGGCGTTGCGTTTAGAAGATGGACCTAGCGCTTGTTCCTCCGGGACAAAAGAAGCGCGGCTATAAAAGCGATGATGGCAAGCGCCAGCAACACCAAAAGCAAAGCGAGCGTGTTGTCGCCCGTTGCCGCCAGACCAAGCAAGCCGGGCTTCTTGCTGCCAGCAGGTTGTACGGGGATCTTCTCGCCATCGTCTTCGGCGGTGATTTCCCAGCGAATTGCCTTGTTTGCGTCGGCAAGCTCGTTGCCCACCGACGTCGGGACACTTAGTTGCAAATTGAGTACCGTGCTGCCATCGCTCGTAAACGTTGCGACCTGCGTGGGATAGGCAAACACGCTGCCCGGCGTTCCCGTCTGGAGCCAACCGGCAGACGCATCGGCCGCCGACGCCGTTAGGGTAATGGGCGACAGCAGATGTGCCGTCTCGTGATCGACAACGGCCCGCACAAACACACGTACCTGGGACTTTACACCCGTGGCACGAACCCCAATCTGTTGCTCGCGTACATCGCCGGGCATTAGATCTTTAAAGGCTGGAAACAGATCGGGCTCCCCCGAGGAGTCCGTCGCTCCCGATACCGTTAGCTGGCGTGCATTTCCGTCATAGGCAATCGTGGGAATGTCAGCAAACGCACGTGCAGGAACGGCGAGCGCGATAAGGCAGACGATTGCCGCCATCACGCAATGCAAGAAACACGCAACGTCTTTACGAATCGGAGAGGCCATACTTACGCACCTCCATGCGGCGGCACCAGCACGCCATCCTTGACTGCACAGCCCCATGCCTCTGCAGCTGCATCGCCGGGCGTGGATTGAATTGCCTGGGTCGAAATGTCAACGACCAGGTTCTTCCTATCTGCCTTCTGCTCAGTCACGCTCTTGATGAGCACATCGGTTTTGCCCATCGGAGCAACGGGAGACGTCCAGTAGTAGTACCCGTCGGACGCGACAACCCAAGACGAGGCGGTGTTAGAAGCAGATGCCTTGGACACACTGCCCCACGCAATGACGTAGTCGGTGCCGGCAACTGGTTCATCCCACAGGCGCGCGCCATTCTGGTCCTGCCAGTAGATATCCACCGCAACACGCAGGTATGCCGGGGCCGAGCCGTTGTTTGTAATCATGACGTTGCTCTTCACATTGCCATCGAGCTTCTCATCTACCGAGGGCGCCACCGAACCAAAACCAAACTCGTTGACCAGCACGCCCGTAACCGAAAGCCACGCAAAGGTACCGGCAGCGCCAGCCAACAGGAGAACGCCAACAAGGAGGGCGACGATTTGCTTGCGCTTAGTCATCCTAGTCCTCCTTCTTCAGCGTGCCGTTTTTCCAAACATTCTTGGCACGCGAGCCACCATCGACCCATTTGTCATTCGCGCGCGTGTTGACGCACGTCACCACGGTGTCGCCCGCACTCGAGGCAGACGAGATGATGAGCTCGGCAGATTTGCCGGGCGCCTTGCCCGGCGTACTCAGTTCACCCTCGTAGCGCCATGCCCAAGCCGTGTCTTCCTCGACGGTATAGGTGCCCGCCGGAGCAGCAAATTGCACGCTGCCGACATACCAGACCTCACCGTTTTCGTCGCGCTGCTCGCTAACTTTCACCTCGACCATGCGCGTCTCGGCAGGAGAACCCTCCGACGCCTTTCGCGTTACCTTGAAGCGGAACGTTTGCCCCATTGCGCTGGCGTCGGTAGTCTTTTTAACGATCGTCAGCGCATGATTCTGGGTAAATTTGAACACGGCATTACCGGGACCTTGCTCGCCTTCGCCTGTCTTCTTGGACTCCAGACGGTTGGCCAGGTCAAACGAACCATTACCCGAACCCAGACTGTAGAGCGAGACAAACTTGCCGTCCACGGGAGCTTCCTCTGCACCAGGGCCGTAGCTTGCCCGCGTTACCGTGACGGTCAACTGCGTTCCCATAAACGGCTTGGCAAAGCAGACCTTAAACGGCGCCTTATCGGCGGCGTCGTCGACGGTGTTGGCGGCGGAAGGATCGAGCAGCCACTTAAGCTGCGCGGTCATGTTTTCGGGCTTTCCATCAGACGTATCGTTGGCAACCACGCGATACGTCACGGGATACAGGTCCATATCGCCCTTGACCGGCTCGTCCTTAAACGTATCCCAAGCCTCCGCAGCACCTTCGGCACCCACATATCGCCATTCCAAGAAGAGTTCACGCTTATCGCCATTGGCGGCCGCCTGCTCATCGAGCAGCGCAACGATCTTGGAGTGGGCATCCGGGTCATATGCCACGGATTTTTGCTCCATCACGGGGTTGCCGTCCTTGTCATAGACGGGGTTGCCGCTCTCGCCCATTTTAGGGACATCGACCGTGTGGATAAAACCGGACTTGCCGTCTTGTGCGCGCTCATCGCCCGAGTCGACGGTCGCCGTAAAGATGACCGACCCGTCGATACCGTGATAGCGCACCTTATACGGCGCAATCTTGTACACCGCAGTGTAGGTCACGTTCTTAAAGGGCTCATTACCCTCGAGGGGATACTTCTCCTCATCGGTCATCAGGGTGTAGTTGCCATCGGATGTATAGTCACGCGACCAGCCGACAAAGTCGTACTTGGTGCCGTCAATGCCCGAAACCTCCTTGACAGCCTTGACCTCAAGAGAAATCTGGTCGCCGGAATCAGTACGGCCGAGACCGCGGACAAGAGCAGGATTCGCGAGATTTAAGTCGATGTTCGATTGAACGGTAACCAGGCTGGGACGGTAGACCGGGTACAGCTCCATGGGGGCCTTGACCACGGTAGAGGCACTCACCATACGGATGCCCTCCGACCAAGCGACATAGCCCTTGCCAGGTGCCGGCTGGGCTTCCGTCCAGCCCACGAAGACGTTGAACTTACCTGTATCCCCATCGATAGTGCGGACGTCATAAGTGGGCTTCGGGATGCCGCCATCAAGGTTGCCGAGCGTATCGCCTTTCTGGGCAACTTTGCCGTCCACATCTTTGGCATTGAGATGGTACACGACCGCCAACGGCGAATAGTACGCCACGAATGTATAGGCTCCGCCAGGTTCCACCGGATAAGAGCAAGTACCATGCTCCACATCGTAGGGAAGCGTCTTGATCTCGCCATTCGGAAGCTCGATCTCAACCTTCTGCAACTCATACAGCTTACCGCCTGCTTTATAAACCGGCATCGTGACGTCAGGGGTCACCGTTGCCGTGGCGGGGCCAGCGCCCGCATTGATAACGGGAACGATGTCGTACTTGGGCACGTTGACTTCAGAAGTGCCGTCAAAACCGGCGCGGTGCAGATTGGTAGTGTAGTTGACGTTGTACTTTGCGTACACCGGATAGGCATCCTGCCACTGGGTGACCTTAAAATCTGGTTTCACCAGATACGGTTCGGCCTTATCCGGGTCAGAAGTGGTGAAGGAATCACCCTTGACATCGTAGATATAGTCCCAGACGGCAGAATCCTTCTTGACCTCGGCGGTCGAAATCCAGCCCAGGAACTTATAGCCCGGCACGGCCATGTCGGCATCGGTCGGAGAGGCTTCGAGGGTCAGGGGGCTCTCATACGATCCCTTCTCACCATCTTCTGGCTTTTCGGCCACTTTAACCGACTTATTAACATGCGGGTAGTAATACGTGAACGTCGGATCCGCCCCGTTCACCTTGGTCTGCAGCAAGTTACTCTCATAGCGCCGCGTGGCAGTCCTCACGACATTATCGCCCTTGTTGTAGAAATTAACGTCCGTGGTAATCATCGCGCGAACGTAGTACTTCTTATCTGTACGCACCATGCTCTCGATGGGATTTTTCACATATGTCCAATATTCACCATCGCGCTCAAGCGTCCAGAAATTCAGGCGATAGCGATCATTCACCGGTTTGACCGTTACGTTCAGCGAAGCCGAAGTCCAAGTATCGCTTAGCGTTGCAGCGCCTGGAAAATCGGTATCGGCATAGAGGTTTTTTAGAGTATCGGCTCCCGTATCGTTTTTAACGTTGTGCGAGTACGCGTTAAGGGGACTCACGACAAGGGTTTCCTTCGTGAAGCGCGTGCCACACGTTTCATAACTATCCTTTATACCGTGGTCAACATGCTCCGGGCCCCAGTGGACGACGTTTTCACGCACGAAGGTACTACCGACGTTTTCCTCAAAGGGCGTTTGATAGCGATTCCAAACGGAACAAAGTAGCTTGCTGTCCGTAAACTCATGGTTGGTATAAGCCCGAACGTAATAATCCACTCGGTACTCAAAGCGGGCGATGTAGGTATGCGGCGCGGTTAAATCGACATCGGTGGGGAGCGTATAGCTGGGATCGCGGCTTACGCGCACCTCAAGCGGGGCATCCTCGGTTCCCTTGTTTTCATACCAACCCAGGAAACGGTAGCCGTCGGGCAGCGCACCGTCCTCTGATAAAGGCTTGTTGTCCACGTCGCACACCCGCACCGTGTACACACCGGTGCCATCCTCGGCAGTCTCAACCTTAACGTCAGTTTTGCCCACACCATCGCGCCGAGTCTGATCGTCGATTGCATCCTGCTCATTGCCCTCAAACACCGTCATGATGTTCGACACATAGTCGGTGTACACCGGATAAAAATCGGTAGGGCCAAGCACAGTGATCTCAGCGCCGGCAGGATAGAACGCACCGGCGTTTTTTAGCTCGGCAAGCTTAGGCGAGGTGATGGCCGCGTAACCGCCATGCATCCCGGCCTCGCCGCTCGGCTGCGTCGTCCAACCAATAAAGGTGGTGCTGGCAGATAGAGTGCCGCGGTCCGCAGGGGCAACCGGCGTTAAACCGACACCATAGCGGTACCAATCCGTCGACTTGTCGTGCGCCTCGCCGCTCTGCCACGAGAGCATCTCACCCTTGACGTTATAGAACAGCACCTGCGCCTCGTACGAAGCAATAAAGAGGTCGTTGCCCTTAAAGGCCTCGGCCCCCTTCGCGTTATCGGCAGTATAGGTCGACGTTTTGTCGTTTGCCTCGTTCTTCTGGACCTGCTTGCCAGCAGCCACAGCATCGGCATCGGTCTTGCCGTCAAACCAGCTGTTGTCTTGTCCAATTCGGTTCACACGCACATCGGGCTCGCGGAACCAGCCCATAAAGCGGTAGCCGCCGTTCGCCTCGCTCAGGTCGGCAGGCTTTGCAGAGGTCTCCTGCTTAAACGTTACCGAGGTATCGCCCTGGGCCAAGCCCTGAGCAGTTCCCGCCAGCACGGCACTCACCGCAAAGGTGTACGGATCCGTGGTCGCCTGGTCTTTGCCAAGTTTGGTCTTCTCGATTGTTGCCGTACCCGCACCGGGAAAATCAATCGTCGCCTTAACGCTCTGGCCATGCACGGGGATATTCAGCCTGTAGTCCATCGCCCACTCGTTGGCATGCGGGCCACCCAGGGCCTCATCGTTATCGGTCGAGCGCATGGTGCCGGCACAGAAGTCGTAGTCGTGCTCTTCCCACAGCTCGCGCGTGGTGTAGCGCTCGTCATCCCATGGACCATAGCCATCACCCTTGGTGGTGCCATCGCCGCCAAACGAGGGGATTTTCTTTTTAGCAGGGTTGCCCTGGCTGTTGCCAGAAAGGCTCACGCTCGGCTTAAAGTAGCACTCGGTGACCGTGGCATCATCCTTGTTGGCACGCGCGGCAATACCGCCCAGGTTCACATCGTTTTGAATGATGGGAATCACGGCGATGGGATTGTACTGACGCGAGCTCAAGTCACCCGCAAAATGGCTTCGAACGAGCTCGTTGCCCTTTTCGGTTAGAATACGACCCGCCAAGCCACCCGTCCACGCACGCGTCACGGCGACGACGCCCACATATGACGCGGCATAGCTGTAGCACTGCGCCGTCGAGAAGCAGTCGATAATCTTGGCGTTACCCGCCATGCAGCCTACAAAACCCGAGGCATACACGTTGTTGCCGCCCAGGGCGCCAATGGCCACGTCGTACTTATTGGTGACGTCGGTCATGCCCTTCTCGGCAATCGAGCCGTCGTCCTTACGCGTCGGCGTCACGCGGCAGTACTCGATAGTCGAGTTCTTAACGTAGCCGGCAAACGCCGCCATATACAGACCCTCGCCGCCAATTGCCTGTACGCCCGAAGTCGTGTTGTTAACGGCGCGGCCACCACGTACCTCGCAGTTGTAGAGGGTGCAGCCGTCGAGCTCGCCGGCGATGAGACCGCCCTCAAAGCCTGCGTTGGTAATGAGGTTGAGAGCATTGTTGGCGCAGGTCACGTGCAGCGTGCTCTCCATGACCATAACGTTTTCGAAGCGCGTATTGACGGCCTTGCCCACGATAATGCCACCGCGGAAGTCCGCCCACACGTTGGCGTCCTTGACCAGGAAGTTTTTGATGGTGGCACCGTTGGTCTCGGCAAAAAATCCCGTATCGCGCTCGGGGTCAAAAGCGTCTTTATCGTAGTTCAGGCCCTCAACGGTGTGGTTTTGACCATCGAACACGCCCTTAAACGGATGCTCCTTGTTGCCAAACGACAGATGCTTAACGGTGTTTGCAACGATGGCTTTCATGTCGTCGCTGTCGAGCTCAATGTCGTTATCGAGATAAACGTGCCAGCCGGACGTATCGCGCTCGCGCGACAGCGCCACACACGACAAAAAGTCAGCCTCGTTTTTGATGTGGAATTCGTTTTTGTTCTCGGGCACGTCCTCGGCATGCACCACCGTTGGCAGCGCCATAACGCAGCAAAGGGCAATCGCCGCGACGGCAACCAACCTGCTAAGCATACCCCGGTTCATGTTCTTGATCTTCATAGGCTAGTTCGCCTCCGGCCAGCCCGCGACGTCAAGCACGTCGAGGACGGTATCGCTTGTCTGCTGGTTTTTGGCCTGCACGGCCTCAACATCGATATCGAGCTTGAATGAGCCGCCGCGCGCGGCATCGTGGTAGTCGCCCACAAAGCGCAGCGAGTCCATGAGGCTTTCCGTCATGGCGCCGGGGTCGAGCGTGCCGCCACGCCCGGCCAATCCGCGGTAGTAGTACCACCCATCGCCGCCATCGATCCACGGGGACCCCTCGCCCGCGTTCACATGAAACGCAACGCTGCCCGAAGCATCCGCGCTCGAACCGTCGGGCGCCACCGACGTCATGTGCAGACGCGCGCGAACGTACTCAGGCTGCGTGCCGACGTTCTCCACGCGCACAATGCGGCTGATGTCAGAACCCCCGGCCTTGGTGTCGGGATAGTCCCCGTGCTCGTTGGGCTCAAACGGAATCTCCTCGCCCTGCTCGTTGAGGGTGTATTCGCAGACTCGTACCTTCACGCTGCCAAACGATAGAACGTTGTTCGCCGGAACCATATCAACGGTAAAAGCCAGCGTGCCGCACAGGCACGCCAGGGCCAACAGCGCCATCGCGGCAAGCGCCAAGGTGCGTTTCTGATTGTCGGAAAGATTATTGAGCATTACGTTCGCCAATCGTCGATTAAAGGGGAGCCGAGATCCCGGCCCGAAAATGGGGATGGGGAGCGGGCCGGGATCTCGGTGGGGAGGGATTAAACCTGAGCCTGAGTCTTAGCCCATTCCTTGGCCTGCTCAAGGGCGTTGGTGGCCGCATCGGCCTTGTCGCCCTTCTGATCAGCGCCGAAGATGTAGCAGGAGACTGTCATAGCGGGCTTTTTATCTTTAACGACATCCGCGTTGTTCATGCCAGCCGGGATATGCACGGTGCTGAACAGCTCACCGGTGTAAGCAGCCTTGCCATCAGCGGGAGTAAGCTCTGCAGGAGTGCTGGTGCCATCAGCGGTATACATGAACAGACCGCTCACGTACTGGCCTTCGCTACCGTTGGTCTTCACCTGGTCAGTAGCAACCGGTTTCCAGTTGGAATTAAGGGTGAAGTACGGGGTCTTGGCAAGGGCGTTTTCGGCGTCTGTCTTCACAATTGCGTTCTTCACATAGATGAACACATAGGAGCTATCGGAATCCTTGCCGATGCCGACGTTGGGGTTCTTATTGATGGTGGTGCCGGGAATCATCTTGGATTTATCGGTCCATTTGGTCTCGAACAGATAACCATCCACTGAGGGGTCCGTGGGCTTGTCGCCGGGCTTGTTCGGCTGGTCAGGGTCGGGCTTCACTTCAGGCTTGTCGATGCTGCCAACCGTGAACTCATTCACCTTGGTTTGGGTCGCCGTCAGCCATGCATAGGTGCCAACGCCGGCGGCCAGCACCAACAGCAGCAGGGCGGCAATGATGCCGTAGCGCTTTTTCTTCTTGTTTTCCATCGTTCTCTTCCTTTCGAGAATCGTTTTCCCCGGCAACGGCCCCTACCGCCGCCGACGCTTTTCCCTGCCGCTATGAACGCCGCTCCCTCGCATGCACGCGGGTATGCTTGCCCGCAGGCTCGTCGGGAACCATCCGATCGAGCACAATCGACGCCGCGGCCAGCAGCGCCAGAACGGCCACCACAACAAGCAAACCGGGCATCGTCGTGCAATATGCGTTAACGAAGCCCAGGTAAGGGACACAAAAAGAAACAGTGCCGATAACACTCGAAAAAGGCGTCTGCTCGGCATCGTGCATGATGCTTCCGTCTGCATTTTTGTTCGCAATTCCCTGCGTGCCGATCATCTGCGCGGCAGGGTCGATCTCGTACACCTGGTGCGTCACCACGGCGCCGTCCGATCGGTAAAAGGTTGCATTGTCGCCCACGGTAATATCCGTTGGCTCAACCTGGCGGACAAACACCATGGAGCCAACGGGAAGATCGGGTTCCATAGAGCCCGAGAGCACAGCAAAGGGCATGTATCCAAATGCACGAGGCACAAAAGAAACAACGGCAAGGGCTATGACAAGCGCGAACGCCAAGCTACTCAAAAGTGCAATAAATCGTTTGAGTCTACGCGCCGTCAAAGTGATAATTCATCTCCCTTGAGGACCTATTCGACCCATCCAAAGGTCAGCAAGTTTCAACAGGAACCGCAAGGCGCTTGAAAAGTGAGTCCGAAATAAGCCAATTTGGAATCTTTTCGTAATAAAAACATAGCGATGTGCTACACATTTTTCAATGTTTTGTCGCTAAATGCTACTAATTTTGGCGTAAGTGGTCATTTATCCCCAAATTGGTCTGCTTTATCCAATATCTGTGACTAACCCCCTACGCAACTTCCCCATAGAGGGATTATTTTTTTGCGAAACTAAAATAATGGTACCCCCCCCCACATTAAAACAAATTGCTGGAAGTGCCCTTTATTTCCGACCCCTTTTACTGGAGTTTTATGACAGCCCCATCTAGTTCGCAGCCCATAACCCTCTGAAAACCGTGTCCCAGAATTCCCGTCCGGAGTGGGATGCGGCTTCCGCTTGTGGCCCCGTTGGGAAGCCGTATCCCGCTTCGATCACAAATTCCGGGTCGCACTTTCCGCCAAGACCCTCAACCGGAAACTACATCCCATTTCTCGGCCGAAAACTGGGATGCGGTTTCCACAGAGCCCCTCAACGGGAAACCGCATCCCATTCCAAAGGCAAATTCCGGGACGCAGCTTCCGCAACCCCACCCATCCGGAAATCCCATCCCACTCCGCACACATCCGGGCATAGAACAATCAGCTTATTAGGCCTTCCATCAATAAAGGGGCGCCCTCGTGTCACGAAAAAAGCCTCGAGAACTTCGAGGCTTTCACATTTGTATTGTTTTGCACGAAGGACCACGAACGGCGAAGCTACTCTCCCAGCACGGCCTTCTTGGCGGCTGCAGCCATGTTGTCCAGGTCTTCCTTGGTGGGATGGTCCTTCGCGGCAACCCAGTTGTCGAGCAGCATCTTAAATCGGGCGTTTTCGGGATCTTGCTCGAGCATGGCCTCGTAGCGCTGCTTGACCGCGGGGCCCATCTTGCCCTGGCACATCGCCCAGCCCGCAAGCTCGGCATCCCCAGCCAAATTGGAAGTTACGCGATCAATAATCTGCTGGTAATAGCTCTGGTCGGCCCCAAAGCCGCAGGTGCCAAACAGGAAGACGCGCTTACCGTGCAAGGCGGAGAGCAACGCCGCGACCGAAGGCGTGCACGCGCCCTTGTCACACCAAAAACCGACGAGCACCGTGTCGGCCGCGCAGGCGCCCTGCGCCTCGAGCGCAACCTGATCTGCATCCGCATCGTCGCTCAACGCCGCGGCATGGACAAACTCAACGCCCGCAGCCTGCAGAGCGCGCTTAATCGCACCCGAAACCATCCTGGTATTACCGCTCTTGCTGTTAACCACCAAAGAGCACGTCATAGTCACGTTGCCTCGTTTCCCCCAAAACTAAAGCCACTAATGCAATTTATTAGATGAATATCTTAGTACTAACGTGACAGATGTAAACCACCGTCTGTCGATTGGCGACGCAGACGACATCTTTGGACAGATTTCGAACAGTATGTACTTCGGATTGAAACCGCCGCAGAACGTTTCACGAATGGCCGAAAAACTGTTTCACAAAACGCCGTCAAATTGTGTCACGGAGTATCGTCAAAATGTTTCACGCGCTGGTAGAACGCTATATAACAAGATCGCTCTATGGGTCAAACAAACCTGATTAATTTGCCCCACGGGCTTGCTCACTGGGCGAATTGGCTGCGGTAGAGTTCGGCGTAGAAGCCGCCTGCCGCTAGCAGCTCGTCGTGCGTGCCGCGCTCGATAATCTCGCCGTCGCGCATCACCAGAATGCAGTCGGCGTTGCGGATGGTGCTCAGGCGGTGCGCCACGACAAAGCTTGTGCGACCTGCCATGAGCTCGTCGAATGCCGCCTGAACCTGCAGCTCGGTGCGGGTATCGATGCTCGAGGTCGCCTCGTCCAGCAGCAAGATCGCCGGGTCGGTGAGCATGACGCGCGCGATGCACAGCAGTTGTTTTTGACCCTGGCTAAACGTGCCGCCGTCCTCGCCGATTACCGTATCGTAGCCGCCTGGCAGCTGCACGATAAACTTGTGCGCATGCGCGCGCTTGGCAGCCTCGATAACCTGCTCGCGCGTGGCATCCGGGCAACCGTAAGCGATGTTGTCCGCCACCGTGCCCTCGAACAGCCAGGTATCCTGCAGCACCATGCCAAAAGCACGGCGCAGGCTCGAGCGTGTGTAGTCGCGCGACGAGCGACCGTCCACCAAGATGCACCCGGCATCGATATCGTAAAAGCGCAGCAGCAAATTGATGAGCGTCGTCTTGCCGCAGCCCGTGGGACCAACGAGGGCAAAGCGCATGCCGGGCTTGGCCTCGATGCAAATGTCCTGCAGCAGCTTGCGGTCGTGAACGTAGCTAAAGTCCACATGTTCAAAGGCGACCTCGCCCTTCGGGGCGGCAAGCTCCGCGGCATCCGTCGCATCGGGCTCCTGCTCGCGCGCATCGAGCAGCGCAAACATGCGGCGCGCCGAGGCGTACGCGGTCTGGATCTGCGTAATGACGTTGGTGACCTCGTTGAACGGCTTGGTGTACTGGTTGGCATAGGACAGGAAAATCTGCACGCCGCCCACCGTAAGCGCCGCGGGCACGCCCGTGATCACGCCCACGCAGCCGATCACAGCGACCACGGCATAGATGATGTTATTGATAAAGCGCGTGCCGGGGTTGGAGAGCGAACCCATAAACTGCGCACGCTCGCCCGCGGTGTAGAGCTCAGCGTTGAGGGCATCGAAGCGCTGCTGGGCGTTGGGACCATAGGCAAAGGCGTCGACAAGCTTTTGCTCGCCTACGTACTCCTCGATATGACCACCGAGCTGCCCTTGAATACGCTGCTGTGCCGTAAAGTTTTTGTTGGAGAGCTTGGCAATAGCACCGGCTGCAAAAATGGAAAGCGGCGTGACGAGCACCACCACGAGCGTCATGGTCAGGTTGATGGAGAGCATAAACGCGAGCGTGCCCACGATGGTAATAACACCGGTGAAGAGCTGCGTGAAGCCCTGCAGCAGACCGTCGCCCACCTGATCGACGTCGTTGACCACGCGGCTCATAAGGTCGCCGTGGGCATGGCTGTCGATAAAGCTGAGCGGCATACGGCTGAGCTTGTCGCTCGCCTCCACGCGCATGTCGCGCACCGTTTCGCAGGACAGGCGGTTGACGCAATAGCCCTGCAGCCACTGGAAGGCCGCAGCACCTACAACGACAATCGCGAGCTTGGTAACGAGCGGCAGCAGTGCATCGAAATCCACCTGGCCCGCGGCAACGATCAGGTCGATACCCTCGCCGATAAGGATAGGCGTGTAGAGCTGCAGAATCACCGAGATAGCGGCGCTCACAAACGACGCCGTAAACGAAATACGGTGCGGACGGACGTAGCCCATCAGGCGGCGGGTCACCGCGCCCATGGGATAGCGCTCTGGGTCGCCGGGCTGGCGCGGGCCGTCGCCCAGGTCGTTGAGGTTATCGTTACCGGACACGTTTGCCGTCATCGTGGCGACCGAACCGGAGGAAGTGTACGGATTCATTTAGCAGCCCTCCTTTGCGCAGACAGATGCGGGGACGGTCGGAGCGGACGCGGGTCTTGGGGTGGGCGTGGGCGTCGTGCTCCCCTGCTGGCCCTCGAGCTCCTCGCGGCGCAGCTGCGACTGGCAAATCTCACGATAGAGTTGGCAGCTTGCATACAACTCGTCATGCGTGCCCAGGCCCGCGACCGAGCCGTGGTCGAGTACGCAGATCATGTCGGCGTCGTGCACGGTCGATACGCGCTGGCTCACGATGACGGTTGTCAGCGGCAGCCCGCCCTCGGCGGCACCGCGCACGCTGCGCTCGCGGATGGCATGGCGAAGCGCCGTGTCGGTCTTAAAGTCGAGCGCCGAGGCGGAGTCGTCCATGATCAGAATCTGGGGCGAGCCCACCAGGGCACGCGCGATGGTCAGGCGCTGGCGCTGACCACCGCTAAAGTTCTTGCCGCCCGCCTCGACCGGGGCGTCGAGCCCCTGCGGCTTGTTGCGCACAAACTCGCTGGCCTGCGCCATATCGAGCGCCGCCCAGAGCTCATCGTCGGTCGCCGCCTCGTCGCGCCAGGTCAGGTTACTGCGGATGGTGCCACTCACCAGCGACGCACGCTGCGGAACGGTTGCGACCACATGGCGCAGCTGGTCGAGCGGCCAGGCGCGCACGTCGGCGCCCATCACGCTCACGCTGCCGGTGCCCGCATCGTACAGGCGCGGGATAAGCGAGACGAGCGTGGACTTGCCGCTACCCGTACCGCCGATAATGCCGAGCGTCTTGCCCAGCGGCAGTTCCAGCGTCACATCGTTGATGGCATTTGCCGCGCCCGCGCCAAAAGAGAAGCTCGCATGGCTCAAGCTCAGCGCAGGAACTGGAGCGACATTGCCCGGCTTGGGCAGCGCGACCGGCTGGTTGTCCCCGTCGGTGATGCTCGGCTCGCAATTGAGCACCTCGTTGATGCGCGACGCGCTGGCGCTCGCCTTGGTAAAGACCACGACCAGGTTGGCGACATACACGATGGAGGTGAGGGTCTGCGTCATGTAGTTCACAAACGCCATGACCTGACCCTGCGTGAGCTCGCCCACGTTGACCTGGATGCCGCCCACCCACAGGATGGCGCACACGCCCAGGTTCATCACCAAAAAGGTGACGGGGTTGAGAATCGACGAAAGCTTGCCCACCACGATGGCGGTATTGGCCTGGTCGTCGGCGGCCTGGGCAAAGCGCTCGCGCTCGTGGTCTTCGCGCACAAACGCACGAACCACGCGGGCGCCCGAAAGCCCCTCGCGGCAAATAAGCGCGATGCGGTCGAGCTTTGCCTGCAGCTGCCTGTAGTACGGAATGCAGCGCGCCATGACAAACCAAAACACCAGGCCAATGGCGGGCGTGCAAATCAAGAAAATCACGCCAAGCTTAAGGTCGATGGCAAGGGCCGCGACCATGGAGCCCACCGCCAGGAAAGGCCAGCGGATGAGCATGCGCACGCCCAGCGCCACGGCAAGCTGCACCTGGTTGACGTCGTTGGTAATGCGCGTGATGAGCGACGGCGTGCCAAAGCGATCGAGCTCAGCATAGCTCAGCTTGTTGATGTGCTGGTAGAGCGCACCACGGATATCGGTGCCCATGCCCTGCGAGGTGAGCGCCGCCATCTTTTGGCAGACGAGCGTAAACGAGATGCCGATCACGGCCATGGCGGCAAGCACTATGCCGTAGTGGACGACGGCGTCCACGTCGTGCGAGCCAATGCCCTTATCGATCATCTGGGCAATCACCAGCGGCGTCAGCAGATCAAAGATCACTTCGATCAACTTGCACGCAGGGCCGATCACCATATATCGGCGAAACTTACCACCAAAACGCCTGAGCAACTCAATCATGTATAGGCGCTCCCTATCATCATCCACATTCAATTCGAACCATGATAGTACCGCCACCCCAAAAGAAGCGTAAACAACTCGTCATTTCTAACGGGATTCAGTTTTCAGAGGAGCATACGCGCACACCCAGCCAGTGGCGGGCCAATCGCTTGGTATACTTACATTAGTGCTACCAAGTTAGTCGCCGACCCTTGAAATGAGGTGCCGAGATGAACGACATTCTCGCGAGAAGAGCAAGACGAACAACCTTGGGCATCGCCCTTTCCGCGGCACTTATCGCGGGAATCGCCCCTGCAACGGCGATCGCGGCGGAAACCAGCTCCCCCACCGGTGCAGTTGCCTTGCAGACGGAAAACGCGGCCGCCGCAAAAGAAAAAGCGTATGCAGCCATGCAGGAAGCGCTCAAAAACCTCGAGGCCGCAAAAGCCGCCGCAAGTCCCGAGAAAATTGCGGAAATCGATACTAAAATTGCCATTTTTCAAGAGAACTACGGCACTAATTTGGCGCAAGCCGCCATATATAAGGAATCCCTTCCTACCATGCAAGCGAACGTCGATGCAGCTCAAGCCGAATGCGATAAGGCCCACAACCGGACAAGAGCCCTTGAGGCAGAATTAAATAAAATCGACTACACGACTCCTGCCGAAACTATTCGGCAGTTGCAAGAGGCGATCACAGAGGCAATAATGCAAGAAAATTTCTGTGAAGATAAGCTTGAGCACTGCCGAATGCGCCTCGAAAGTCATAAAAGCCTGATTTATTTCTTTGAAAGCGAAGTGGAGTTTAATAAAACCCATCTCGACGGAGAAACAGCCAAGCGGGATGCGCTCCTCGACAATTTGAAAAAAGCGCAAACGGCCTATGACGACGCCTGCAAGGCATACGAAGAGGCAAAGGCCGCGGCAGACAAGGCCACCTCGCCCGAGATAACGAAACCGACCGAGACAGTGCCTCCCTCCGGCTCAACGCAACCCGCCGAGGCGACACCGCCCACCGGCTCGTCCGCGACCGGCAAAAATACCCCGCCAAGCTCCACCAAGCAGGCGAACTCGAGCAGCGGCAAACAAGCAGATACAACCGCCGGCAAGCTCGCGAACACGGGCGACGCAGCGCCGAGCGCAATCGCACTCGCAGCAGTCGCCGCCGCAGGCCTCGGAATAACCGCCACGGCCACACGCCGCATCAAGAACTCAAAATAGCTGCCAGCGGTTATTGTCTTCGCCAATCCACAAGCCAAGAGACAAAAAGGGGTCCGTTTCCCCAACCCAGGGAAACGGACCTCTTTACTTGAAAAAACAAATGGTAATGCCGCCGTCTCTTGAACCGCGCAGCCATCAATGCCCAGACAACACTAGCAAGCCGCGTTCCTTAAGGGATAGATTTAATGGCTGTTAATCAAGGGGTATACGCGCACGCCCGATCAATGGCGGGCAAACCGCCTGATATACTTACATTAGTGCTACCAAGTTAGTCGCCGACCCTTGAAATGAGGTGCCGAGATGAACGACATTCTCGCAAGAAGTGCAAGACGCGCAACCGTGGGCATCGCCCTTTCCGCGGCACTTGTCGCGGGAATCGCCCCCGCAACGGCGATAGCGGCAGAAATCAGCTCCCCCACCGGTGCAGTTACCTTGCAGACGGAAGATGCGGCCACCGCAAAAGAAAGAGCGTATGCAGCCATGCAGGAAGCGCTCAAAAACCTCGAAGCCGCGAAAGACGCCGCAAGTCCCGAGAAACTTGCGGAAATCGATGATGACATTGCCAGTTTTCAAGAGATCCACGACATGGTGGTGACGGAAGCCGCCAAACGGAGGGAACCCCTTCCCGCCATGCAAGCGAACGTCGATGCAGCCCAAGCCAAATACGATGAGGCCCACAACCGGACAAGCGGCCTTCAGGCAGAATTAGATAAGGTACTCAAGGAGCTCGGCGACGAGGCGCCCAGCGCAGCTGTTAAGGAGCATATTAAGCAGTTGCGCAGTGAGATCATGGCGGCAGAAAGGCGAGAAGAATCTTGTGAAGATGATCTTCACCACTACCAACGCCGGCTCGAAAGCCAGGAAAAACAGGTTCAGTATTTCGAAAGTGAGGCAAAGGAAGCTAAAGCCCACATCGACGAGGACATAGCCAAGCGAAATGCGCTCCTTAGCGATTTGGAAAAGGCGCAAGCGGCCTATGACGACGCCTGCAAGGCATACGAAGAGGCAAAGGCCGCGGCAGACAAGGCCACCTCGCCCGAGATAACGAAACCGACCGAGACAGTGCCTCCCTCCGGCTCAACGCAACCCGCCGAGGCGACACCGCCCACCGGCTCGTCCGCGACCGGCAAAAATACCCCGCCAAGCTCCACCAAGCAGGCGAACTCGAGCAGCGGCAAACAAGCAGATACAACCGCCGGCAAGCTCGCAAACACGGGCGACACAGCGCCGAGCGCAATCGCACTCGCAGGAATCGCCGCCGCAGGCCTCGGAATAACCGCCACGGGTGTACGCCGCCTCAAGAACTCAAAATAGCCGCCAGAGCATACCATCTTCGCCAATCCACAAACCCAGAGACAAAAGAGGCCCGTTTCCCCAGGGAAACGGGCCTCTTTAACTGCAAAAATTCAAGCAACAGCACCGCCGCCTCTTGAAACACATCGCCGCCGCGCTCCAAACAACGCCAACGAGCAGCAAAAGACACGGGATTAAATTATTCAGATAAATGTGACCCTTCAGGTGGTTTTGGTCGGCTACTCGCGAGTGCCGGCAGGGTGCTTGGTAGTCGAGCGATCCCGCAGGCAAAGCCGAGGACCAGCGAGACACCAAGCGCCCTGCCGGCACTCGCGGGTAGCCGCGGCACCAAAAAAGCGCCCGTGCGCTCGATGGATTCGGATGCCCGACAGAGGCTCCTTATGGCTGCTTCCTTCCGGACCTGACCAGATTCGGAACATGTCGTCATCCGAACCCATCGAACGCGCTAGGCGCTCGGTATATCTTACCTGCTCCCGCCCGCCACGGCAAGTGGGGCGAACCCATCGGATGGATTCGCCCCACTCGCCCATATCGCTAGCGGCGCCTGCGGTACAGGACCGCGCCGCCCGCGACGGCCAGCGCGCCGATGCCGGCCATGGCGCCGAGCGCCTCAACCGGCAGGCTGCGGTCGCCGGTGTCGGGCATACCGCCCTTGGAGCCGTCGCCGCCGGAGCCTCCGCCGGAGCCGTTATCGGAACCGCCGCCCGAGCCGCCGCCCGGCGTGCCGGGGTTCTCGGGGTTCTCGGGGGTGCCGGGCTCCTCGACGTAGCTGTTGGTGAAGACCGGCGGCACGTTGGCGTCGCCCTCGTAGGAGACCCTCGCCGACAGGTAGCCCGTCTTGGTGCCGTCCGCCGCCTCGTCGCCCACCGTGACGACGATCCTGCGCACCGCCTTGTCGTAGGTCACGCGCGCCTGGCCGTCGTCGACCTCGCTCACCGTGAAGGTGTAGGTGCCGGCCTGCTTGAAGGTCAGCGCATCGAACGTGACGCTGCCATCGGCGGCATTCTTGGCGGTCGACATGACCTTGCCGTCCCGGCTCTTGAGCTCAAAGCTAAACTGGCCCGCCTTGAGCTCGGCGCCCTTGAGCACCTTGGCGGCGCCCAGCTTGAGGGTGACGGGCGCGGCCTCGTAGCCGTTGGTGAACGTCACCGAGGTGTCGCCCACGGCATTGCCCTCGGCATCCGCCAGCTCGTGCTTGACGGCGAGCGTGCCGTTACCGGCATCGGTGACCGTCGTGCGCACGCGGTACGTCGCCCTGTCGTACGTCACGCCGCCCGCCGTGCCGGCGACCTCGCGCAGCTCGTAGCTGTGCGTGCCGGGCGCGGTGTAGGTGACGGGGCTGAGCTCGACCGTTCCGTCGGCGGCGTTCTTGCCCGTCGCCGCGACGCTCTCGCCGCCGTCGGCGGCAATCTCGACCAGCTGGAACTCGAACTCGCCCTCGGCCAGGCCACGGCCCTCGAGCTTCTTGCTCACCTTGATCTGGTCGGTGACGGAGCTCGGCGTCGGGTTCACGCCGTAGGTGTTGGTGAACTCGAACGCGCCCCTGCCCTCGGGCGTGCCCTCTGCGGGCAGGACCTTCGCGACAAGCGTGCCCGCATTGGTGTCCTCGACGACCCTGACCGTGAAGGTCCTGGTCGCCGTCGCGTCGTTGGTCACGCCGTCGACCGAGCCGGACTCGCTCACCCGGTAGGCGAACGTCTTGGCGCGCAGGCCGTCGCCGTCGATCTCGGCGTCGTCGAGGTCGCTCGGCTGCCTGAACGTGACATGGCCCAGCTCGACGTTGCCGGCGGCGTCGTTGGTCGCCTCGGTCACCGTCTTACCGGAGGCGCCGACCGGCGCGGGCGCGCCGTCCAACGGCTCGATCTTAAAGGTGTACCTGCCCGCGATGTCGGCCTGCGTGAGGCCGAGTCCGGCCTGGCCGAGCGCCAGCGTCTTGGTGCCCGCGAGGTCGACCGTCGCCTCGCCGGCGCTATAGCCGTTCACGAACGACAGCGTGCCGTCGGAGCCCTCGGGGTAGACCACGGTCACATCCAGCCCGCCCTTGCCGTCATCGGTCACCTTGACCGTGATGCCGAAGCTCGATGCGGCCGCCGTCACGCCCGCGGGCAGCCGGTCCGCGCCGTCCTCGGAAACGGTATAGGGAATGACCCAGGAGCCGTCGGCGGCCCTGGTGGCGGTGCCGTCTCCCACCATCCGCTCGAGCGCGTCGGTGGTGTAGGCGATGGGCGAGAACGCGAGTCCCGCGGCCACGCCGTCGCCGGAGGCCTGGTTGGTCGCGGTCGCGACCACGTTACCCTGGGCATCGCGGACGGAGAACGAGAACTCGCCCGCCGCCGCGGCGCGGCCCGTCAGCGTCTTGGTGGCGTTGATAACCGCGCCGCCCTCGCCGCCGAGCGTTCCGGTGGCCTCGTAGGAGTTCTGGAACGCGACCGTCACGGGCGCGGGCGCCGCCGTGGCGCCATCTGCCGTGGAGACCTCGCTGCGTGCGACCTCGACACCGTCCCTGGCAACCGTGGTCGTGACCGTGAGCTTGCCCGTCGCGGCGTCGTAGGCGGGCGCGATGGCCACCGTGCGCGGCGCGGTGTCGTTGGTGTAGCCCTCGCCGCCGAGCTTGGTCTCGGTGACGGTGAAGCGATAGACCTTGCCCGCGTCGGCGTCGGTGAACTTCACGTCGCTCTCCGCGGTCCCGCCGATGAGGTCGACCAGGCCGGCCGCACCGTCATCGGCCGCGGCCACGGCGTAGGCGTCCTTGCCGGTCTTGAGGCCGAGCTTGGCGGCCGTCTCGGCGTCCGCGGTCACGGTGAAGGCGAACTGCCCCGCCTCCATGGCGCGGCCGGAGAGCGTCTTGGACAGGCGCACTCCCGCGCGGGCCGAGTAGTCGAGCTCGGTCGTGTAGGTGTTGACGAAGTCGCCGCCGCTCGCCTGCGCGATTGCGGGCGTCGTGGCCGTGAGGTTGCCGGAGCCGTCGTCGGTCACGGTCACCGTCATCGTGGCGGTGTGGCCGTCGTAGGCCACACCAGCGATGGCGGAGCCGTCATCGGGCCTGACCTCGCGCACCGTGTAGGTGAAGGTCTTGGCGCGCACGCGCTTGCCGCCGATCTCGGCGAACCCGGCGTCCTTGATGTCATCGAGCGTGTAGCGGATGGGGCCGAAGTCGAAGGCGACCCTATCGCCCGCCTTGGTGCCGGCGCCGGCCGTCACGCTGACGGTCTTGGAGCCGTCGGCAGAGCCCTCGGGCATGGGGGCGCCGTCCTCGCCCGCGAGCGTGAACTGGAAGCTGTCGCCCTCCGCCCAGTCGCGGCCCTCGAGCGTCTTGGTGAAGAGCCCCGCGGTGGAGACGTCCCTGCCCTCGGTGGCCGTTCCGTACGTGTTGGTGAACGCGACAGTCGCGCCGTCCTCGGTCACGGCGCCTTCGGCCCCCTCGGCCGTGGTCGCGTAGCCCTCGGCGGCATCCTCGGTCACGGTATAGTGCGCGCCCACGGGTAGGCCGGAGATGATCTTCTCCCCGCCATCCTTAAGCGTGAAGTTCGCCTTGCCGCCCGCGAACGTCACGGCGTGCTCGCCCTTGCCGAAGGTGCCGGAGACGGGCTCGCCGTCCCCGTCGGTCAGCGCGACCGTAAAGCCGAACTCTCGCTGGCTGTCGCCGCCGACGACCGTCTTCTTGACGGTGAGGCTGCCCTCGCGGGACACGCTGTTGTGGGTCGTGTTGGTCTGGGATTCGTTCTCCCCCACCTTGACCGTGGCGGTGTTGGAGATGTCGTCGACCACGGCGGCTTCGGCGGAGACCTTCACGTCAAAGCTGAGCGTGCCCGTGGCGCCCGCAGCCTGCTCGCCGAGCGACCAGGTAAGGGTGCGCGTCGCGGCGTCGTAGGCGGCACCGTCGGCAGAACCCTCAACATAGTTAACGCCCTTGGGCAGGACATCGGTCACCGTCACGTCAGCCGCCTGCGCGGCGCCCCTGTCGTCGACGCTGTTATTGGCCCAGCCGATGGTATAGGTGAGGGTATCGCCCACGCCCACCAGCCTGCCATCCACATTGACCTTGGCACCCGAGGCGTCCGCCTTGGTGACGGTCTTGGTGTTGTCGTGCGGCGTGAAGGTGTTGGTGAAGGTCTTCTTGCCCCGCTCGTTGAAGATCTCGGCCTTAAGGCCGGCACCAGTCTGAGTCACTGCGATGTCGAAGGTGAAGGCATGCGCATCGTCCTCAATCAGGACATCGCCGCTTGCTTTCTCGGTCACGGTCGCGTGGTAGGTGCCCAGATTGGTGAAGCTGAGCTCGCCAAAGGAAACCTTGCCGTCCTTGTCATTCTTCGCCTCGATTGGGTAGCCCTCGAGGACATTGCCCGCGCCATCGGTGAGGGAGAGCTCGAAGGTGAATTCCCCCTCCTGGAGGCCGGGCTTGCGGCCTCCAGCGAGCACCTTGGTGAGCTCGGGGACGGACGCCGTGGCGGGGGCGGGGTCGAAGGTGTTGGTGAAGGCGGCGGAGGCGACCTGATCGGCCGAGATGGAGCCATCGGCCCTGGATCCCTCGGCTCCGTTCACCGCGGTCGTGTAGCCCTCGGCGGCACGTTCGGTCACCGTGTAGGCAGTTCCCTCGGGCAGCCCCGTGATCCTCGCCGTTTGGCCATCTTTGAGCTTGAGGGTCGCCTTGCCGTCCTCGAACGTCGCGTCACCGTAGGTGCCGGATACTTTGCGGCCCATGGCATCGGTGGCCTCAACCACAAACTTAAATATCTTGTCCGCGTCGACCGCCAGGCCCTCGCGCGCAACGACGGTCTTGGAGACGTCGAGCTCGCCCGTCTTCACAGTGTTGGTCACGGTGAAGCCGCGCTCGGCGTCGCCGGTGACCTTCGAGCTGTAGCCCTCGACGGGGTCCTCGGCCACGGCGTAGCCGATCACGGAGCCGGACTTGGAGTACTTGGGCAGGCCCCCGAAGGTGTGCTTCCAGCCGTTGGACTTCGACAGCTCGGCCGACTCGCCGGTGTCCTTCCCGTCGGCGAGCAGGCGCACGGTGGCCTTCTCGGCCGCCGGGCCGACCCACTTCTTCTCGACGGGCACCGAGACCTTGGCCGTGGAGGTGTTGGTCACGGTGAAGCCGCGCTCGGCGTCGCCGGTGACCTTCGAGCTGTAGCCCTCGACGGGGTCCTCGGCCACGGCGTAGGCGATCACGGAGCCGGAAGCCTCACGCTGCGGCAGATTGGAGAAGGCACCCTCCCAGCCGTCAGACTCGCTCAAGGTGATCGAATCGATGACGGTATCGCCGTTCTTGAGATTTACTTTGACCTTATTAGGATGGGGAATCCTGGGGTTCTCCCAGACCTTTTTGATGGGAATGTCGATGTTCTCGGACTTGCCGATGATGACACCGCCGTTGGCGCCGATGCCGCCTCCCCGCTCGGCCGTATTGCCAGAGATCGTCAGCGACGTCTGACCGCGGCCGAGGTTATACACATCCTCGCTCATCACAGATTTAAGCGCGACGTTCGGCGTGGCGTCGGTAAAGGACAGGGGCTCGCCGTTGCCACCGCCGGGCGAGAATCGCGGGATTTCGGTGTTTGTTTTCGCATAAGTGCCTTCGGGGTTAAACAGCCCACCGTCTCTGTACCAGCTGACCTTTCCGCCGCCCGGAGCGCGGTTGGCCAAGGTCAGTTTGTATTTGGCGTCTTTGAAGCCGGTGAAGACGAGGTCGTCTCCCGCCTCATCGGCCGAGTTCCTGGCGATCAGGCCACCGTTCTGGACGTAGACCTTGGCATCTCCGGTCGGGCAGAACCACATGCCGCCGCCCTGCTTTTTCGCATGGTTATCAACAACGAGAGCGTTTTCGATATGGAGCGTGCTATAGACGAGATACTCGTTGCCTTCGCTATATACGCCGCCACCCATATTCCGAGCAGCATTGTCCTTGATCTCGCCCGCACTGAGGATGACGTCATCTGAATAGGTATAGACACCTCCGCCGGCGGAAGCGGAGTTACCCGATACGGAGCCACCTTTCATAGTGAAAGCGGTACGGTCCCTACCACCCTGCTGCAGGCCGCGATCGACCACGCACACTCCGCCGCCTTTGCCATCAGAATACGCAATATTGTCCTCGATCTTGCCGCCCTTGAGGGTAAACTCGGCATTCCCTTCGACGTGCACTGCGCCGGAGGGAGTTCGATTCCCAAGCTTATAGCCTCTGTTGCGCACAAGCTGACCACCGGTCATCTCAAAGGAGGCTCTCTGGTTACGAGCCTCGCTGTACATGACCACCGCGCCGCCCTGATAGCCGGCGTTATCCTCGATACTGCCGTTACTCATCTCAAGGTGGGCATCGCCCATCAGCATGATGCCGGTAGACGAAAGGTAGTTACCATCGCCGTCCGTGGAGAAAGACACGTGATTCTTACGAATAACGCCGCCCTTCATGACAACATGGGCGCCGTCCTTCGCGTGGACAGCGCCGCAATACGCGTCCTTAAGTTCGCACTGCTCGATAACGCCGCCCGTCATGGTAAGCGAAGCCTTGTCTCCCGACACGTCGATGACACCCGTATTGACGGTGTTCGCAGCGCCGTCGCACACAACGGCCTCGTCAGAGAGCACAACCGCTCCCCTGCTAGAAATAATGGCGCCCTTGTTGTAGCGACCACTCAGGGACACTTTCCCCGACAGCTCGAGGGATGCCCCCTCGGCAACATTGACCAGTACGGAGAAGCCGCTTTTCTTTGCCAAGATGGTATAGGGCTCATCCGACGTGATCTTAATCATCTTCCTGGCAGGAATCGTGAGCGTGGAGCCGAGCTTCACGTGCTTTTCCAGCTTGATGACGGTCTCCTTGCCATTGGGGGCCTCGCTGACCAGCTCCTGAAGGGTCTTGGTGCTGTCATTGCTCACGGTATCGCCGACGCCGTCATCGATGGACTCGCGCGTGTAGACGATATCGACGCCAGAGGACGGGAGGTTCTCCGAGTCGGTGATGTCGTCCCTGCTGTTTTCGATCGTGATCTTTTGAACCGTGCTGCCGTCAAACATGTCCAGGGGTATTTTGGTGAGGCCGCGCCCGATCGTCACATCCTTCACGCCATCTACGCCCGAGAAGGCTGCCGTGCCAACGGAAGTCACGGAATCTGGAATGGAAAGCTGCTCCGGCAACGTACCGCTAAAAAAGGCGTAGTTGCCAATTTTCTCGAGCGTCTCGGGGAACTGGACGGCAACATTGCTCCAGATAAAGGCCCAGTCGCCAATGCTCTTCAGGCTGTCGCAGAGCCCCGCGATCTTAACTGGCGTGTAGCAAAACGCATAGCCCGGAATGTTCTGAAGCGAGGACAGATCCACGGACGCCTGCAGATTTTTGCACTCGTAAAAAGCCCCCCAGCCCATCTTTGTCACCTTGCTTAGATTGGGCACACTCACCAGGCTGGCACACCCCTGGAAAGCAGAGGATCCGATGCTCGTCAATGTGCCCGGGAAATCAATTCCGGTTAAACTCGAGCAATTCCGAAACGCCCCATCCCCGATGGACTCGATTTCGCTCAGCGCGGTGACGGACGTGAGAGAGGTGCATCCGTCAAACATGTGCGAGGGGATCTTGGTAACCGAAGCGGGCAACGACACGCTTGTCAGAGACGTGCAGTCTTCGAACACGCCCGTTATGGTGTCGGAGAAGGCGACATCTTTTGGAAACTCGATGCTTGTGAGGGCCGTAGCCCCCTCGAAGGCGCCCGAGCCCGAAATCATTTTGAGGGTGGAGGGGAGATTGATCTCCGAAAGGCTGCTGCAGCCATTGACCATCATGTTGGCGCTAATCTCCTCGACGCCCTCATCAAAATAGAGCTTTTCGAGCGAGCCAGCGTTTTGCAGCGAGCAACCGAAGTTCTTGATGGAGCCAGGGATATGGAGCTCCTTGACCTTTACGAACTTCCGGAAATACCATCCGCGCACGTTTTCGAGCGTGTCGGGAAGCGTCAGCTGCTCAACATTCTCGGCCACGATACCAGACGAGAAATAAAGTTTGGTGACTTTGTAGGTCTGGCCACCATGCTCGATGGAGCTGGGCACACTCACCACGGTCACACTGTCGTCGGCAACAATACATGTGATTTCCGCCGTGCCCTTATCCGTGGTCTCGCACGAATAGGTCACGCCGTCCTGGGTGATCTCAAACTCCTCCGCAGTATACGCAGCCCGCGATTCCGTGGCCGCATATGCGACACCGGCCGTCGCGCCAACGGATAAACATCCGAAGCCGAGAACCAGCGCAAGACAGAGAGCGACGACTCTCTGCCCCCCCCCGCCGAAAACTTTCCTCTCCAATTCCCTTCTCCCCCTCTGGTGTCGCCTTCTCTTCCCAAGAGCGATCTATTGATTAGGACAGTTTAAAGACAACATTATGCCCAAAGAGATCCATCATGGAGATAATCCACGTCTTCGCCCGAAATGGTAATTAATTGGCAGGATTAATTGGCGAACAACTGAACGAAGAGCAATCTACTAATGGCACATGAATGACAGCGTCAACACCTGAAGTGCATAGTCTCCGATCCCCAGACAACACCACTTCGAGGCAAACGGTCCGACGCAAGGCCCAGGGCAGCCAGCTTCGAATTGGTTTTAGAGGCGGCCGAGGTCGTAGGCTCGCGCGGCAGACTCGCCGGCGCAGATGAGGTTAGTTGTGGCTTCTTGCGGGTCGAGTGCCTGCTCCAGGTCCATGGGCTTGCGACAGATCGGCAGTACAAGGTCGATGCCCTGCCCATACACCGCATCCAGGTTGTCAGCGCGACCGCCCACGACGGCGACCACCGGCTTGCCATAGCGCTTGGCACGGCGGGCCACACCCACCGGCGCTTTGCCGGCGGCGGATTGCTCGTCCATATTGCCCTCGCCCGTTATGACCAGATCGACATCCCGCACGCGCTCGTCAAACCCAATCAGATCAAGCACCGTCTCCACGCCCGAATGTAGCTCTGCACCGAGCGCTAGCAGCGCGGCGCCCAGACCGCCAGCGGCACCGGCGCCGGGCACGCCGAGCACCGAGCCAAACGTCCGCGCACCCTCGGGCACGCGCAGTAACCCCTGAGCCCGTGCCTCGGCAATCGCCGTATCGAGCAGGCGACCGTAACCGACCATCCAGTCGTCGTACCCGCCCAGCGCTTCGACATCGTCTGTCGGCAGGCCCTTTTGCCCGCCAAACACCGCAAGCGCCCCGCGACGCCCCACGAGCGGATTCTCGACATCGGAAAGCACCACGACACGCGCGCCATTCAGTGCCCGAAGCGCCGGTGCCAAATCGATACTCGCCACGTGTTCAAGGCCCGTGAGCCCCAGCGCGATATTGCAGCCACGGTCATCGACAAGACGCGCGCCCAGCGCTTGCAGCATGCCGGCGCCACCGTCGTTGGTGGCGCTGCCGCCCAGTCCCATATATAGGGTCCTCGCCCCCGCGCGAACCGCACGAAGCATCAGCTCGCCCACGCCATAGGTCGTAGCGGCCAACGCCGCCGACTCCGTGCACGGCGAGCACCCGATGCCCGCGGCTTCGGCCATCTCAATGACAGCCGACTCGTGCTCGCCGTCCACCAGCATCCGGGCAGCCACGCACTTGCCCAAGGGACCTGCCACCTCGCAGGTCACAATCTCACCGCCGCACGCGGCAACGGCATCGAGCGTTCCCTCACCGCCATCCGCCAGCGGCAGCGCGCTTACTTGGGCATCGGGCCACACGCGGCGCACGCCTTCGGCAACGACCTCCTCTGCCTGCGCACTCGAAACGCTGCCCTTAAAGGAATCAATCGCCAGCAGCACACGGCGAGGCCGGCGCTGCACGGGACCAAAGTCGAGCGTCTCGCCGGCAAGATCCTCGCCGTCAGCAAGGGCCTCGGCGTGGGCAACATGCGCCTCAAGGTTTGCACCGCAGCCGCAACCGACGCCATCCGCACCGCGCAAACCGGCAAAATAGTTGCTCAGCACCGCGCGACACTCATCCGCCAACACGCCGGCGGTCACATGAAACCGATGGTTTAGGCGCGAATCGGCATTGAGATCGTACAACGAGCCCAACGCACCCGCCTTGGCGTCGCTCGCGCCATACACGCAGCGCCCCACGCGCGCATTGACCATAAGCCCCGCACACATGCAGCAGGGTTCCAACGTCACATAGACCGTACAGTCGGAAAGGCGCCAGCGACCGAGCGACCGAGCGGCAGCGCACAGGGCCGCGAACTCTGCATGCGCCGAAGGGTCCCGATCGAGCTCACGACGATTATGCGCCCGCGCGACAATCTCACCCGCGCGCACCACCACAGCGCCAATGGGCACCTCGCCCACCGCCGCGGCGGCGCGCGCCTCCGCCAACGCCTCGCGCATGAACTTCTCGTCGATTTCGGTGCTCGTCATCGTTCGCCTTCCCTGTTGCAAATTCAAAACGATGCTATCATTACGACTCACGGAGAGATGGCAGAGCGGTTGAATGCGGCGGTCTTGAAAACCGTTGAGCGCGAGAGCGTTCCGGGGGTTCGAATCCCCCTCTCTCCGCCACTTTTAGTGATGCACCGGTGTCATGGTCCGCTCAAACAGCGCATCGACCACGTCGGCCATCTCGGGTCGACGCTCAAGATCGTGGCCCGATTCCCACCATATCGTGAAAAGTCGAATAATACCGCCGGCGACAAACTCAGACGTCGTCTCGAGTGACACGGGGGCCAGGGCATCCTCGGCAAGCACGTTCATCACACGCTCGCGGATGGAGCGGGCAATGCGGTCGCAAATAACATTGGTCAACATGCCCGACATGCTGCTTGCCAAAATGTTATCCATGAGCTGCTCATGGGCCAGAATCAGGTCCATGGCATCGTCCAAAATCGCGTGCCGAAGCGCGCGCACGTCCTCGGCAGACACTGTGCCGGCCTCATCGGGCTGTTTTTGCGGCAAGCCGGACATGAGCTCATCGATATAAAAGGCAAAGTAATCGTTCTTGTCGCGAAAGTGCTTGTAGAACGTCGTGCGGCGAATCATGGCGCGGTCGCACAGCATGGCAACCGTCAGGTCCTCAAAACGATGCTCCTCGAGAAGTTCGGTGAAGGCATCGAACAGGGCGCGGTAGGTTTTCTTAATGCGAAGGTCCACTGGTATCGCCATCCTCAGGGCAAAGACAACACTCGACAATCTGTCGCATATCTTACACCTGTACCTCGCGCGCTTTGCCCCGGTGCCAACCCCGCCGAAAACATAACGCTTACCGGAAAGTTCGGCACGGCAAAACGTTGCGGGTATACTAGTAGCGTTATACCAACGGCAGCTGGCGCATGCCGCCGCGGCCATTCGAAACGGAGACATCATGATTACCGTCATCATCGGCATCGTTGTTGTCATTGTGATTGTCTGCGCCATCGCCGGCATCTACAACAACATGGTCACCAAGCGTAACCGCATCGATAACGCTTGGCAGAACATCGATACGCAGCTGCAGCGCCGCAACGACCTGATCCCCAACCTGGTCGAGACCGTCAAGGGCTACGCCAAGCACGAGCAGGAGACGCTCTCCGCCGTGATCAGCGCGCGTAACACCGCCGTCAAGGCCACCACGCCCGAGGCCAAAATGGAAGCCGACAACGTGCTGACCGGTGCGCTGCGCCAGCTCTTCGCCGTAGCCGAGGCCTACCCCGACCTTAAGGCGAACACCAACTTTACGCAGCTGCAGGCATCGCTCGAGGACACCGAGAACAAGGTGAGCTACGCGCGCCAGAGCTACAACGATTGCGTGCTCAGCTACAACAACGCCATCCAGACGTTCCCGGCCGTTATCTTTGCCGGCATCTTCCAGTTTAAGGAGCGCCAGGGCTTCGAGGCCGCCGAGGCCGCCCGCCAGGCACCGACCGTCAAGTTCTAGTAGTTTGACAGCGCATCCTTAATCGTCCAAATGTATAAACCGCCCCGTCGAATGCATACTTCGACGGGGCGGTTTCCTTTTTCGCGAAGGTCCCCCTCTAAGCGCCGTGCATTTTTAGGAGTATTCAACATAACCAAGGGCTTCGGACGCTACGATAAATGCCAAAGACCGCGAATGTCCCTGCAAATCAAAACGCTGTCAGCCCATAACCCCGCCCATCATTCGTAGAAAACATCGAGAAATCCCGATTTTTGCCCGAGGTCGGTATGCAGGGGCCTTCGATTGCAGAATACTCGCAAAAATGCACGTCGCCACCACCCCCACATGGCGCGAACCAAAACAAAAGCGCGGCCTTCCTTTCCGGCGCACTCCGCAGGACGAAAGAACCTCCGCCGCACGAAGTGCGCAGCGGAGGTTCTTTCATGTCCGAGGACGCGCCGGAAAGGAAGGCCGCCCTCGGGCCGGACAGCTAAGACAGCTTACGCGACGGTGTAAACCCAGTTGTGCTTATCCTCGACAGCACCAGACTGAATGCCCGTCAGGGTCTCGCGGAGCTTCTTCATCACAGGGCCGATCTCGGTGTAGCCAGCCGGGAAGGTCACGGTCTCGTCGGCGCCGTAAACCTTGTTGTCGATCTCGCCAACCGGAGAGATGACGGCAGCGGTGCCGCACAGGCCGCACTCGACAAAGGTACCGGCCTTGACCTCAGCCCACTCGACGGGACGCTGGTCGACGGTCATGCCCAAATCCTCGGCAACCTGAACGAGCGAGCGACGGGTGATGGAGGGCAGGATGGAGTCGGTGTGCGACTGAGGAACGACGAGGGTGCCGTCCTCCTTCACGAACAGAACGTTCGCGCCGCCGGTCTCCTCGACATAGGTGCGGGACTCAGAGTCGAGATACAGGTTCTCGGCATAGCCCTCGCGATGGGCCTCCATCGTGGGCTTGAGGGACATGGCGTAGTTCAGGCCGGCCTTGATGTTGCCGGTGCCGTGCGGTGCGGCGCGATCGTACTCGGAAACGCGCAGCTTGACGGGCTTGAGGCCACCCTTAAAGTACGGACCGACCGGGGTCACGAGAATGCGGAACGTGTACTCAGGAGCGGGAGCCACGCCGATCACGTCACCGGAGCCGATCATAAACGGACGCACGTACAGGGTCGCGCCGGAACCGAAGGGCGGAACCCAGGCGGCGTTGGCAGAAACGACCTGCTTGACGGCCTCAACGAACTTGTCCTTGGGGAACGGGGGCATCTCGAGGCGCTGCGCAGAGTTGTACATACGCTCGGCGTTCATGTCGGGACGGAAGCAGACGATGCTGCCGTCCTCGGCGGTGTAGGCCTTCAGGCCCTCAAAGACCTCCTGGCAGTAATGGAAGATGCCACCGCACTCGGAGACATGCAGGGTGTGGTCGGCGGTCAGGCCGCCCTCGTCCCATTCGCCGTCCTTCCAATGGGCCTCGTAGCTGTAATCGGTCTTCATGTAGCCAAAGCCGAGGCTACCCCAATCGATATCCTTCTTCTCGACAGTCATATGTCGCTCCTTACATACACAGTTGCATACTCGCGAACCCGCACGCAAGGACCGAGGCCGACCGCGTCGCAACGTCACACGCCCGGAGCGTAGAGCCGGACGGGACACGCGGACGGCATCAAAGCCGATGGCACGTCGATTCGCATGCACGAGATTGTACTCCCCGCATGCGTTGGATAAAACGTTTTTCTTTAACTAACTAAAGTATTTTCATTTGACCGAAGCAAAAAGGCCCGCCACCGTAAACGGTGACGGGCCTCAACGGCACGGTTTGCGCGCTGGCTCGATCTACGCGTTCTATTTGCCCAGCTTAGCCTTAACCAGACCGACCACGGTCGGAATGATCGACACGGCGACGATACCGATAATCAGCAGCTCAAAGTGCTCCTGCACAAAGGGAATACCGCCAAAGAAGTAGCCCAGCAGCGTGAAGACCGTCGACCAGGTAATGCCGCCCAGCACGTTAAAGATGACAAAGTTGCGCCAGTGCATGCCGCCCATGCCGGCGATAAAGGGCACAAAGGTGCGGATAAATGGGAAGAAGCGCCCCAAGAAGATGGCCAGGTGGCCCCACTTGTCCAAGAAGTCCTCAGACTTTTTAATGCGCTCGGGCGTCATAGCCTTCACTTTTCCCGAGGCGATGATCTTTTTGCCAAAGAAGTGACCGATCATAAAGTTGCACTGATCACCCAAAATGGCAGCCGCCCATGCGACGGCCAGCAGGGCCACGATGTTAAAGCCGCCGTTGTGGGCAAAGAAGCCCGAGGCGAACAGCAGCGAATCGCCGGGAAGGAACGGGAAGAACACTACGCCCGTCTCGATAAAGATGATCAGGAACACGCAGCCGTAGGCCATAAGCGGGCCGGCGGCAATCCAACTGGCGATCGCGGTGCGCGGGTCTTTGAGCAACTCGGCGATAAAATTAATGAAACCCATGAAGTAAAACCTCTCAGTTGTGGGCGCGGATACGTCCAAGTTGACCAGTATACGGTTGCGGCGCCCCCTCGTGCGCAACCCCACAAAAGCATGACTCCATTACCAGCAAGTATGCATAACTGACACCTGTCACGTAAGCCGTGAAAGATTGCTCTTCCTAATCCCTAGCGAATCGCTATACTTTATTGAATCGCATTGCCATGGCGCTAAGGGAGGGCGGTCAGTGAGCTTTATCAATACCATTCGCGAGGACATCAAGACCGTCCAAGCGCAGGACCCCGCCGCGCAAAACGGTCTGGTCATTTTCCTTTCGTACCCCGGTCTTCACGCCAAGTGGAACCACGTACCCGAGCATTGGCTCTGGGAGCACGGCCACCGATCGCTCGCCCGTGTGCTCTCGCAGCTCACCCGCCATATCACCGGCGTCGAGATTCACCCTGCCGCGCAGATTGGCAAGCACTTCTTTATCGACCACGCCATGGGCGTCGTTATTGGCGAGACCACCATTGTGGGCGACAACTGCGTACTCTATCAGGGCGTCACGCTCGGCGGTACCGGCAACGAGACCGGCAAACGCCACCCAACGCTCGGCAACAACGTCACCGTGGGCACCGGTGCCAAGGTACTCGGCAACATCCGCATCGGCAACAACGTCAAAATCGGCAGCAACTCGGTCGTCGTCAAAGACGTCCCCGACAACTGCACCGTCGTGGGCGTGCCCGGGCGCATCATCAAGCGCAACGGCTGCCGTGTGTTCGAGGAAAGCTTCGACGCCAAGCAGCACCGCGAATACATGCCCGACGATGCCGCCGAGCAGAGTGCCCTCAACCGTCAAGGCATCACCGAGAATGCCCGCCGCGTCAAGGAACTCGAGCGAGAGGTGGCCGAGCTCAAAGCCCTCGTCGCCAAGCTCGTGGACGAACGCTAGGGCTGCGGACGGTACAGACCCGCATCAACGCAAGAAGGCGCGCCAGGGAATTCATCCCCGGCGCGCCTTCTTTTCGATGTGACATGTGGGGCTGTCCCTTTGTCACATTATGCGAACTGGCTCAGATAGAGGTCGGCGTAGGCCCCTTCGGCAGCCAACAGTTCTTGGTGCGTGCCTTGCTCGATGATGTTGCCGTGGTCCATGACCAAGATCAGGTCGGCGTCCACGATCGTTGACAGGCGATGCGCGATCACAAAACTGGTGCGCCCGCGCATGAGCGCGTCCATGGCGCGGCCGATGGCAAGCTCGGTGCGCGTGTCTACACTCGACGTCGCCTCGTCCAGGATGAGAATCGCCGGGTTGTTGAGCAGCACGCGTGCGATGGTCAGCAGCTGACGCTGGCCCTGGCTGATGCTTTCGGCATCGTTGGCCACCCGCGTGTCGTAGCCCTGCGGCATGGTGCGCACAAAGAAGTCGACCTGCGCGGCGCGTGCGGCCGCCACGATCTCATCGTGCGTCGCTTCGGGGTAGCCATAGGCAATATTCTCGGCAATCGTTCCGTCGAACAGCCAGGCGTCCTGCAACACCATGCCAAACTGCCGCCGCAGCTCGCCACGATCCATACGACTCGTATCCACGCCATCGAGCGTAATGCGCCCGCCGTCAATCTCATAGAAGCGCATGAGCAGGTTGATGAGCGTGGTCTTACCCGCGCCCGTGGTTCCCACCACGGCGATCTTCTGGCCCGGCTCGGCGGTAAACGACACGTCGCGCATAAGCGGCTTGTCGGGCGAATAGCCAAAGCGCACATGCTCAAAAGCGACGCGGCCTTCAACGCGACCCGGCAGCTTGGCGGCCTCGTCCGGCAGCGGATCGGCCTCCATCTCGGGCTCATCGAGCAGGTCGAACACGCGCTCCGCGCTCGCCAGCGCGCTCTGCAGCGAGTTGAAGGTAAACGAGAGTTGCGTCATGGGCTCGGACGCCTCGTAGATAAACTGGAAGAACGCCTGGAACACGCCGACAGTCATATGACCGGCAACCAGCATGCTGCAACCCACGAGCGCGATCACGATCTGCGCCAAACGGCCGATAAAGCGAACCGCGGGACCGACGGCGTTAATCATAAAGTCGGCCTTGGTGCTCACGCGCGCCAACTCGTTCGAAGCCTCATGCACCTCGGCCGAGCTCTGGCGCTCACGGTTGAACGCGCGAATCACCAGGCGGCCCGAATAGCCCTCCTCGACCGCACTCGTAATCTTGGACACCCACTCCTGGCGCTCGCCGGTCACGTCATGTGTGCGGCGCGAGACCACTTTGGTCACCAGCAGCGACAGCGTCATAAAGAACAAAAAGACCAGCGTGAGCGGCACGCTAAACACGAACATCACGCTCACGGCGCCCACCACGGCACCGATCGACACCAGCAGCTGCAGCAGTCCGCGCTGCATGCTCTCGGACATCTTGTCCAAGTCGTTGGTCGCACGGCTGACGACCTCACCGGGACGATGCGCGTCAAAGAAGGCAAGCGGCAGACGGTTGAGCTTTTGTGCGATGCGGTTGCGTAGACGCAGGTTGAGGCGTTCGGCCACGCTCGACATCAAAAAGCTCTGGAGCGCATAGAACGAGGCAGCGGCAGTCCAGATCATAAAGTAGACGAAGATGGTCTTGCCGCAGTTCTCCCAAGTGATGTTGAAGGTGGTTCCGTTGGCAAACGCCACCTGAATGTGGCCCCACAGTTCATCGATCACGCGGGCGCTATATGCCGGCGCAGCGGTGTTAAAGATGGCGTAGAACACAATGCTCGCGAACACGATATAGAAGCGCCAATGGTCGCCGGCAGCCTCGCTCCACAGGCGGCGCACCGTCGCCCAGGTGTCGCGGGGTTTCTCGTCCTCGTCCTCGTCGTCCACATCGCGCATGCGCTCTGCCTCGGCGCGGGCGCGCTCGTCCTCGGCGCGTTCGTTTTCCTCGTAGAGCGCTTGGCGGCGAGCCTCGCGCTCGGCTGCGGCCTTGGCGGCGTCATCCAGCTCGGGTGCCACGGCAGCCGTTTCCTCGACCAGCCCCGCGGCAACGGCATCATCAACGCCGCCCTGCTTCTTGAGCTCCTCGGTCATGCTACTCACCTCCCTTCATTTGCGATTCCGCGATGGCGCGGTACACCTCGCAGGTTTCCATAAGCTCGCCATGCGTGCCCAAGCCCACAACCTCGCCGTCCTTGAGCACGACAATCTGGTCGGCGTGCAAGATCGTCGAGATGCGCTGCGCGATGATGAGCACCGCAGCGTCACGCGTCTCATCTTGCAACGCATGGCGCAGGGCGGCATCAGTCTTAAAGTCCAGAGCAGAAAAACTGTCGTCGAAGATATACAGGTCGGCGCGCTTCATGAGCGCGCGAGCAATGGCCAGGCGCTGGCGCTGGCCGCCCGAAAAGTTCGTACCGCCCTGCGCCACCGGGGTATCGAGCCCCTGCGGCTGATCGAGCACAAAGGTGCTCTGGGCAACCTGGAGCGCATGAAGCATGTCGGTCTCGGTCGCGTCCTCGTTGCCAAAGCGCAGATTACTTGCCACGGTGCCCGAGAACAGCCACGCCTTCTGCGGCACATAGGCGATGTGCCCACGGATCTCATCTTGCGAAAGCTCGCGCAGATTGACGCCGTCCAGGCGAATGGCGCCCTTGGTGGCATCGTGGAAGCGCAGCAGAAGCTTTGCCACCGTCGACTTACCCGAACCGGTCGAGCCGACGATCGCAGTCGTCTGACCGCGGCGACAGGCAAAGCTCAGGTCGCACAGGGTGTCCTCGTCGGCATCGTCAAAGCGAAACGACATGTGATCGAACACGGCGACCGCATCGGCCCCGTCCTTTGAGTCGGACGCGGCCGCATCAAGCGTACGCTGGCCATCGACGATGCTCGGCTCAATCTCCAGCACTTGCTGTGCACGGCTTAGGCATGCCGCGGCACGCGGAAGCGTCAGCACCACCATCTGCGCCATCATCACAAAGAACAGGATCAGAAGCGCGTACTCCAGCACCGCCGAGATGCTCGCGATCTGCATGGCGTGGGCGCCCACGCGGTTGCCGCCAACCCACAGCACCGCCACCTCGGCGATGTTCATCAAAAAGAAGGTGGAGCTATCGAGACCCACAAACAGGTGGTTGACCTTGATGGCGTTGGCCGCGTAATCGCTAAACACCTCGTCTAGGCGCTGCTCCTCATGGCGTTCCTTGTTAAACGCTCGGATGACGCGCACGCCCACGATGTTTTCGCGCAGCACCACGTTCATACGGTCGATAAAACTCTGCAGGCGCATAAAGATCGGAGCCGCGTTGGCAACCGTAAAGACCGCCGCAACCAGCACGATCGCAACCACGACGCCCAGAAGCATGCCCATGGCCGGATCGATGAGCCAGGCAAAGATGATGCCCGCCACTGCCAAGAACGGCACCGGCAGCACCAGCTGAATGGTCTGCAGAATCGCCTGCTGAATCACGTTGATGTCGTTGAGCGAGCGCGTGATCATCGAACCCGTGCCAAAGCGCTCAAAGTCGCTGGCAGACAGCTCGAGCGACTTGTCGTAGACGGCATTGCGGATATCGCAGGCCACGTTGGCGGCCAGGCGCGCCGAAAGGTAGCAGCCCAGTACCGCGCCGCCGCTGGCCATGCCGGTCGCGATAAGCATGTAGAGGCCGTTGCGCAGGATGTAGTCGACATCGCCCGTGGTGATGCCGGTGTTGACCATGTTCGCCAGCATCGTGGGAACCAACAGCGTACCGACGTTGTCGATTAGCAGCACCAACAACGTCACCGCGACAAGCCTGCGATACGGCTTCATAAACCTCATTAAGAGTCGCACGACTCCCCCTCACCTTGATTCTCGGCCTGGCTCTCGGCAGCGATATGCTGCTTAAAGGCATCGCACTCATCGCCGAGCACCTGAGAGAATTTGCCGATCAAGCGCATAATCTCGCGCTGCTCACATGGCTCAAGCGCACCAAAGGCTCGCTGCTCGGCCTTGAGTGCCGGCAGCGCATAACGCTCGGCAAATTGCCTGCCCTCTTCGGTCAGGCTCACAACCTTGTTCTTACGACTGCCTTCGGCAAACTCCAACGTTGCGAAGCCCCGCGCCGTCAAGGTTTTAATTGCCGAGTTGATAGTCTGCTTGCTGTAGAACCATTCGCTTGTCAGACGGCTTACGGCAACACTGCCGCCCGCCGTGCTGGTATCGACGAGCATCCAGTAAGCGCAGTCCGAAAGACCGCAGGCGCGCGAGAACTCCGAATAGATATGGTCGAGTCCATTGAGCAACCGGTCGAAGTCGACCAGTGTAACCGCACTATTCATCTATCCCACCATTCGATTGTCCGATTTTTGACCAATTTTATGTCTCTAGATTAGTCCGAGTTTTGACTATCGTCAACAGGCTCTCCGCAAATGCGTGCACTTTTATGGCCTATCGGCAGAAAAAGACCGCCGGCGCGGGGGCGGCGCCAGCGGTCGCGTGAAAATCGGGTTTTATTGCCTGTTAAGCGGCAACGGCCTCATAGACCGTAGCGCCCGAGAAGCTATCATGCAGGCTCTTGCCACAGATCCACGGCAGCTCGACGACCTCGCAGACCGTGTTGACCAGCTCGGAGCAGTCAGTAAAGTGGCCCTTGTCGTTGAGGGCCTCGCAATCCTGAACACGCCAATAGCCATCGGTGTGCGTGATGTAGTACTCGTGATCGTTGATCGACACGAAAGCGCGCGTCTTGGAACGCAGCAGCTTCAGAAATCCTTCGAAATCGGTCTCGACGACATCTCCAGCCTGGAACATGATGTTACCTCCTGGCCCGGCGCCACCACGGCGCATTGATAAACGTTGGTACTCCTTTAGTAAAACCTTTATCAGAGGTTATGCGTTCGTCATTTAGGCAAGTGGTAAAAAACCGCAGGGTAGACGGGATAAAACGTTTAACCATCCCATTGGTTTGTCACATTCTGAAGGTACTTTTATGCAAACCTACTTTCCCAATTGGAATCTATCCTTTTGGCCGGGCAATTGACCGTCTATCGTTTGAGCCCGACGGGTATGAACGTGGCATCTGCAACGCCACCACAAGGAGACACCATGGAAACCATCGAAGCGCTCATTCACCGCCGCAGCTGCCGCAAATACAGCGATCGTCCCGTCGAGGCCGAGAAGCTTGCACGTATTATCGAAGCCGGCCAATATGCACCGAGCGGCATGGGCCGCCAGCCGGTGACGTTTGTCGCCGTCACCGACCCCGCAACCGTTGAGCGTCTCTCACAGCTCAACGCCCAGGTCATGGGCAGCAACGGTGACCCCTTCTATGGCGCCAAGACCGTTGTGGTGGTGCTGGTTGACCGCAGCGTGCCAACGCATCTGGAAGACGGTTCGCTCGCCATGGGCAACCTGCTCAATGCTGCCTATGCGCTGGGCGTTGATTCGTGCTGGATTCATCGCGCGCACGAGGTCTTCGACTCGCCCGAAGGCTTGGAACTGCTGGCAAGCTGGGGCCTGCCCGCCGACGGCAGCCTGCGCGGTGTCGGTCACTGCATTCTGGGCTATGCCGAGGACGCGCTTCCCGAGGCAAAGCCGCGCCGCGACAACGTCGTCTACGTAAGGTAACCCAGGAGCGTCATAGGGGTAGCTAATTTGGGACGGGGCTATTTTAGCCACCCCACTCGCAACTTATCTTGCCGATGGAGTTGTCGTCGTTTCGTTCGTGTGGGTCGTTTCGGCGCCGTCGCCCTGTTCGCCCTCGTCCTTTTGAGTGTCGGCGATGGTGGAGGCCGCCGCGACGATGCCGCGCTGGGGTGCGACGCCCGTCTGGGTCTGAGCGCCCTCGACAACTTCTGTGCCTGCATGCGCGAGCTCGGGCGATTTAAACACCGCGTCCAAGTTGGCGCCACCGCCGGCGTAGCCAAGCGCGGCGAGTGCGATGACGATCACTGCAACGACGACCGCGATCGGCACATAACGATGCCAACCAGCAGGATTGAGCCCACTGCGGCGAGCCGCCCCGCGGCTGATGTAGCCGAGCGTGCCGTCGTGCTTGAGCTTTGAGCCCACCACGCGTTTGCGGCCCCACAGCGAGGACTCTGCCTGCATTGCCAAGCGGGCACCTGTCGAAGGATAGCCGTATTTAGTGCGCTTGAACGAGCCGTCAAACCCCGAGGCGTGTTTACCCCACGTCACCGATGTTGTGCGTCGGTTAACCGGCGCGGCACTCCGCCTTCTGCGGCTCGGTTTTGAAGTCTCAGCCATATGCCCTCGCACGCCGTAACCAAATCGAAACAATAACGCTTTGGACTGTAGCACACGCGTTGCGCGCGGTCACGGGCGCCTCGCTCAACGGTCATCGTCCTTCAGCAAGCGCCACAGCGTTGTACGGCTTATGCCCAGCACCTCCGCCGCACGGGTTCGGTTGCCGTGGAGATGATCTACAACCAGATGCGCGATATCTCGCTCGGTATCGGCCAGCGGTCGCAGGATATACAGGTCGCTTTCGAGTGTCGGGGCGCCAAAGGTTGCGGTTTTAATCACGTCCTCTTGGGCGAGCACTTCCTCCGCCACAGCACGGTCCACCGTGCCCGCCCCCACCAATATATACAGTCGTTCCGAGACCTCGCGGAGCTGCAGATAATTGCGCGGCCAGCGGTAAGCATCGAGCGCCTTCGTCGCCGCGGCAGACAGCGTGGGCGCTGCCGTCCCAAATGCACCAGCGAGATATTCCAAATAGCGCGCAATCTTTTGCGACGTAGCTCCCTGCTCGACGATTGCCGGCGCCACGCTCACCGCACAGGCGAAGCGCTCGGTCACAAAGGCGGCTTGATCACTTTCGCTGCCGCCCGGCATGTCATTCGCCGTCAGCACCACATGGCAGCGCGTCGCCAACGCGGTGTCGGCCATCGTGGAAACGAGCTCGCGAAGGCGCTGGGGGCCAACCGCATTCCAGCCCGAAATGCAAAGTGTCAGCCCCGTTTGGAACAACGGCGATTCGGCGCTTTTGAGCACGTGGCGCCAACCGCGATCGGTAAGCTCATCGAGCGCAACGGCAACAAAGGGTTGATCGGCAAAAGGACCGTCCAGATAGAGGCGCTTGGCGATCTCGACCTGACCCGCTCCCAGCTCGCCCTCGAGCATAAGGGGAACGCCGCGCGCGTAGCTCTCGGCGACCGGCGCAGCCACCGAGGCAGCCCCCTCAACGATGCCGTACGCGCTCGATTCGTAGCGGGCCTCAACTTCGTCGGCGTTGAGCCACTCGATGCCCGCATGTACCGCGACGCCGCGCACCTCGCGGACCACGACGACCCAAAGGCCCCCGCCCTCTTTGTCGGTGGGGCGAACGGTCAGGCTCAGGCGCGTACCCGCACGCCCCATAACCAGACGCGCGCCGTCTCCTATACGGTCGAGGCGCTCAGCGACAAAAGCCGCCACATCCCGCTCAAGCGCCGCGTCATTCATGGTCGAAATCGCGACGTTCCCACGCGCATCGATTGCCAATGCCGAGGCCCCGGCAGCAGCCAGGGCCTCGGTCAAGATGTTCAGCTTGGCATCGCTATCCATGATTTGCCCCTGTCCGCGGCGACGTGCAACCGCCGACGGTCGCACGACCGAGTGTTTCAAAATTGAACGATATTGCTCACCAAACACTATAGGGCAGAAAGCGCCGTCCTGCGAGTATAGGTGTTGCCCCGCATCGCCATCCTGGCGGGGCGATAAGAGCTCTTCGGGACTTATAAACCTGCGGACAAGCCATACCCGCAAGAGCTCCTATCGCTCCACCGTGAGAATGCGCTCACCAGCACGCAGCACGCAAATAAGCTACTTCTCTACCAGATTCCCAGCACGTGCTGCATTCCCAAGCTCATGCACGCAATGCCAATCCAACAGCAAAAGCCCAGCGCGATGGGCTTGCCGCCCTTTTTGACCAGCTCGACGATATCGGTATTAAAGCCAATAGCCGCCATAGCCATCACGATAAAGAACTTCGACAGCTCCTTGATAGGCGCCGTAACGGATGCAGGAAGCTGAAGCACCGTGGTGATTACGCTCGCCAGCACAAAGAACAGCACGAACATGGGAAACGCGCGTTTAAACGAGAACGTGCTTTTGGCGTCGCCGCCGGCCTTGCGCGCCAGATGCATCTGCCAGCATGCGAGCACCAACGTAATGGGAATAATGGCCAGCGTCCTGGTGAGCTTGACCACTGTGGCGCTTTCGAGCACATTGGCGCCGGGATGCATGCTGTCCCAGGCGCTCGCCGCAGCCGTTACCGACGAGGTGTCGTTGATGGCGGTGCCGGCAAACAGGCCAAAGCCCTCGTTGGTCAGCCCGAGCATGCCGCCGAGCGTCGGAAACACGAGCGCCGCGATAACGTTAAACAGGAAGATGACCGAAATAGCCTGGGCAATCTCGCGATCGTCGGCATCAATGACGGGCGCGGTCGCGGCGATGGCAGAACCGCCGCAAATCGACGAACCCAAACCCACAAGCGTCGCGATCTTGCTCGGCACATTCATGACGCGGCAGAGCACAAAGGCGATGACAAGCGAGGTCGAGATTGTCGCCACGATAATCGGCAGCGACTGGGCGCCCTTGGACAGAATCTGGGAGAGGTTCATGCCAAAGCCAAGCAGGATAACCGCGTACTGCAAGACTTTTTTGGACGTATAGGTGACGCCGGCGGCGAGCTGTTCGCGACGATTCTTGGGAAAGACGAGCGCCAGGACCATGCCAAAGAGGATGGCAAATACCGGCCCACCGACCACCTCAATCTGTTTGCCGAGCAACGTCGCGGGAATGGCGATGATCAGGCAGAACAAGACGCCCTTCCAGCGCTCGCGTACGATATTTGCCAGTTGCATATGGGATTCCTTCTTTCTATTTCACGTTTGCGACGGCTTATGATACGGCAACATTGAGCGCAGCCTTGCGCAAACACAGACTAAGATGCCGCAATAGTTCTCGGGCAACAGCCGAATTACCCACCGCAGAGAGCTGATTCGCGGCATAATTAACAACTGACATATGAGTTTGATAGAACAGTTGCGAGGCGCTATGGAAGAATCGATGCACGTCGGCGAGCAGGAAACGAGCCTACAGGACCAGTCCTACCACACCATTCGACGCAAAATCGTCTACCTGGACTACAAGCCGGGCGAAAAGCTGGGCGTCAAGCAACTTTGCGACGACCTGGATATGGGGCGCACGCCCGTGCGCGAGGCTTTGGTTCGCTTGGCGCAGGAAGGCCTGGTGCGCACCGTGCCCCAGAGCGGCACCTACGTCTCGCCCATCAACCTCACCCTTGCCGAGAGTGCCTGTTACATCCGCGAGCATCTGGAAAAGCAGGTGATTGTGGAGTGCTGTGCGCGCGCCACGTCGGCCGGCATCGAGCAGCTCGACCGCGCCATCGTGCTGCAGGAAAAGGCCATGGCCGAAGAGGATCGCATCGGCTTCTTTTTGAGCGACAACCTCATGCATCACATGATTTTTAGCATCGCATGTCGCAGCACCGTGTGGTCGTGGCTCGAAGAGACCAATGCCGACCTGGAGCGCTTCCGCTGGCTGCGCGCCGCCACGCAGGTTCTCGACAATCAGGACATCGTGAACGAGCACAAGCAGATTCGCCGCGCTATCGCCGGTCGCGACCCCATCGAAGCGAGCTTTTTGGTCAGCAAGCACCTGCATATGATGTTCCGCAACCAAACCGAAGTTCTGGACCAGTTCCCCGAGTACTTCGAGACCAGCAAGCTCCGCTAACCTGCCAAAAAGGGACAGGTTTATTTTGGCAGGTTTTATCTGGGCAAATGCAACAAGGCCCGGCTCTGTCTTGATGCGGAGCCGGGCCTTAGTTGTTAGAACGGCGGAATATTAGTTATTCCACGGTCACGCTCTTGGCGAGGTTTCGAGGTTGGTCAACGTCGCAACCGCGCAGAATGGCCACCTCGCGGGCGAGCAGCTGCAGCGGAACGCTCGCCGTGATGGGGCTGAACACGTCGCGGACGGCCGGCACGCGGATGATGCAGTCGGCAATCTTGTTGATCTCCTCGTCGCCCTCGGTGGCAACGACGATGACCTTGGCACCGCGCGCCTTGCACTCCATAAGGTTCGACACGGTCTTGTCGTAGGTGGCACTCTTGGTGGCCACAGCGATGACAGGGAAGCCCGGGTCGATCAGGGCAATGGGGCCGTGCTTCATCTCGCCGGCGGCGTAGGCCTCGGCATGCAGGTAGCTGACCTCCTTGAGCTTGAGTGCGCCCTCGTAGGAAATAGCGGCACCCATGCCACGGCCCACGAACAGCGCCGACTGCGCGTCCTTGCACAGCAGGGCGGCCTCATGCACGGCCTCGGTCTGGGTATCCAAAATCCACTGGATCTGCTCGGCCGTATCGGAAAGCTCGCGGAACAGCATGCGCGCCTGCTTGGTGGTCAGGCGGTACTTGACCTGCGCTAGCAGCAGAGCCAAAAGCGTGAGGCTCACGACCTGGCCGATGAAGCTCTTGGTCGAGGCGACCGCGATCTCCTTGTTGGCCTTGGTGTAGATGACGCCGTCGCTCTCACGCGCCACGGGGCTGCCCACCACGTTGGTGATGCCGAAGACCTTGGCACCCTTGATGCGCGCGTCGCGAATGGCGGCAAGGGTATCGGCCGTCTCGCCCGACTGGGACACGGCAACGACGAGCGTCGTCGGCGTAATGATGGGATTGCGGTAACGGAACTCGCTGGCCGCCTCAACCTCGGTGGGGATGCGAGCCCAACCCTCGATAAGGTTCTTGGCGATGAGTCCGGCGTGGTAGCTGGTGCCGCAGGCGATCACGTAGACGCGGTCGATGTCGTTGAGCTCCTCGAGCGAAAGGCCCAGCTCGTCGATGTCGAGCTCGCCGGCCGGCGTCATACGACCGACCAGCGTGTCGCGCACAACGCGAGGCTGCTCGTGGATCTCCTTGAGCATAAAGTCGGGGTAGCCACCCTTTTCGGCCATGTCTAGGTCCCAGTCGATGTGGGTGACCTTGGGCTCGATAACGTTGCCGGCCTCGTCGGTGTACTCGACGCCCGCGGGCGTGAGCTTGGCAAACTGACCGTCTTCGAGCACCACGACATCGCGGGTGGCGTCGATGAGCGCGATGACATCGGAAGCAACATAGGAGCCGGTTTCGCCCACGCCGACTACGATCGGGGAATCCTTGCGGGCCACGGCGATCACGCCGGGCTCGTCAGCGCACACGGCGGCCAGACCATAGGCACCGACCACGTGGGTGCAAGCCTCGCGCACGGAGGCCATCAGGTCGTGCGTCTCGGCATAAGCCTCTTCGATCAGATGCGCGAAGACCTCGGTATCGGTCTCGCTCTTAAAGTGGTGGCCGCGGCCCTCCAGCTCTTCGCGCAGCTCGGCGAAGTTCTCGATGATGCCGTTGTGGACGATGGCGATACGACCGTCGCAGCTGGTGTGGGGGTGAGCGTTAACGACGGAGGGCCTGCCGTGGGTGGCCCAACGGGTGTGGCCGATACCGCAGGTAGCGTCGCTGTCAATGTTGGAAAGCTCGCTCTCCAAGCCCGCGACCTTGCCCACGCGGCGGATGACGTCGAGGTGCGCCGCGGCGCCCTCGCCCACCTCGAGCGCGACGCCCGAGGAGTCATAGCCGCGATACTCCATGCGCTTGAGGCCCGTGACCAGGATGTTCTTTGCAATATCAGAGCCGGTGTAGCCGACGATTCCGCACATAGGATAAATCCCTTCGTTCGCGTGACTGCAAGACGTCCACGCACAAGGGGCGCTGAGACGCATAACGTTCGAGTATTGTACTCACGCAGGCGCAAGCTGATATACCAGATGTGGTATCTCAACTTAGATACCACCCGATGCACACATGCCCAGCCGGTCCAAACCGCCACAATGGGGACAGGCACCTTTGTGGTGGTCGCGCTGGCAACGGCGTTTCCCCAGATAAAACCTGCCAAAATAAACCTGTCACTTTTTGGTTGGTTTAGGATGCTACAATCTGGCTTGTACTTGAAACGCATCAAAGGGGCCGCTATGGCAAAGGTTAAAATCAGCGACGTCGCGCGCGAGGCCGGGGTTTCGCTTGGCACGGTTTCCAACGCGCTCAACCATCCCGAGAAGTTGCGCCCCGAGACCCTCAGGCTCATCAACGAGACCATCAATCGCCTGGGCTACCTGCCCAACCAAAGCGCTCGTCAGCTCGCGGGCGGCGCCACCAAGTCCTTTGGCCTGGTGCTCCCCCGTCTCGACCACGGCTTTTCGCTCCAAATCGCCAGCGGCGCCCACAACGAGGCCCGCAAGCACGGCTACGATCTGCTCATCGCCAATGCCGATAACGACGACATTCTCGAGGATCATTACCTGCGCTATTTTATGGGCACGCAGATGTCCGGCGTCATGGTTCAGCCCATGGCGTCCCTCGATTGGCACCCCGCCATGACCAAGATTCCCGTCCCCATCGTCCATCTGGACGTCCATTGTTCAGAACCCGGTTACTACGTGGCCGCCGACAACGAGGCACAGGGGCGCATTATCGCCGAGCTCGCCATCGCCCGCGGCGCACACCGCATCGTCGTTGTAGGCCGAGCGGCATTTATGCAGCTCACCCTGCGCGTCCTTGGCATCCACAAGGCACTTGCCCTGCATCCCGATATCAAAATTGAGGTCATCGATGCCGGAGAGTGGAATACCGCAGCCGACGGCTACAGCATCGGTACCCAGATTGCCGAACGCCCTGCTGACGAGCGCCCCGATTTTGTCATCGGCCTGACCGACGTATTGGCCTCAGGCGTTATCTCGGCGCTGACCGACAAAGGCATTTCCGTCCCCGGCCAGATTCTTGTTGCCGGCTGCGATGGCAACCCGCTTGCCTGGAGCGGATCGGTCCCCCTCACCACGGTAGCACCACCGGGCTACGAGATCGGCCGCAAGGGCGTGCAGCTGCTCATGGAACAAATCGAGGATAAACCTGCCGCCAAGACCAAACGAGTCCGCATCGGCTCCGCCGCGCGCACCGTCACCACGGTCACGGCCACCGAGGACATTAACCGTCAGGAGCTCGTGCGCCCCTTCTTGCTCGAGCGCGTGAGCACCCAAAAGGCCGAGCAGCACCCGACGGGCCCATCCGCGGCCCCAATAACCGACATCAACCTGGGCGCCTACCTGTAACAAAAAACGCCGCAACGTGAACAGTCCCGCTGCGGCGTTTTTGCTGGCCCCACGGGCCTTCCCCGTTTAGCCGGACCTGCGGCTACGGTTATTTATGGAATGTAATCCATTTTTCATTACCTTTTTTGTTAAAATAGACTCAATTCCATATTTTTAGATATTTCCTATAAGTATTGATTTTGCTCCAGTTTTTTCTCGCCAAGAAAGGGGTTTCATGAATCTGATTGATCGCAAACAGTACCTCGACTGGCTCATTTCGTGGAAAGACTCACACGTCATCAAGGTCGTTTCGGGCGTGCGAAGGTCCGGCAAATCAAAGCTATTCGAAATCTACCGCAGCTACCTGCGCGATCATGGAATCACAGGCGACCAGGTTATATCCCTCAACTTTGAAGACCTGGAGTTCGAGTCGCTTACGTCGTATAGAGCGCTCTACGACTACATTTCCGCCAGACTCGTCCCCGATAAGATGAACTACGTTTTTCTGGACGAGATACAGCACGTCGAGCATTTCGAAAAAGCCGTCGACAGTCTTTTTATCAAGGACAATGTCGACCTCTACATAACCGGTTCCAACGCTTATCTGCTCTCGAGCGAGCTGGCAACTTTGCTCTCCGGCCGCTACGTAGAGCTCAAGATGCTGCCCCTATCCTTTAAAGAGTTTTGCTCGGCAAAAACCAATGACGGAAAGGCTCCCGCGCAGTTGTTTGACGAGTACATAACCAGGGGCTCTTTTCCCTTTATCGCCGAGACGGGTATTCAGGGACCCCAGGCGCGCGATTATCTTATGAGCCTCTACGATACCATCGTCATACGCGACGTTATCGAACGCCTGAAGGTCTCGGACGTCCCGACCCTGCGCGATATCACCAAGTTCCTACTCCATAGCATTGGAAACCGGATCTCGATTAAAAAAATCTCCGACACGCTCTCGTCCAACGGCAACAAAACCGACCAGAAAACCGTAGCCAAATACCTCAAAGGCTTAACAGACAGCCTTGTGCTGTACTTTGCTCCGCGCTATAACGTGCGCGGTCGGCAGCTTCTTTCAACAAACGGCAAATACTACGCCGTTGACCTTGGACTTAGAGGCGCTCTCGTCAAAACCCAAAGCAGCGATATCGGTCATATCCTCGAAAATGTTGTTTATCTCGAGCTCCTACGCCGTGGATACGACGTCTACGTGGGCGATATCGACGGCGGGGAAATCGATTTTGTTGCCCTAAAGTCAGACGAGACAGCCTATTTTCAGGTTTCAGCCACAACGCTCGACGAAACTACCCTCAATCGAGAGTTGGCCCCCTTTAAGAAAGTCCGAGACAACTACCCCAAGACGCTTCTTACGCTCGACACGCTGTTTGCGGACGCGAACTACGAAGGAGTCCGCAAGCGCAACGTGATCGACTGGCTCCTGGAGTAACTTGTAGCGTCATAGCCCTCCGCCAGCTCCTTACCAAGGCCGCAGCCCCAGTCGCTTAAAGCACAATGCCCCTCTTATCGGCCAAAACAGCAATCTTGGCGTGATAAGAGGGGCTGACTGCGTCAGCGCCTCCACACAGGCGCCGTTACCGTCACCGTCCTGCGGGATCGGGCGCGGGGCATGGCGACTCGCGTGCGAACGCTAACGCACGGCCTTGACCGCTGCCGGCAGGTCGAACAACGTATTGAGCACGGCCTCGCAGCCATCCACCACGTCCTGCGGCAGCGGCACGATATCGGGAACGGCAAAGACGTGGCAGCCGGCTGTGATGCCCGAGACGCAGCCGTTGCGCGAATCCTCGACCACGGCGCACTCCTCGGGAGCAAAGCCCGCGCGCTCGCAGGCGAGCAGGTACATCTCGGGGTCGGGCTTGCCGTGCACGACGTCCTCGCCGCAGGTCACCGTCTCAAACTTGTCAAAGAGGCCGACCGTCTTAAGGTTGCGCTCGGCGGTAACGTGGCGCGACGACGTCGCGAGGCCCACGTGATAGCCCGCAGCCAGCAGCTCGTCCAGGCACTCGGCAGCGCCAGCCTTAAGCTCCAGATCGGTCTTGACCATCTCGTCGCGAATCTCCTTATGGCGACGATAGATTGCCTCAGCGGTTTCGCTGCTGTCGTAATGCTCCTCAAGGATGCCCATGACATCGGGCAGCGTACGACCGATAAACTGATGGATCAGCGCATCATCAATCGCGAATCCCAGCTCGGCCGCGCCCGCCTTCCACGCCTTGATACCCAAACGCTCGGTGTCGACCAGCGTTCCGTCCATGTCAAAAATAACGGCCTTGATCATATCGGTCCCCCATCTCTTCGCGCTGCTGTACTCCCGCAACTTTACCGCACCTGTAAACTTGTATATAACGTATATAGCATATTGCACTTTCGTTACATAGATAGAAGTCTTATGACAAGCGGCTCGGTAGGATTATAGTTTTCGACCGAGTACTCAACGGCAAGGATCAATTCATGCTTTCAGACACCACCGCACCCGCAGAGGGGCTTCAGGACAAACTCGCAGCGCTCGAGCAGCTGCTTTTAGCATACGGACGCGTCGCCATCGGCTTTTCCGGTGGCGTCGACAGCAGCTTTTTGGCCGCGGTCTGCGCCCGCATCATGCCCGCCAGCACGCTTCTCGTTCACCTCACCACGCCGTTCATCGGCACGCCCGAGCAGGCTTCGTTTGAGCGGGCGGTTGACGGGCAGGCCGATGAGGGGCCACATTTCAAGCTCCCCGTGCTCAACCTCTCGGTCGATCAGCTGCAGCTCCCCCAGGTAGCCTGCAACGACGCCGACCGCTGCTACCACTGCAAGCGCGCCGGCTTTACCGCCATCGTCAACCACGCCAGGTCGCTGGGTTTTCCCACCGTCATCGACGGCAGCAACGCAAGCGACCGCGGCGACTACCGCCCCGGCATGCGCGCCGCCCAGGAGCTCGGCGTGCGCTCGCCGCTTATGGAGGTCGGCTTTACCAAGGACGAGGAGCGCGAGCTGCTACGCGCCTGGGGATACCCCGTCTGGAACCTGCCGGCAGGAGCCTGCCTGGCCACGCGAGTCCCCACGGGCGAGGAGCTCACGCGCGAGAAGGTCGATGTAATCCGCACCTGTGAGGACTACCTGCACGACCTTGGCCTGGACCAGGTCCGCGCACGCCTCGTCGGCGGCTGCATGCATATCGAGGCCGCGCCGGCAGACGTCGCCAAGATCGCCGCCTTCGGCAGCACCGCGGTCAACGACGAGGGCAAGGCCCCGCTTCCCGCCGCCATCGAATCTGCCCTGCGCAACCTAGGCTGCGGCCATATCTCCCCCGAGGTCACCCCCTACATCCACGGCAACATGAACCAGTAACCTACCAAAAAGGGACAGGTTTATTTTGGCAGGTTTTATCTGGGAAAACGCAAGCGGAGCCA